>Ga0170475_106455028_pt1 | contig 17607 bp, 17 predicted proteins | sample Soicark_Litter_5_FD_111474 | JGI IMG/M metagenome (GOLD analysis project Ga0170475, IMG submission 111474) | Avena fatua rhizosphere microbial communities from Hopland, California, USA. Combined Assembly of 48 SPs
CTTGGGGGAGGGCTGATCAACAGACGTCCCAAGACTCAACCGAGTCTGGGGCGTTTTGTTTTGCGCGCGAAACGCTCGCTGGACGGGCCGTTTCGTGCCACGCATGGCACGGCGGGGCCATTTACGATTTCGGGAACCAGGCATAGAGTTGTTTTCGAGCAGCACTTGGGGGAGGGCTGATCAACAGGCGCTCCACGACTCAAACCGAGTCATGGGGCGTTTTGTTTTGCCTGCGAAAATTGCCCAGTGTCTCTGCTGTGATCCTCTCTAACCGTCTGGCGAGTTCCATCATTACCATTCAGCTTTTCAATAGTGATAAATTTGTTGGCGCCTTTGCCGAAGCTCGCCGGAGGACCCTTGATGCCCGCCACCTTAGCTCGCCGCGAATTCCTTGCCGGAATGGCCGCAATCACGGTATCCACCGCCGCTTCGCACCTGTATGCGGCCGCCGACTCCGGTTCGCCGTTCCGGATTTCCGTCATTAACGACGAAATCTCCCAGGACTTTGGCCGTGCCTGCGAAGTCGCCTCGCGCGAGTTCGGCATGGGATGGATGGAACTCCGCGGCATGTGGAAAAAGAACATCGTCAGCCTGGACGAAAAGGAAGTCGCCGAGGCCCAGCGCATTCTGCAGAAATATCAGCTGAAGGTCACCGACATTGCCAGTCCCCTGTTCAAGGTCGACTGGCCGGGCGCTCCGAAGTCGAAGTTCAGCGAGGCGAAGAGTTTTGGCGCGAATTTCACGCTGGCGCAGCAGGACGAAGTCCTCGAAAAAGCGATGGAGATGGCCAAGGCGTTCGGCACCGACCGCGTGCGCTGTTTCGATTTCTGGCGCCTCGAGGATCAGGCGCCGTACCGCGCGGCCATAAACGAGAAGCTGCGGGACGCCGCCGCGAAAGCCGCGAAGAAGCACATGATCCTGGTGCTGGAAAACGAACCTGCGTGCAACACGGCAACCGGCGCCGAGTCGGCGAAACTTCTAGCGGAAGTCCAATCGCCATCTTTCATGCTGAACTGGGACCCAGGCAATGCGGCGGCACGCGGCGAGGTTCCTTATCCCGACGGCTACAATCTCCTGCCCAAGGATCGTATTGGGCATTGCCACTGCAAAGATGCGGTGAAGAAGCACGATGACTATGATTGGGCTCCCATGGGCGGAGGCCTGATCGACTGGGCCGGACAATTTAAAGCTCTGAAGCGGGATGGCTACCGCTACGCTGTGAGTCTCGAAACTCACTGGAATGGCGGCGGCTCTCCCGAAGAATGCTCGCGCAAAAGTTGGGCGGGGATGAAGAAACTACTGCAAGAGGCAGATGCGCTCTAATCCACAGGAGGTTCGAATGACCGATCAGACCAGACGCACGTTTCTGAAGCACGCGGCCATCGGCACGGCTACGGTACTGGCGTATCCATCGGCGAAGGTGCTGGGCGCGAATGATCGCGTGCGCGTTGGGATGATCGGCGTAGGCGACCGCGGCAACGATCTGCTGAACCAGGTCCTCGGCGTTTCGAACGTTGAACTCGTCGCCATGGCCGACATATACAGCCGTCGCCGCGATCAGGCCAAGAGCAAGGTGCCCGGCATACAAACGTTCAACGACTACCGCCGTCTTCTCGACATGAAAGACATTGATGGCCTGATCGTCGCCAGCCCGCTACACATTCACGCGCGCCATTTCCTTGACAGCCTCGCCGCCGGAAAAGATCTCTATGCCGAGAAGACGATGACGTGGTCGATGGCAGAAGCGGAGAAGTGCTTTGCTGCGGCGAAGGCGTCCGACCGGGTCGTGCAGATCGGGCTACAGCATGAGAGTTCCGGCGCGCTCGTTGACGCGAAACAATGGATCAAGGATGGATGGGTCGGGAAGGTCACGCATGTCGAATCGTGGATGAGTCGCAACACCCCGCACGGCAAAGGACAATGGGTGCGACCGGTGCCCTCGGATTGCACTCCAGACAACGTGGATTGGAAGGCATTCTTGAACGGCCGTCCGGATCGTCCATTTGACGGCTACAAGCTGATCAACTGGCGACTATTCTGGGAGTTCTCGGGCGGCAATTGCGCCGAGAACATGGTGCATCAAATTGCCTGGATCATGTCGGCGCTGGATCTGCCCGAACCCTCGGCCGCTTACATGTCGGGCGGTGTTTTCTCGGAGAAAGACGGACGCGAAGTGCCCGACACCATCGCGGTCACTCTCGACTTCCCCAAGGACATTGTCGTTACCTGGCAGTCCACGTTCAGCAACAAGCACTACGAACTGGGGGACCGCTTTCTGGGCAGCGATGGCACCTTCGAACATCACTTCGATGAGCCACTGCAGTACTGGCCCGAGAAAGTAAACCGGCCGGATGGCGAATCCACCAAGGGCCACACTCACGATCAGAACCATATGCAGAACTGGATCGATTGCATCCGCAGCCGGAAGCAGCCGAATGCTCCGGCCGAAATCGGCTACCGCTCGGCCATCGCCGTCCACATGGCAAATCTGTCGTATAAGAACAAGAAGCGCATGACGCTCGAAGAAGCCAAGGCGGTGGTGCCGGAATATTCATAGCACTGCCGTCCCGGCGGCTGTCGCGAGGGCATCTTGCCCTCGCAGCGGAGTCAACAAGGCCCCGTCAACCCAGCAAAATGCCCGTTAATGCGGGGAGATTGATGATCGGCGCAGTCGACATAGGCGGTACCAAAATCGCAGTGGGCGTGGTCGATGACAGCGGAAAGATTCTCTCCCGCATGGAAGCCCCCACCGATCCCCATCGCTATTCCGACAGCATCGAACTGATCGCGCACATGCTGCGCAAGACGGCGCAGAAAGTCGGCGTCGAGATCACCGGAATTGGAATCGGCTCAACGGGTCCGGTCGATCCGATGAGCGGCACATTTGGCGACGTGGACTTTCTCCCCGGATGGCGTGGCAAATGTCCTGTCAGGGATCTCGCGACCGTCTTCGCAGTTCCTGTCGCTCTAGAGAATGATGGCGATGCCGCGGCACTGGCGGAGGCAGGATGGGGCGCCGGACAAAACCGCACGCGGTTGATCTACGTGACAGTGGGAACCGGGATAGGCGGAGGCATCATTCTCGATGGCAAGCTCTATCGCGGCGTCGACGGAGCGCACCCTGAGATCGGGCATCAGGTAGTCGATCCCAATGGGCCGCCGTGCAGTTGCGGATTCCGGGGATGCTGGGAATCGCTTGCCGCAGGTCCCGGAATGGCCGGATGGATGGAGCGCAACGCGCCCGCAGACTACCCGCACCGGCAGGGAATCACTGCAAAGCAGATCTGTGACTTGGCGAGAACCGGAGACATGGTCGCGCTCGAGGCAGTGGCGCACGAGGCCATGTATTTGGGGATCGGGCTTGCCAACCTGATTAATCTGTTCACTCCCGATGCGATCGTCCTGAGCGGAAGCGTGATGAAGAGCGCTGATCTGTTTCTTGGCCGCATTCGCGAGGTGATCCGCGCGGGATGCCGCTTCGTTCCCGCCGAAAAAACCGAGTTGACACTGGCCTCTCTCGGCGATAACACGAATCTGATTGGGGCGGCCCGCGTTTGGCTTTACCGGTTTGCAACTTAGGCCTATGCCCTGGCTGCGCCTGCTTCCAGTACCACCTTCCAATCTGTTAGTGTTTCCTGTTTGCCCGTGTGCGTCCCCGCGATTGCGGATGCGACGGCGTCGGTGGAATGACCCTAGGGGATATTCCTGGAGCAGGAACCTTCAGCAATGCCGATGCAGCCCCAGTGGCTGACCGGCACGGAAAGGACGAAGCCGCGTGATCGTCGGAGTTCCGAAAGAAAGCTACCCGGGAGAGCGCCGCGTTGCGCTTGTCCCCGTTGCGATCCCAAATCTCATCAAGGCTGGACTGGAAGTCATCATCGAAGGCGGTGCTGGCGAGCAGGCTGGCTATCCGGATCAGGCCTATATCGACAAAGGCGCGAAGATTGTGCCCGACCGCGCTGCCGTTTTCGCCATAGCCGACATTGTGCTGCAGGTGCTCTGCTATGGCTCGAACGACGTCACCGGAAAAGCGGACCTGCCGCTCTATAGAAAAGGCCAGACCCTGATCGGTTTTCTAAGGCCTTTCGGCTCGGCAGAGGTCGTCGAAGACATGGCGCGTGCTGGGGTCACCGCGTTCTCGGTCGAACTGATGCCACGTACGACCCGCGCCCAGAGCATGGACGCGTTGTCCTCCATGGCTACGGTCTGCGGATACAAGGCCGTCCTGCTCGCAGCCGAGACTTCCCCGCGAATTTTCCCAATGATGACAACCGCGGCCGGAACGATTACCCCAGCCCGTGTATTCGTCATCGGAGCAGGCGTCGCCGGACTGCAGGCGATCTCTACGGCCCGGCGCCTGGGCGCGGTTGCATCGGCATACGACATGCGCCCCGCAGCCAAGGAGCAGGTCCAGAGTCTAGGTGGACGCTTCATCGAGCTTCCAATCGAGGCGCAGAATGCGCAGGATGCCCGAGGCTACGGAACCGCCCAGGACGAAACTTTTTACGCCCGCCAGCGTGAACTGCTGACGAAAGTCGTCGCTGAGAGTGACATCGTAATCAGCGCCGCCGTCATTCCTGGCAAGAAATCCCCTGTATTGATCACGGCTGACATGGTGAAGGGAATGGCCCCCGGATCCGTGATCGTGGACCTTGCCGCCGAGCGTGGGGGCAATTGCGAGCTCACACGCATCGCCGAAACCATAACGATCCATGGGGTGACGATCATTGGAGCAATCAACCTGGCAAGCAGCGTTCCGTACCACGCCAGCCAGATGTACGCGCGTAACCTGATGACCTACCTGACGTACATGGTCAAAGAGGGCAAGCTGCAGATGAGCCTGCAGGACGAGATCATCCGCGAAACTCTGATTACCAGCGGCGGAGAAGTGGTGAACGCGAGAGTCCGAGATTTTTTCAAGCTACCAGCCTCAGCAACGCAGCGCTAAAGGAACAAAAAGGAGCAGTCATGCCAGCGGATTTCATTTCAAACCTATATGTGTTCATTCTGGCCGGGTTCGTGGGGTTTGAAGTCATCAAGCGCGTTTCTCCGCTACTCCACACGCCACTCATGTCGCTGACCAATGCGCTGGACGCGATCGTTGTCGTCGCGGCCATCATTATTGCGGGCCGGCATGAGACGAGGCTCACGACGATCCTGGGCGCAATTGCGGTGGCAGCTTCGTTCAGCAACATGGTCGGTGGGTTCGTGATTACCGATCGCATGTTGCGCATGTTCAAATCCGGCAGGTCTAAACAATCATGAGCGAATTGGCGCTGCAGCAGTATCTCGACTTCGCGTATATTGCCGCGGTTGTTCTGTTCATTCTTTCTCTTCGATTTTTAAGCTCGCCAACCACCGCACGAATGGGCGTTCTCGCGGGAGAGATTGGCGCTGCGCTGGCCGTTGTCGCCACTCTGTTCAACCCTGAGGTGGCCCAGTACAAATGGGTCCTCATTCCACTAATCATCGGCGCAGGCGTGGGCATTCCGCTAGGCATGGTGCACATGACGGCGGTGCCGCAGCGAACGGCGCTCAGCCATGCTTTCGGAGCGCTATCGGCTGCGATGATCGGCATCGCCGAGTACTATGTGGGCACCAGATCCGTCACGCGATTCCAGATGGGCGAAATCGCGCTGGAAGTCATCATCGGTTCGCTCACATCACCGGCAGCTTGATCGCAGCCGGTAAGCTGCAGGAAATCTTGCCGCAGCGGCCGATCGTTTACCGCGGGCAGAACATTGTCAGCCTGTCTGTGCTTGCCGCTGCGCTCGGCCTTGCGGTTGCCCTGGTCGTGAATCCCTCGAACACCTTGCTATTCCCGATCATGGTGATTGTCGCTCTCATCTTCGGGATGTTGCTGGTCACCCCCATCGGCGGCGCGGACATGCCTACAGTCATCTCGTTGCTGAATTCGTATGCTGGCTTCTCGGCCGCGCTGCTGGGATTCGTTTTGAATAGCAAGGTGCTGGTAGTGGCGGGCGCGCTTGACGGATCGTCCGGCTTTATTCTTTCGGTGATCATGTGCAAGGCCATGAATCGCTCCTTCACGAACGTGATGTTCGGGGCGTTCGGACAGGTGCAGGCTTCGGCCGCTGCCGCTCAAGAAGAACGCGTTGTGCGCAGCGCCAATGCCGAAGAAGCCGCGGCGATTCTCTCCGCGGCCAACAAGGTGGTCATCGTGCCGGGTTACGGCATGGCCGTCGCACAGGCCCAGCACAAAGTTCGTGAACTCTACGATTCGCTTACCAAGAAGGGTGTCGATGTCCGCTTCGCCATCCATCCCGTCGCAGGCCGCATGCCGGGGCACATGAACGTCCTCCTCGCCGAAGCGGATATCCCCTACGATCGCCTGATCGAAATGGACGAGATCAATGGCGACTTCCCCCAGACAGACGTTGCACTCATCATCGGCGCGAATGACGTGACCAATCCGGCGGCCCGCACCGATCAGTCAAGCCCAATTTTCGGCATGCCAATTCTCGACGTCGACAAAGCGCACTCCGTAATGGTAATCAAGCGCAGCATGAATCCGGGCTTCGCCGGCATCGACAATCCCCTCTACTACCTGGATCAAACTCTCATGTTGTTCGGTGATGCCAAGCAGTTCGTAGGAGCGATCGTCCGCGAGCTAGGCGGCGGGCACTAGGAACGAAAGAGGACACGAACTCCCACGAAAGTTTAATCCGATTTCCTTCGTGAACCTTCGTGTCCCTGGTGGTTGACGCTCTCACCAGAAAAAAGCCCCAACTCCCAAGTGGAGCGGGGCTTGTCTTGAAGCTACGCTGCTGGATTCTTTCGTTTACGGGGCGTATCGATCTTGTCGGTGTTCACTTCACCTTCTTTGTCCACGCGAAGTTCCTCATGCCGTACCTGATCCGACACTTGCTTGCTGCCCTGCACCTGGCGTTTGCCAACCCGAACTTCCTCGGTGACAACAGGTTGTTTTTCCACCCGGACACGCTCTTCGCTGAGCGGCACCCTAATCTCTTCTCCAGTGCCGATCTCCCCGGTGGCAGTCTGTCCCGTTCCGGCAGTTCGCTCAACAACGAGTTCCTCGTGTGTGACGGGGACCTCCACAGATCGATTCTCAGTGACCACTTCTTTCCGCAACCGAACCTCGCCACGTTGGACGCGATCCTTGTAGGTGCGAAGCATCTCGCCACGAAGCTGAATACGCCGCTCCGCGGCATCCGCAGTTGTTCTATTGATTGGCGTAGTATTGCGATTGCCGCTCATCTCGGTCACAGTACTGCGAGGCGTGGACGTGGTTGCTTCGAAGCCGCTATCCCGCAACTCGCCGCCATTCTCCTGCAGGATGCGCCGGGCCTCCTCAATGCGATTACCAGTCACCGTAACCAGAGCGCCGCCGGACGCGATGCCTTCCTCGTAATAGCCATAGCGCTCGTCCGACCAACCCATATGGCCGGTCGCATCGCGGAAGTCCGAGTGATGCTCGGATTCATCACTTTCACCGGAGAAGAAGTCCTTTACCTTCTGCCAGAAGGAAGTGTCATCGGTGTCGCTTCCGGAGCGCGAAGTTGCAGACGTATTCTGATTATCGCGCCCAACGGCCAACCCGATCTCGTTGGTGTGGAAATTCGCATCTTTCAACTCAGAAAGCGCCTGGTAAGCGTCATCGCGATCGGAGAAAAATGCGACGACTCGGTTGTTCGCTTGATTCGGATTATCGTTCAAATAGTTATGTGCTGCCGCCATAAAATATTCCCTCATTGAATGCTGGAGCTTGCGTTTCAGATAACGCGCGGCACGTTCGTAACCGAGCCGGGCATAGTTCGCGGCGTGCTCCAGAAGGACAAATGCGGAGCGGCGTCGCGCAATCCTGAGTAGGAAACGAACGAAGGGCAACTTGCTCGTTTCCTCGTTCTCGTGATGCTACCGGCTCCGATTGCGCTGTCGGAATACCCTGAAGACAGTAAAATCGTGAGTCGGTCCGTTTAAACCTGCTCTAACCTTTGTTCGTTTTGCGGCTTGCTTCAACTCGCCGCGTGCAAGTGGCACGATCCGTCGTCAATGAAGTTGTTTGTACGCTGTTCGGTGTTCGATCTTTCGCGAGGGTCCTAATGAGATCACGGGAATTTTTCTGTATTTTGTTCATCGCTCTGGCTTTCAGGTACTGTGCAACTGCTCAATCCCAAACTCCTCTTAACCTGATGCCCATGCCCGCCAGCGTGCAGCAGACCGCGGGACAGTTGCCGATCGACCAAACGTTTTCGGTCGAGATCACGGGCAATCACGATGCGTCTCTCGATGCAGCTGTCCAGCGATTCACGAAGCAGCTTTCTGCGCAGACCGGCATTCCGTTCCGTCCGAAAGCCGGAGCGCCAGCCATCCTGACGATTCACGCCGATCACGGTCGAGAAGCCGTACAAAAGTTGGGAGAGGATGAATCGTACGAACTGACCATCACTTCCTCGGGCGCGAAGATCAATGCTCCGACGGCGCTCGGTGTATTGCGCGGACTGGCCACGTTCGCCCAACTCGCCCAGATCACTCCGGCCGGATTCTCCGTTCCCGCAGTCACCATCAAAGATCAGCCTCGATTCCCCTGGCGCGGCATGTTGATCGACGTCAGTCGCCACTTCATCCCGCTCGATGTCCTCAAGCGCAACCTGGACGGCATGGCCGCCGTGAAAATGAATGTTCTGCACTGGCATCTTTCAGACGATCAAGGATTCCGGGCCGAGAGCAAGAAGTTGCCAAAGCTCACAGGCATGGGTTCGGACGGCCTGTTCTATACGCAGGAAGAAATACGCGAAGTTATCGCGTATGCGCACGATCGCGGTATCCGCGTCGTCCCCGAGTTCGACATGCCCGGGCATAGCCGCTCCTGGGTCATCGGATATCCCGATCTCGCCAGCGGTCCCGGCCCCTTCACGCTCGAACAAGGCGACCCGATTCTCGATCCCACGCGCGAGTCCACCTACAAGTTCCTCGAGACCTTCATCGCCGAGATGGCGAGGCTATTTCCGGACGCCTACTTTCATATCGGAGGCGACGAGGTTGATGGCAAGCAATGGGACGCAAATCCGAAGATTCAGGAATTCATCCGCTCTCATGGCATGAAGAACAATCAGGACCTTCAAGCCTATTTCAACCAGAAGCTGGAGAAGATTGTGGCGAAGAATCACAAGACGATGGTCGGCTGGGATGAGATTCTGCATCCCGATCTGCCGAAGACCATTGTCGTGCAGTCCTGGCGCGGGCAGGAGTCTTTGGCGAAAGCGGCGCAACAGGGCTATCGCGGGCTGCTTTCCTACGGCTACTACCTCGACCTGATGTGGCCCGCATCACGCCACTATGCGATCGATCCTATGAGTGGCGCTGCAGCCAATCTCACAGCGGAGCAAAAGGCGCTCATCGTCGGTGGTGAGTCATGCCAATGGGCCGAATGGGTCACGCCGGAGAATGTCGACTCGCACATATGGCCTCGCAATGCGGTCGTTGCCGAACGCTTCTGGTCCCCCCAGGACATCACTGACGTGAATTCGATGTACACCCGCATGCGCGCGGTGAGCCTGGAACTGGAGTCACTCGGCCTGACGCACAATTCCGCGCGCGAGCGCATGCTGCAACGGATGGCCGGGACCGGCGATGACACTCCGCTCCGCACGCTCGCCGATGTCGTTGAGCCGGTCAAGGATTACAACCGCTGGGATGACTCCAAGGGCCCGATCGACTTCCACGCTCCGCTCACGCGACTGATCGATGCCGCTAATCCCGAGAGCGATGTCGCTCGTGAGTTCAGCGATCAGGTCCAGCAGTTCATCCACAGCGGCTACCAGGATCGTGTCGCCGAAGCGAAGATCCGTCATTGGCTGACGCTCTGGCGTGACAACGATGCCAGGCTGCATGCTCTACTTCAGCAGTCCTCGCTGTTGCAGGAGGATGTCCCGCTCTCCCAAAACCTGGCCATGGTGGCCTCCGCGGGCCTGCAGGCCTTGGACTATCTTGATAAAGGACAGCCCGAGCCTGAGTTGTGGAAAGCGCAGCAGATCGCAGTCATCGAAGTTGCGAAAAAACCCATCGCGGGACTACTGCTTCAGGTGACGGCACCGCTGGAGCAATTGGTGCAAGCGGCAGGCACTCAGTCAAGATAAGGACGGAACTCGCCTCGAGCAGGGTCGTTATCTATCTTCGGTGCGTGAGATTCATATCGGGGCATCGCTCGCGCGATACCGCAAATTCATGCAGGCCACTCTTTTTTGAAAGGGCAGGAGTTTACTCCTGCCGCAAGTGCTTGAAAATGAGGCTGGGCTTCAGCCCCTGGGCATCCATCCAGAAAGCCGGGTTTAGCCGCTGCAATGTGTTCAAATCCAGCGGCTAAGCCCTCCTCGTTTTCACTGACGAGATACCTCAATATTCCTGATACACGCGAAACCTGCATCTTTCCTGACAGCCAGCCCATCCATATCCACGTGTTATTCTATTAACACCAGCGGCACCGTCTTCGGCGGATTCCCCCGCAAATCCTGAAGAAATTCAGAAAGAACGAGTAAGAAGAGAAGCCACAACCATGCTTTCAGTCAGTAACGTATCCATGCGCTACGGCGCCAAGATTTTGTTCGACGAGGTCTCCACGGCATTCACGCCGGGGAAGCGCTACGGCCTGACCGGTCCTAACGGGGCCGGCAAGTCCACATTCATGAAGCTGCTTAGCGGCGAACTCGATCCGCAAAAAGGAACGGTCGTCCGGCCCCGCAAGCTCGGTGTCCTCAGCCAGGACCAGTTTGCCTTTGATGCTTACAGCGTTCTCGACACCTCAATCATGGGAAACAAGCGCCTGTGGGCTGCTCTGCAGGAGCGCGACGCGATCTACGCCAAGCCGGACATGTCCGACGAAGATGGCATGAAGCTCGGCGAACTCGAAGGCATCGTCGGCGAAGAAGACGGCTACTCCGCCGAAAGCGATGCAGCCATCCTGCTGCAAGGCCTCGACATCTCGGAAGAGTTGCACTCCCGCAAAATGGGCGAGTTGCAGGGTGGACAAAAGGTCCGCGTGTTGCTGGCTCAGGCATTGTTCGGAAATCCGCAGGCGCTGCTGCTCGACGAGCCTACCAACCACCTCGATCTCGACTCGATTCACTGGCTCCAGCAGTTTCTGAATAACTATGACGGGATCGTCATCACCATTTCGCACGATCGGCATTTCCTGAACAGCATTTGCACGCATATTGCCGACATCGACTACGAGACCATCATCACCTACACCGGCACGTACGATGACATGGTTGTGGCCAAGACACAGGTTCGCTCGCAGATCGAATCCCAGAATGCGCAGCGCGAGAAGAAGATTTCGCAGTTGAACGAGTTCATCGCGCGATTTGCCGCAGGCACGCGCTCCAGCCAGGTGCAGTCGCGGCGCAAGGAAGTGGAACGCCTGCAGGTGACCGAACTGGCGAAGTCCAACATTCAGCGTCCGTTCATTAAATTCGAGCAGAAGCGACCGTCAGGCAAGCACCTCCTCGAAATCGAGCATCTCGGAAAAGCGTACGGAGATCAGCGCGTCATTCGCGACTTCACCGCCAGCATTACCCGCGGCGAAAAGATCGCTCTCATGGGCCGCAACGGGGCAGGGAAGACCACGCTTCTGAATGCGCTGCTGGCAAATTCCCCGACCACGCCCGAAGCTGAACTGCGCAAGACCAGCGGATACGATGGGTCCTTTCTCGACTCCGGCAAGGTGATCTGGGGGCATGAAGCCTCAATTGGCTATTTTGCGCAGGATCATCGCAGTCTCATCGAAACTGGAACGACAGCGATCGAGTGGCTGCATCAGTGGAATCCCGCCGCGGTAACGGAAGAATTACGCGGCATTTTGGGCCAGATGCTCTTTGCCCGGGAAGAGGCCACGAAGTCCACCAACGTGCTTTCAGGTGGCGAAGCTGCCCGCCTTCTCTTCTGCAAGCTGATGCTGCAGAAGCCGAACGTGTTGGTGCTCGACGAACCGACCAACCACCTCGACCTCGAATCTATCAACGCTCTGAACATCGCGCTGCAGCGTTATCAGGGAACCGTGCTCCTGGTGACCCACGATCACGATCTCATTGACGAGGTGGCCACGCGCGTCTGGCACTTCGAAAGCGATCACAAAATTACTGATTTCAAGGGATCGTACGAGGAGTATCAGGCTGCCGCAGTGGCCGTCTGAAGCGTACAATGAAACGTATGCACCATTTGTGTTGCATGTAAATCAACCAGGTTCTCCACAGGGTTTCACAGCGATCCTTAGTTGCGCCCAATGCTCTGGTTGAAGATAATGTTCGCGAACGCACTTGGCTGGCAGCAAGGCGTTCAGTAGTTGCCACCGTGTACAGTCGATCTGATTTACTGAGGATTCTTCACGTTACTCCGCGCCAGTTGGCCAACTGGGAACGGACCGGACTCATCACGCCTGCAGAGTCGTACTCCTTCTCCGACCTGCTCGAACTCAAGAAGATCCGCGACCTCTGCGCCATGAGCGTGCGCCCCACGGTTATCCGAAAGTCGCTCGACGCCATGCGAAAGCAGGCGGCTGGAATTGAGAACCCTCTACTCGAGGCCGGAGCTTGGACAACCGCCAAGCATCGCGTGGCCTTCCGTCATCGGGGTAAGCTGGTAGAGCCGATTGCGGGACAATTCCTCATGGATTTTTCAGAACGAGAGAAAGTCGTGACTAGCACGCCTGTACCGCGCCAGGAACCAACTCCTCGAGAGCATGAAGTAGCCGCCTGGTTCGCGCGCGGCGTCTCGCTCGAAGAGGATCCAGGCGCACACGCTGAGGCCATTGCCGCGTACCTCAAAGTCCTCGATCTCGAACCCGCCCACGCGGCCGCGCACATCAATCTCGGGACGCTTTATTACAACCGGCAGGAATTCGGGCTGGCGGAAAAGCATTACCGGCAAGCGATTGAATCGGATTCGCGCTACGCGCTCGCCTACTTCGACTTAGGCAATGTGCTCGATGAAACCGGCCGCGTCCACGAAGCCGTGATGACCTACAAGACCGCGATCCAGTTGGCTCCTACCTACGCCGACGCACATTACAATCTAGCGCTCGCTTATGAGAAGCTCCGCGAGGCGCGCAAAGCCCTCAAGCACTGGCAGGCTTACGTAAAGCTCGATACCTCAGGGCCATGGTCCGTACACGCCCGCAGCCAAATCAAGCGCATTCTGCAAGCGGACGGCCTGAAGCTAGTCTACAAACGGGCTTAATCTCAAGGCGTAAACCACAAAGGACACGAAGGATCACAAAGGAAATTCAGACTGAGAATTCCTGCGTGGTACTTAGCTGTCCTTGGTGGCTGGCCCCCTCGCGCAACCCAGCGGCTCAGGGGATGCTAGAATCTGGATTCTGCCCACTTCCACGAAGAAGGTGCTCCCATGCCCGACACTCTTCAAGCTGCTCCGCCCTCCCCACTGACGACGCTCACTGAAGACGAGATCCACTTCCGCGACAACATCCGCCAGTTTGCCGACGACAAGATTCGTCCGCACGTCAAAGAAATGGACGAGAAGGGCGTCTTCGAAAAGGACCTCATCCACGACTTCTTCCAGCTCGGCCTCATGGGCATCGAGATCCCGGAGCAATACGGAGGAGGCGGGGCCAAATTCTTCGAAGCAATCCTCGCGGTAGAAGAGCTTTCCCGCGTGGACGCGTCCTCCGGCGTCATCGTCGATGTCCAGAACACGCTGGTCAATAATGCCCTCCTGCGCTGGGGCAGTGAAGACCAAAAGAAGCGGTTCCTACCGAAGATGGCCACCGAGACCGTCGGCGCCTATGCCCTCAGCGAAGCCGGATCCGGTTCCGACGCTTTCGCCATGCAGACCCGGGCCACCCTCAAAGGCTCCGAATACGTACTCAACGGCCGCAAGCTCTGGATCACCAACGGCAAAGAAGCCGGGCTCTTCATCCTGTTCGCCACGCTCGACCCCAGCGCCGGATACAAGGGAATCACCGCGTTCCTCATCGAAAACGATTGCCCCGGATTCACGGTCGGCAAGAAGGAAGATAAGCTCGGCATCCGCGCCTCGTCGACTTGCGAACTGATTCTCGAAGACTGCCGCGTGCCCAAAGAGAACGTTCTCGGTGAGCCAGGCAAGGGCTACAAGATCGCCATTGAAACCCTGAACGAGGGCCGCATCGGCATCGGCGCCCAGATGGTCGGCCTTGCCCGCGGCGCATGGGAATTCGCCAGCAAATACGCGGTCGAGCGCAAGCAGTTCGGCAAGTCCATCTCCGAATTTCAGGGCATACAGTTCCAGATCGCCCAGATGGCCACTGAACTCGAGGCCGCCCGCCTCATGGTTTATAACTGCGCCCGCATGAAGGATGCCGGTGTGAACTTCGTCAAAGAGGCTGCGATGACCAAGCTCTTCGCTTCTCAGGTCGCCGAGCGCGTGACCTCCCTTGCCATCGAAATCTACGGCGGATACGGCTTCACCAAAGACTATCCGGTCGAGAAGTATTGGCGCGACGCCAAGATCGGCAAAATCTACGAGGGTACGTCGAACATGCAGCTGGCCACCATTGCCAAGCTGGTGCTCGGAAAGTAGCTCGACAGCAGGCAAATCTGCCTTGCTCATTATGTGCATTCAGTTGCACTTGGGACCCTTTTCCTGCCGGGCAAAATCGCACACTAGTTACTTACAATCAACAACATAGCAGGAAATTAACCATTGGTTCGCTGGATGCACTTCTCACTGCGCCGGACTGTTACAGCGACCAGACAGGGGTGCACTTTGAGCCTTGAATTCGGAACCACGGACACGAATCCACTCGCGATCATCGAAGCTGCCCCTCGGAAGACACGCGGCTTACTGCCCGTCCTGGTGATTCTGTTTCTAATCTCGTATGCCCTCATGACCATGCTTATCGTAGAGCAGGGCCGGACGATTGAATCCCAGCGTGCCCTGATCCACGACCTGTTCCGTAACAGCACCCAATTCTCGGCCGCCAAATTAAAAGCTCAGCAGGACGACCAGCTGCAAGGCTCCCAGTCCGTCAGTAAGAACCCGTCATCCCAGAATCCATCAGCAGTAGCTCCGTCGACCCAGGCTCCAGCGCACAAAGCGCCAACCAAGCAGTCCCCCTCTACCCAAGCGGTTCCGCAAGGTCGTGCTCAGAATCGGAACTCGCACGTTCAGGTTCCCGCCCGACCGGCCTCAGACGTCAACGATGCCGGACGGTCCTTGATCACGATCTAAAAACGCAGTTGTCTGTGGTCTAAAGCCGTAGCAAGCGATAGCAGGAACAGCATGAAGGTCTTGACCCTAGCCTTGTTGTTGAGTGTGCCCATCGGCCATCTCACGCCTCAGAAGCCACTGCGGCAGCCCACGAATCAGATTGCCCGCCACGGCCACGTCGGACGCTGGTACTTCGCTGCCAACGGCCATGCTATCTACTGCTACGGCCCCGTTATGACAGTCCCTACAGCCAGCGGCGATATCCAACGAGTCGCCACAATCTGCCGCGATGGCAGCGCGGCCGTTCCGCTCAAGGACTAACCCCACTTCTCTCCTCCTTCGTTCCGACCCAGGAGCCGCTCCTGCGTCCGCGCGCCTGTGTGTCGCATCCAATCTCCATCACTTACATCCTGATGTAGCCGGATTCCGAGGGAGCCCTCATGTCGATTCGCCCCGTAAAGCGCCTGATCAAGTCCAAACCCACGCTCGAAGGAGCTGGCGTTCACCTCCGCCGCGCATTCGGATTCGGCAACACCGGCGACTTCGATCCGTTTCTCCTCCTTGACGACTTTCGCAATGATGTTCCCGAAGACTACCTCTCTGGATTCCCATGGCATCCGCATCGCGGAATTGAGACGATCACCTATGTCCTGGCTGGAACCGTTGAGCACGGCGACAGCATGGGCAACCACGGAGCCATTGCCGCCGGCGACGTCCAATGGATGACCGCGGGCAGCGGCATCATTCACCAGGAGATGCCGAAGGGTGATGCCACCGGGCGCATGCACGGCTTTCAGCTCTGGGCGAATCTGCCATCCGTCCTGAAGATGACAGCGCCGCGTTACCAGGAAGTGAAAACCGGCGACATCCCGCAGGTCACCGATGACGACGGCACGCACGTCCGCATCGTCTGCGGAAATTTCTGGGGCAAGTCCGGACCAGTCGACGGCATCGCTTCAGATCCCATTTACCTGGATGTCTCCGTGCCTCCGGGCAAGCGCAAGACGCTTCCGGTGCAGACGACTCGCCACGCATTCGCGTACGTCTTCGCGGGAGATGGCAAGTTCTGCAATGCCTCTGGACCATTGGCGGTCCCAACCGAGAGCGTCGGATGGGCTGACACTCACCCGCCCACCGATGCCGAAAACCGGTCGCTCGTAGTCTTCGATCGCGGAGACGAAGTCAGTGTGCAGGCCGGCGAAGACGGAATCCGTTTCCTTCTGGTTTCAGGCAAGCCGCTCGAAGAGCCAGTCGCCTGGTATGGCCCGATCGTGATGAACACGCAGCAGGAACTGCAACAAGCATTCCGCGAACTGGAACAGGGAACGTTCCTGAAGAAGTGAAGCAATGTGGAAGAGCGGCCCTTCAGGGCCGCGATTGGGAATGTGGGCTCCCCGTGCCTGCCCATGCGATGCTAGACCATGCCCGAACTCCCCGAAGTAGAAACGATAGCCCGTGGCCTCGCCAGCCGCGTCACCGGAGATGCCATTGAATCAGTCTGGCTCGGCCAAAAGAAAGAGCCGCTGAAGTCCCCGGCAGCCGACATCGTTGCTGCCCTGGAGCATCGGCGCATAACGGCAGTCCGCCGTATGGGCAAGCACATAGTCTTCGATCTGCAACGAAACCATCTGGAGCGGGCGCTCTCGCCCGCGAAAGGCCGAAAGGTAAAGAAGCTGTCTGACACGTCCGAAGGTGCAGCTACTCAATGGATCGTCCACCTCGGCATGACCGGCCGCCTGCAGGTCTGCGAGCCCGATGCAGAAATCGCGAAGCACACTCATGCGATCGTGAAACTCAAGTCGGGCAGGGAACTACGTTTCGTGGATCCCCGCCGCTTCGGACGCCTGAGCGTGGCAATAGAATTCGACGCCACGGGAACGGAGCCGCTCGAAATCGACCTGGAGAATTTCATTGCGCTCTTTCGCGGCCGCAAGACTCCCATGAAGAGCGCACTATTGAACCAGAAACTCCTGCGTGGCGTGGGCAACATCTACGCGGACGAGTCTTTGTTCCGTGCCGGAATCCGCCCGCGACGCCGCGCATTTTCAACCACGCGCAATCAATTGCAGAAACTTCACGCCGCCCTCAAGGAAGTTTTGAAAGAAGCCATCGCGCTCGGTGGATCCTCCATTTCCGACTACGTCGACGCCGATGGCGAACAAGGCTTCTTCCAGCTGCAACACCGCGTCTATGGACGCGAAGCCGAACCATGCCTCGTCTGCAAGACTCCGATCAAGCGCGTCGTGATCGCTGGCCGCAGCAGCCACTACTGTCCGAAGTGCCAGAAGTAGATGGCAGATTGCAGATTTTCGATTGTAGATGGGGCGTCGGGCAGGCGCGCGAAGTTGGATTGCATTCGGCGCGTTCACTCTGAGTCACATGTGAACTCTCCAGAGTCGTCCAAGTCTGAAAGCTAAAATC
>Ga0170475_100618077_pt1 | contig 17589 bp, 20 predicted proteins | sample Soicark_Litter_5_FD_111474 | JGI IMG/M metagenome (GOLD analysis project Ga0170475, IMG submission 111474) | Avena fatua rhizosphere microbial communities from Hopland, California, USA. Combined Assembly of 48 SPs
GTTGCGTGCAACTTCGATGACGATTTCAATCCAGCTCATGCGCTCATGCCTTACTTTTTGACTGTCTTGTTTGGTTCTTTCGGCAGATCCGGCTTGTCGGCGAGCTTCTGCTCCAGATAATGGATGTTGGTGCCACCTTCAATGAAGCGGGCATCGATCATCAATTCGCGATGCAGCGGGATATTGGTCGTGATACCTTCGACTACCATCTCCGACAGCGCAATCTGCATCCGTCTGATCGCCTGTTCGCGTGTTGCGCCGTAGGCAATGACTTTGCCGACCATCGAATCGTAGTTGGGCGGTACGTAGTAACCGGCGTACGCATGCGAATCGACACGAATGCCGGGGCCGCCCGGCGGGTGCCAAGCGATGATCTTGCCTGGCGACGGCGTGAATTTGAACGGGTCTTCGGCGTTGATGCGGCACTCGATCGCGTGGCCCTTGAGTTCGATATCGCGCTGGCGGTAACGCAGCTTTTCACCGGCAGCGATGCGGATCTGCTCTTGCACGATATCGATGCCAGTGATCATTTCGGTCACAGGATGCTCGACCTGCACGCGCGTATTCATTTCGATGAAGTAGAATTCGCCGTTCTCATACAAGAATTCAAAGGTGCCGGCGCCGCGATACCCCATCTTGCGGCAGGCATCGGCGCAGCGGTCGCCAATTCGTTCGATGATTTTGCGCAGAATACCGGGTGCTGGGGCTTCTTCGATCACTTTTTGATGACGGCGCTGCATGGAACAGTCGCGTTCGCCAAGCCAGATCGCATTCTTGAATTCATCGGCCAGGATCTGAATTTCCACGTGACGCGGATTTTCCAGATACTTTTCCATATAGACCTCAGGATTGCCGAATGCAGCGCCAGCTTCAGTCCTGGTCATCGTGACTGCGTTCAGCAATGCCGCTTCGGTATGCACGACGCGCATGCCGCGTCCGCCGCCGCCGCCCGCCGCCTTGATGATGACTGGATAGCCGATCTTGCGCGCGATGCGGATGATTTCTTTCGGGTCGTCCGGCAATGCGCCCTCGGAGCCTGGCACGCATGGCACGCCAGCGCGGATCATGGCCTGTTTAGCAGAAACCTTGTCGCCCATCAGGCGAATCGAGTCGGAGCGCGGACCAATAAAGACAAATCCGGATTGCTCCACGCGCTCGGCAAAGTCGGCGTTTTCGGACAAAAAACCATAGCCGGGATGGATCGCCTCGGCATCGGTGACCTCAGCCGCACTGAAAATCGCCGGCATGTTGAGATAGCTCAACGTGGACGGAGCGGGGCCGATGCAGACAGACTCATCCGCCAGCTTCACGTATTTGGCTTCGCGATCTGCCTCGGAGTGCACAACCACGGTTTTGATGCCCATCTCACGGCAGGCGCGCTGGATACGAAGCGCGATTTCACCGCGGTTGGCAATGAGTATTTTTTCGAACATGGTGGGAATTTGGCCTTGTTATAAGGATTTAGTCGAAGTTAGGCGTAATGAATGCGGCGCTTGCAGATGCAAAGCGAAACGCCGATGCAACGCGCTTAACCGATCACGAATAACGGTTGACCAAACTCGACCGGCTGGCCGTTTTCCACCAGAATTTGTTTAATGATGCCCGTTGCATCGGCATCGATTTCATTTAACAGCTTCATTGCTTCGATAATGCATAGCGTATCGCCTTCTTTTACCGCAGAGCCAACTTCCACAAATGGCGGGGAGCCGGGTGCGGAGGAGCGGTAGAATGAACCGACCATTGGCGATTTGACAATGTGGCCTTGCGGTTCGATCGGTTCGGCAATTGTTGCTGCGACCGTTGCGGCTACCGGCGCGGCAAGATGTTGGGGGGCTGCTTGCGGCTGCATCATCACCACCTGATGTTGTGGCGCGGTGGAGGATTTAACAATGCGGACTTTGCTTTCGCCCTCGGTTACTTCCAATTCGGCGATGTCTGATTCGGCAACCAGATCGATCAGGGTCTTGAGTTTTCGTAGATCCATATGAAATCCCTTGGAATTATTTGGTGAGTTATGATCGGACATGGCCACAATTATATGCTTTTTGTGGGTAGATAATAAAAATTAGAGATTTTTGAGTGCAAAATCGATAGCGGCGGAATAGCCTTTGATGCCTAGTCCACAAATCACGCCGGTGGCAACTCCGGACAGGTATGAGTGATGGCGGAAGGTTTCACGTTTGTAAATATTCGAGATATGGACTTCGATAAATGGAATGGCGACGGCTGCCAACGCGTCACGCAGTGCAATGCTGGTGTGGGTGAACCCCCCTGGATTGATCACGATCGCGTCCACACCATCTGTTTGGGCCGCTTGGATGCGATCAATCAAGGCTCCCTCGTGATTGCTCTGGAAGCTTGCAAAGGTGGCGCCGGCGGCAGTCGCCTGCGCGTTGGCCGCTTGCTCGATATCGACTAGCGTGCTTGATCCATAAACTTCAGGCTCACGCGTGCCTAGCAGATTCAGATTGGGGCCGTTGAGCAGAAGAATGTTTTTTGCCATCGAGATACAGCTCCGTTTGACGAGGATGCGCGCATTTTGCCGTCAAACGAAGTTGATTGGCAAGAAAAACAATCGCAAGTATTAAAAGGATAATAAATCTTTACGTAATTCTTCGAGTTTCAATCGGCCCAAATATGTTTTCTTGATTTGTCCGTCTGATCCAACCAAAACCGTAAAAGGCAAGCCACCCGCTTGATTGCCAAATTGCTTGGTCAGCTTGGTGCCGCTCATGCCGGCACTATACAGGGGGTAGCTGATTTTAAATTTTGATGAAAATTCTGCAATATTTGCCGGGGAATCGATGCCTATGCCAAGAATCTGTATGTTTTTATTGGCCACTTCGGTTTGAAGTGCAGAAAGTTCAGGCATTTCCTGCACGCATGGAGCGCACCAGGTTGCCCAAAAATTCACCACCAGATGTTTGCCTTTCCATTGCGCCAGCGATTCCGATTGGCCCTGTGCATTTGCCATTGACTGGGCAAGCAGGTGGGTGACAACGACATCTTTCGGTGTGATCGGCGCCAGTCGTTTGATGCCGAAATAAATGCCTATTGCACCAAATAAAATGGCAATGGCTGCATACAGAAGAATATTTCGTTTCATTTCACGTCGTTTTCGATAATTAATGCGCTAACTGCTTCGATATCTGCCCGTTCTATACATCCTGTCGCACTTGATTTCACTGCGCCGCGTAAATCATTGGTCTCATACAGGGCGAGATGAATACCTTCGTTTTGCCACATGAAGCTGACAACTTCGACCGGTTCGCTGCGCCTTTTGAAATGTGCGATTTCGGAGACCTCGAAATTGATGTTCTTGTTTAACAGGAAAATTTCGACGTCTTTCGGACTTTCGGCGAATAATTGCAAATGAATATCGGAATGCTCACCAGCGGTCCCATTTAACACTGCGCCGGTCAAGTAGGGCTTGAATTGCGTCAATTCCTGCATCATTGTCAACGCCAACTTGCGTAAATACAGCAGGCGCGCCGGTTGCGTATCATTGAAAAACAGTTCGTTATATATTCGTACTTCGTCCTCGACTTGCGCATTGTCTGGCAAAAGATCGCCTCGCATTTTGACATCCCCAAGGATTTGTTTTGCCGCTTTGCGCTTGGCGGTGCCGTAATCGGCGCCGTCTTCGGCAATCATGCGTGCGGCAGCTGCGGCGATCTCTGCGCGCAGCGAATCGTTGCCTAATGGATATTTATTTGCCATGGCGTGCTTGCGACTCTCGGACGCGCAAGCCTGTGGGTCGGGTAAAATCTGACTTTACTGATTTTTTGGGGACGGAACAGGCGAACGCTATGCTTACGCATGCGCCATCCTCTCTATCTCACAACACCAAGAATTTTACAATGTATATTCATATTCTGGGCATTTGCGGCACCTTCATGGGCGGACTTGCCGTGTTGGCCAAAGAGGCTGGACACAAAGTTACCGGCTGCGATGCCAATGTTTATCCTCCAATGAGCACCCAGCTCGAAGCGCAAGGCATCGAGTTGATCGAGGGCTTTGGCCCGGAGCAAATCAATCTAAAGCCCGATCTTTTCGTGATTGGCAACGTCGTCTCGCGCGGCAATCCCTTGATGGAAGAAATCCTCAATCGCGGTTTGCCTTACACCTCGGGCCCGCAATGGATCGGCGAGCATATTCTCTATAACAAGTGGGTGCTGGCGGTTGCAGGCACCCATGGCAAAACCACGACTTCATCGATGCTGGCCTGGATTCTGGACGATGCCGGCTACCATCCGGGATTCCTGATTGGCGGCGTGCCGATGAATTTCGGCATTTCGGCGCGGCTGTCGGGCAAGGTCGCCGATTCCGACTTTTTCGTGATCGAAGCTGATGAATACGACACTGCGTTTTTCGACAAGCGCAGCAAATTTGTCCATTACCGCGCTAAAACGGCCATTCTGAACAACCTTGAGTACGACCATGCGGATATTTTCTCCGACTTGGGCGCGATTGAAACCCAATTTCATCACTTGGTGCGCACCGTGCCAGGAATCGGGCGCTTGGTCGTCAATGGTATGGAGGCATCATTGCAACGGGTGCTCGACCGCGGTTGCTGGAGTGATAAAGAATGGTTTGGCGGTGACAAGCATGCCGATTGGGCAATCCGCACGCATGACGACGGGAGCTTCGATGTCTTCTTGAAAAGCGAAGCGCAAGGCACCGTCGAATGGTCGCTTACCGGCGAACATAATCGCTTGAATGCATTGGCGGCGATTGCCGCCGCCCGCCATGTCGGCGTGCCGCCGGCGCAAGCGATTGAGTCGCTCGCCAAATTCGACAACGTCAAGCGCCGGATGGAATTGCGTGGCGTGGTCAATGATGTCGCGGTATATGATGACTTCGCGCACCATCCGACCGCGATTGCGACGACAGTGGCTGGCTTGCGCAAGAAAGTCGGCAATGCACGAATTCTTGCGGTGCTGGAACCGCGTTCCAATACGATGAAGCTCGGTGCCATGAAAGACGCGCTGCCCGGCAGTTTGGCCAATGCCGATGCGGTATTCGGTTACGGCGCAAAAGGCAGCGGTAAAGACGCGGTTGGCTGGAATCTGGGCGAAGCGCTGTCGTCTTTAGGTGCGAAGGCCCAAGCATTCGATGATATGGATAAATTGGTACAGGCGATTGTGCATTTTGCGCAGCCGGGCGACCATGTTCTCGTGATGAGTAATGGCGGATTCGGTGGCGTGCATCAAAAAATCCTGGACGCATTGTCGGCATGATTTTGTATTTGCACGGATTCCGTTCCTCGCCGCATTCGTTTAAAGCACGCTTGATCGCGAAGCGCATGCAAGCGTTGGGGCGTGGGGCCGAATACCAATGTCCGCAACTGCCAGCATCGCCGCGAGAGGCAATTGCCTTGGCAATGCAACTTATTCGTGATGTTGCGCCGAATGAACTGACGCTGATCGGCTCGTCGCTCGGCGGTTATTACGCGACATGGCTGGCGCAGCAGGTGGGTTGCCGCGCAGTGCTGTTGAATCCGGCCATTAAGGCGTCGCGCGACCTGGAACAATACGTCGGTATTGTCACCGACTATCATTCCGGTGCGCCATTTGAATTCAAACGCGAATATATCGACGAATTACAGGCGCTGGCAGTGGCGCAAATCACGCACCAGGAGCGCTATTTTTTGCTGGCGGCCACCGGTGATGAAGTCCTGGACTGGCGCGAAATGGTCGAACACTACCCGCGCGCGCGGCATTGGGTGATCAATGGCAGCGACCATGGCATTTCCGATTTCAGCGAGTATCTTGAAGACGTGCTGGCGTTCTGCGGCATCCCGGAGAGCTGCCAGTAATGGCGCGATCAGTCGCACATGCGCATTGGGTTGAGCACGTCAATGGCGTCAATCCGTCGCCCGAGATGCGCGGGTGGCTCACTGACCGTATCTCTCTAACAGTAAAATTGATTGCGCGCAGCTCGCATTTTCGCGTGCATCGCTTGACCCAGAGACCGGGACTGTGTCTGGCAGATGAGTTGGCCGCAGTCAAATTGCAGCGTCGTGGCCGGGTGCGGGAGCGTGAAGTGCTGTTGGAATGCGATGGCGTACCGGTCGTATTCGCGCATACTATCGTGCCGTTGAATGCAACGGCATCCGACTGGCCGTTCTTCGGCTCTCTGGGTGAGCGTTCGCTCGGCACGACCTTATTCGGTGATCCGCAGGTGATGCGTGGGTCATTGCATTTTGCGCGCTTGCGCTCAGAACACTCGTTGGTGCGACGCGCGTGCGACGTACTTGGTGTGGCCCGCTTTGGTGGCCCGCTTTATGCGCGCCGCTGTTTATTCCGCCGTAAAAACGGTTTGCTGCTCGTCACGGAAGTGTTCTTGCCTGCAATTGCCGACATTGGCACGCGAGGCAAGGGCTTGAAAAATATTGTTCCAGCCGCCGAGCACGCGGTTGCCGAATGTTGTCTGTCGTCTTAATTAAAAGAAAAGTAATTGATGAATCTATTTTTTGAAGAATCCGGCGACTTTAAAGCAGGCATCGTCTTGTCGCAACAAGGCGAGGCATATCAGGTCGAGATGCAAAGCGGCAAACGCACCAAGGTGAAGGCGAAGGATGTGCTGTTGCAATTTGCATCGCCGACGCCGCTCGAATTGTTAAGCGATGCCCATCGTATCGTGGAAGAAATCGACCTCGATTTTCTGTGGGAGGTGGCCGGGCAGGAAGAGTTTGGTTTTGCTGATTTGGGTAACGAATATTTCGGGCATACGCCAAAACCGCACGAAGCGGCGGGCTTGCTGCTGAAATTACATACGGCGCCAATTTATTTTTACAAAAAAGGCAAAGGCCGCTACAAGGCCGCACCGGAAGCCGCGCTCAAAGCAGCCTTGGCCGGCGTGGAAAAAAAGAAACAGCAGGCGTTGCTCCAGGCACAGTATGTGGAAGAGTTGAAAGCGAATCGTTTGCCGGATGCAATGAAACCGTTGGCATTGCAATTGCTGTTCAAGCCGGACAAGAACAGTATGGAATACAAGGCTCTCGACGCAGCATGCAGCCAATTGCAGACGACGCCGCAACGCTTGATGCTGACAGTCGGTGGGATCGCGACCCCTAAAGACTTGCATTTCTCGAAATTTCTGTACGAATCATTCCCGAAAGGCACCGGCTTTCCTGCGGTCGGTATACCGGCCACGCCGTCATTGCCGGCTGCGGAAGTGCAGGCGTTCTCGATCGACGATGTGACAACGACGGAAATCGACGATGCGTTTTCAGTGGTGATAATGCCGGATGGTAAGGTGCGCGTCGGCATCCATATTGCAGCCCCCGCATTGGGCATCAAACGTGACGACGCGATCGATGGGATTGCGCGGCAGCGTCTGTCCACGGTATATATGCCGGGCGACAAAATCACGATGCTGCCGGATGCGCTGGTTGATTCGTTCACCCTGGCGGAGGGTAAAACCTGTCCTGCGGTGTCGCTGTACGCAACACTCGATCCGACAGACTGGACCGTCGTCGCAACCGAAACCAGGGCGGAAGCGGTGCCGATTGCGGCCAGCTTGCGTCATAACGACCTGGATGCGCTGGTCACGGAAGAAAATCTGGCGGCGGGTGCCGGCGAATATCGGCATAAAGCGGATATCGCATTGCTGTGGCAATGGGCGCAGGTACTGGAAAAAGGCCGTATGGCCAAGCGGGAGAGTTTTGGCTTGAGGCCGGAACAGACCAATCGCGTTGATTTCAATTTTTACGTCGAAGACGATGTGGTCACGATCCAGCGTCGCAAGCGTGGCGCGCCGCTCGACAAGATTGTTGCCGAGCTCATGATTTTCGCCAATAGCACCTGGGGCAAACTCATGCACGACCATGGCGTGCCGGGAATCTATCGCAGCCAAGGTGGTGGCGGCGGTGGCTGGGCCGCCAAGATGCAGGTGCGGATGGTCACGCATGCAGCGCCGCATCAGGGCTTGGGCGTTGATCAATATGCATGGAGCACGTCGCCCTTGCGGCGCTATACCGACTTGGTCAACCAGTGGCAAATTCTTGCGTGCGTCGAACACGGCGTGACCGCACCCCTGGCGGCGCCATTCAAGCCGCGCGACGCGGACCTGTTCGCAATCGTATCTGCGTTCGATGCAGCATACAGCGCGTACGGCGATTTTCAATCGAGTATGGAACGCTACTGGTGCCTGCGCTGGCTCGCGCAGGAAAGCGCAAAACAAGTCGACGCGGTGGTGCTGAAAGATGAAGTGCTGCGTCTGATCGATATCCCGTTGATCATCCGCTTGCCAGGCATGCCGCAAGTCGCGCGCGGTATCCATGTCAAGCTGGATCTGATTCGATGGGACGAGATCGATTTGTCGATCGAGGCGCGTTTGCTTGAAATCGTTGATGCATCAAGTACGGATGCGACGGATGAATCGGTTGATGAATCCGATGAAGAGACTGTAGCGTCGGCGGAAATTGTCAACAATCCGGTTGCCGAAACCGCTATTAATGACAGTCCGGCAAGTGCTGAACCGGTACCGGAGTGAATTCCGTTCAAAATGTAAGTCTTTGCCGTAAAATTCATTCCTTCAGTCAACGCCATCCACGTCTCGTTTGAAGCTTATTCTCCAAAATCGCACCATGTCCATCGCCATTGCCTTCTCGGTACTGGCGCATGGCGCATTGCTTGCCGTACGTTTTGCCGCACCCGATACATTCCGCTTCCAACCGACCGATCCAGGTCTGGAAGTCATTCTGGTGAACGCGAAGCACGACAAGAAACCGCTCAATGCCGACGCTTTGGCGCAAGCAAATCTAGACGGTGGCGGCAATGCGAATGCCAGAGCAAAGTCGCCGTTGCCGGACATGCGCAGGAGCGAAGATGGCGACAGCGCGAAGGCAGCCAAACGCCGGATCGTCGAGCTGGAAGAACAACAACGCAAACTGATGGCGCAACTGAAAAAGAAGACCTCGTTTGCAGCGCCGTTGATCAAAAATCCGGATAAGCAGAAAGAGCAGCCGCTGCAGCCCGAAGGCCTCGATGCATTGGACAGCGCGAAGATGCTCGCGCGTCGCGAAGCGGAGATCGCCAGGAATATCGAGGATTACAACAAGCGTCCGAAGAAGACGCAGATCACGCCGAGCACGCGTGAAGTTGGTTATGCGATGTACTACAAGGCCTTGCAGGAACGGATTGAAAAACTGGGTACGCTGAATTTTCCCCAGCAAGACGGCAAAAAATTGTATGGGGAGCTGGTCATTTACATTCCGATATTCCAGGACGGCACAATCTACGAAAAGGATGGCGGACCGCGTGTCGAACGTAGTTCGGGCAATGACGCGTTGGATCGTGCCGCGTTGCGTATCGTGCGCCGCGCCGCGCCGTTCGGCAAGTTTCCGCCGAATATGCGTTCGAGCGACAAGGATGATGTTTGGGAAATCATCACGCGCTTTAAATTTACCCGCGAAGATGCGCTGGAAGCCGAATTACGGGGTGGGAGAAACTGATGGGAGCGCCTGACCGCTATGGCGTGATCGGACACCCGATCGCGCACAGCAAATCGCCGGATATCCATGCGCGTTTTGCGGCACAGACCAAGCAGGATTTGATGTACGAGCGCCTGCTTGCGCCGCTGGGCGGCTTCGCCGACACCGTGCAGAGTTTCATGTGGCAGAGCGGCAAGGGGCTGAACGTCACGGTGCCTTTCAAGCTGGAGGCGCATGGGCTGGCAACGGAATTGACCGAGCGGGCACGGGCGGCAGGTGCGGTCAACACGCTGACCTTCGCACTGGGGGCAAACGGCGGCAGCCTGATATTGGGAGACAATACCGATGGCGTTGGACTGGTTACGGATATTGTGCGTAATGCCGGCATCAGCATTGCCGGCAAGCGGGTATTGCTGCTCGGTGCCGGCGGCGCTGCACGTGGCGTGTTGTTGCCATTGTTGAATGAGCATCCGGCCGAACTGGTCATCGCCAATCGCACCGAGTCAAAAGCAATCGCGCTGGCGCGGCAATTCGCGGAAAGAGGCATCAGCGCCAGCGATTTCTCATCGTTGCAGCAGGCGTTCGATATCGTCATCAATGCCACATCGGCCAGTCTTGCCACAGATGTGCCGTCGATTTCACCTGTCGTGTTCGGCGCAAATGCATTCGCCTATGACATGATGTACGGGAAGGAACCCACCGTTTTCATGCGCTTTGCAGAGCAGCATGGCGCATCGATGCGAGATGGTTTGGGGATGTTGGTCGAGCAGGCCGCCGAATCATTTTTTGTCTGGCGGGGTGTGCGACCGGATACCGCATCCGTATTTGCCGAGTTGCGCGCCAGCATTTAATTCGCCATCCCGTTCAAGCAGGAAAAAACAAGAATGAAAATTCTGCGCAAATTGTTGTTGTGGCTGATCATCGTACCGGTTGCCGCCGTGCTGGCAATGCAGTTGTATTTTTTCATCCAGATATGGTGGTGGGTCGACCACAACCCGGAATCCACCAGTTTCATGCGGCACCAGCGCGATTTGCTGCAGGAAAAAAATCCTGCTGCAAAGCTGCAGCATAAATGGATCCCTTACGCTCGCATCTCGAATAATCTCAAGCGTGCGATCATCGCCTCGGAAGATTCCAACTTCTCCGAGCATGATGGAGTCGATTGGGCCGCGATGCAAAAGGCGTTTGAAAAAAATACCAAAAAGGGCAAGGTGGTGGCAGGCGGATCCACTATCACGCAGCAGCTTGCAAAAAACCTGTTTCTGTCCAGTGATCGCAGTTATCTGCGCAAAGTGCAAGAATTCATCATTACCTACATGCTTGAATTCCTGATGGATAAAGAACGTATCTTCGAAATTTATCTCAATGTCGTTGAATGGGGAAGCGGCGTCTTTGGCGCCGAGGCGGCGGCCTACCATTATTACGGCGTCTCCGCCGCCAAGTTGAGCGGAGATCAAGCCGCAAGACTGGCAGTGATGTTGCCAAACCCGCGCTTTTTCGACAAGCATCCAGGATCCGGTTATCTGGCGCGACGCACTGGATTGATTTTGCGCCGTATGAGGGCGGCGGAATTGCCATGAAAATGAAGGAAGCAAGGATGCAGCTTGCCTATCAACGCGGTGCGCTCAGCTTGCTATGGTGCGCCATTTTCGCTGGACTCTTCACGCTTGCCGCAATGGCGTTATTGTTCTCGTGGCGTTACGAGCGCAATATTTTTGCCGAGGGTTGGTCGCGTCTGATGCACATGGCAGAAGTACAAACCTTGCGGAAAACCGCGGATCGCATGAAATCTGACCAATCCGCTACTATTCGCCAATGCACGGTCAATGGCAAGGTGACGTATTCCAACGTGGAATGCAATGCGAAAAATGCCGCCGGCCGCAAAGTCGATCTGCACGATACGCAGGGGATAGAGCCGCCCAAAGCGCAGCCTCCGGACGTTGTGGAAAAAGCCACGCCGGAGGACCTCCGCAACAAGATAATCGAGAAGGCGATTTCGCGTTAATGGCTTGCTTCTCTGCGTCGTTAAAAGTTACACTTGCGCTGTTTTCGTTAATGGAGACCCGTCTTGGGTAGTCCTAGTACCAATTACCAGTCGTCAGTCGACGGCAACCCGGCGAGATAGCACTCCGTTTTCATGCAAGCGCCTCTCGCCGCAGTGTGGTGGGCAGGCGCGTCCAGGCCAAAATCATGGCCGCGTTCCCAAAGATTAATAAACCTGCACTGACCTTGCAGGCGTACTGTGCATTTGACCGGAAGGCGCAGGAGAGGGAATCGCATGATTAACGTATTCATTTTGCAAAATGGCCGCCTGAACCAGGTCAATATCGAAAGTCGCGCCGACCTTGAGAACTCGGCACCGGTGTGGGTTGATCTGACCGACCCGAATGACGATGAGCGGGCGTGGGTCAAGAGCATCTACGGCGTCACTTTGCCTGGCGAAGATGAAGTAAAGGACATCGAGGCATCCGCACGTTATTACGAAGCGGAAAATGGCGACCTCCATCTGCGCACGGATTTTCTGCTTGAGGAGGAAGATGGCCCGTCGCGCGTCATTACCGTCGCATTCATCCTGGCGAAAAACATGCTGTTTTCGGTGCATACCGATGACTTGCCAGTGTTCCGGCTGGTGCGCATGCGGGCGCGTTCGCGTCCTGGCTCCATCGGCGATTACAAGGATGTTTTGCTCGACCTGTATGCTACTGACGCAGAGTATTCCGCCGATGCGCTGGAAGGTATTTATCAAAGCCTGGAAGACGTCAGTCGCAGCGTGTTGCAGAAAGAGCTGACCGACCAGGATGCTGCTGCCGTACTGAATGCGATCGCGCAAGAGGAAGATCTCAATGGCCGTATCCGTCGCAACATGATGGATACGCGCCGTGCGGTGAGCTTTTTGATGCGCGGTCGACAGCTCAATTCCGATCAGTTCGAGGAGGCGCGCCAGATTCTGCGCGATATCGAATCGCTGGATGGACATACCGCGTTCTTGTTCGACAAAATCAACTTCCTGATGGATGCGACCGTCGGTTTCATCAACATCAACCAGAACAAAATCATCAAGATATTCTCGGTTGCCTCCGTGGCGTTCCTGCCACCAACGCTGATCGCGAGTATTTACGGAATGAACTTCAAGATATTGCCGGAGTTGCAATGGGATTTGGGTTATCCGTTCGCTATTCTATTGATGGTTGGCAGCGCGATTGCGCCGTTTTGGTATTTTCGCAGGCGCGGCTGGCTCAAGTGAGATGGGAAAAGACGCGATTTCATGTCGCGTTAGGCATCACATCGTCACAAACATTCCGACAACCGCAGCCAGCATGATCGCGACCCCGATCCAGCCAATCACGGTATGTCGGCGCGAAAGCGTGAATGTACCCATAATGTCGGATTCGTTCGCCAACAGCATCATCACCACCATGATCGGTACCGCGATCACGCCATTGATCAACGCAGACCAAAACAATGCCTTGATCGGGTCGACCGGCGTGAAGTTAAGCAGCATGCCGCCAATGGTCGCCAGCGAAATGATCGCGTAAAACTCACGCGCCTCCAAGGCTTTCAAGTTCAAGCCGTTGTGCCAACGGAAGCTCTCCGTAACGGCGTACGCTGCGGAGCCTGCCAGTACAGGCACCGCCAGCAAGCCGGTCCCGATAATACCTAATGCGAACATCGCGAACGCGAATTCTCCGGCCAAAGGCCGTAATGCCTCCGCTGCTTGAGCCGAGGTTTGGATGTTGGTGATGCCATGAGTCGCAAGCGTCGTCGCGGTCGTCAGGATGATCGAAAACGCGACTAGGTTGGAGAGTCCCATGCCGATGATCGTATCGATCTTCATTCTCTTCAAATGCGAGAGCGCATCTGGCGGGGATTTGCGCAACGCTTGTGCTGCCCCGTCCGCGCGGATTTCTTCTACTTCCTGTGATGCCTGCCAAAAAAACAGGTAAGGGCTGATGGTAGTGCCGAATACGGCAACAATCAGCGTCACGGAGTCATTGTTCCAGGTGAATGCCGGCCAAGCGGTATGCGTCAACACTTCGCCCCACGGTATGTGGATGGTGAATACGGTTGCGACATAAGCGAGGAGACCGAGCGTGAGCCATTTCAGGTAACTCACGTATTTCCGGTACGGCAGGAATATTTGCAACATCAGGCACAGGAAACCAAAGCCGAGCGAATAGAAATGGGCGGAGCCTCTCCCGCTCACGAGCCGCATCGCTTCGCCCATCGCGGCAATATCGGCGGCAATGTTGATGACGTTTGCAACCACCAGCAGCAACACGATGCCATACAATAACCACGGGGAATAGGTGTGCCGGATATTGGCGGCCAAGCCTTTTCCGGTCACCCGGCCGATGCGCGCAGAGACCAGTTGAATGCCGACCATGAATGGATAGGTAAGAACGACCGTCCACAACATGTTGAAACCGAATTGCGCGCCGGCTTGCGAATAGGTCGCGATACCGGATGGGTCGTCGTCGGCAGCACCGGTAATCAAACCGGGGCCGAGGGCCTTGACCGCCTCGTTATTTTTAAAAATGGAATAGAGCTTGCTGACCATCCGGGCCCTCGCAAAACATCGGTGGCGAGCCGGCAAGCCGGAGAAACGCCGCGATTACATGAAATAGGATGAGGGATAACTATCGATTGCGGGCCGGATTGTAGCAGTTGGCAGCAGCGTTTAGTGTGACAAATTGTTTCCTCTATCTACTCACGGCGGCTGAAGTTAACGCAGGCGGGCAAATGCTGTGCGTGCCGCGGCGACGGTGGCACTAATCACTGCATCATCGTGCTGTATCGAGACAAATCCTGCTTCAAATGCTGATGGTGCAAGATAAACGCCTTCATCCAGCATCGCATGAAAGAAGGTATTGAACGTGGTTTTATCGCACGCCATCATCGTGCTGTAAGAAGCAGGAATCTCTTGCGCGAAATACAAGCCGAACATACCGCCGATTGCATCGGCGCAGAAAGTGATACCGGCTTCTTTTGCAGCGCCGGCCAAGCCTAGCGCCAGCTTGGCGGTTTGCCCGGTGAGCGTTTCGTAAAAACCGGGAGTCTGGATCAGCTTGAGCGTGGTGATCCCCGCCGCCACCGCCACCGGGTTGCCGGACAGCGTGCCGGCCAGATATACCGATCCCAGTGGGGCCAGATGCTTCATCAGATCGGTGCGGCCACCGAAGGCCGCCACCGGCAAGCCGCCGCCGATCACTTTGCCCAATACCGTCAAATCCGGCCTGATGTTATAGAGTGACTGCGCGCCACCCAGCGCAACGCGGAAGCCGCACATCACTTCGTCGAAAATCAGTACTGCGCCGTACTGGGTGCAAAGGCTGCGCATGGCGTGCAAAAATTCCGGCGTCGCGCGCAGCAGATTCATATTGCCGGCAACTGGTTCGACGATCACGCACGCGATTTGATCGCCCAATTTTTTGAACACTTCTTCGAGTTGTTGGGGATTGTTGTAATCCAGCACCAGCGTGTGTTTGGCAAAATCTTCCGGTACCCCGGCCGAGGTCGGATTGCCGAAAGTCAGTAGGCCGCTGCCGGCTTTGACCAACAGCGAATCGGCATGGCCGTGATAGCAGCCTTCAAACTTGATGATCGTGTCACGCCCGGTTGCGCCGCGTGCCAGGCGCAACGCGCTCATGGCCGCCTCGGTACCGCTCGATACCAGACGCACCTGCTCGATCGATGGCACCAGGCGGCAGATTTCTTCCGCCATGTCGATCTCGCCTTCGGTCGGTGCGCCAAAGCTCAAACCGCGTACAGCGGCATCCTGCACCGCCTTGATTACCTGCGGATGCGCATGGCCGACAATCGCTGGCCCCCATGAGCCAATGTAATCGATATAGCGGCGATCGTCGGCATCCCAGAAATAAGGGCCCTCGGCGCGTGTAATGAAACGGGGGGTGCCGCCGACGGAACGAAATGCGCGCACTGGCGAATTGACGCCGCCCGGTGTGCTCAGTTGAGCTCGGGCAAATAGAGAGTCGTTTTTGGAAGTCATGCAGAAAGAGAGCGTAGGAGAAAAAACAATTATTGTTTCACGTCAGGTTCGCGTGCCCAGAAATAGCGATCCGGCACCAGTTTGCCCATGCCCAGCCGTTGTGCGTTGGCAAGGGCGGCAACTGTAAATTCCTGTGCCTCGAAAACCGCTTCCGGCACATCGAGTCCATTGGCCAGCATCGCTGCAATGGTGGCGGACAACGTAGCGCCGGCGCCACTGAATGAACCCGATATCCGTTGCCATTTATCCTGGCGTACCACGCCGGTCTCGTTAAAGCGTATTGGCCACGTCATGCATATCGGATGGCGTGCCGGTGACGAACAAATATTCGCAGCCCATCTCAATCACGCGCATCGCATCGACTGCCATCGTGTCGTCAGTCGACGGTTCGCGCCAAGTTTCCGCCAAGCGCGCCAGTTCCACGGCGGATGCCAATAATACCGTTGTTTGCGGAATCAGCAATTCACGTATTGCAATGAGCAAGTCTTCACTGTCCAGACCTTGGTCCGGCATTGCTGATATGAACGGGTCGAGGATCAAGGGAATATCCGGATAGTCGGATACGATTTCCGCGATGACGGATACGTTCTCGATGCTGCCGACACCACTCACCTTGAAGGCAGCAACCGGCATATCTTCCAGGATTACACGCGCCTGGTCCGCGACCCAATCGGCGTCAATGACTTGCGAATCTTCAATTTGGGTGGTGTCGCTAATCAGAATCGCCGTGATCACGGACAGACCATGGCAACCCATTGCGGCAAACGAGGCCAAGTCGGCCTGAATCCCGATGGTGCCGACCGGATCGGCGACGCCGAAAGTCAATATAAGCGGAGAAGTTTGGTTTTGCACAGCCGGTAGATTAAGATATCCAACTTTGCATTTTACTTGAAGGGCTGTCAGTCGTGAGTAATAAAGAAACTTCGAACGAAGAATTCAAAACATGGATGTGTTTGATTTGTGGCTGGGTATATGACGAGGCATCTGGTTTGCCAGAAGAGGGTATTGCGCCCGGTACGCGTTGGGCCGATGTGCCGATGAACTGGACTTGTCCGGAATGCGGGGCGCGTAAAGAAGATTTCGAAATGGTGACGATTTAAAGGTAATATTGCGATCCATGTAACTTTTGGTGAGAAATCCACGTAAGTGGAAATCGCCGATGCGGCGCTGTGTCAAAGCATCTTGCTTTTTGTTACCGTTGCGCCGTATATTGAACAAAGTTTATTGGGATGACGTCATGACAACATCAATAGATAATGCCAGCCTGAAAATCATGGTGATTGACGATAGCAGTACAATTCGGCGATCGGCGGAAATTTTTCTGGGACAAGCAGGTTATCAAGTCGTCCTCTCAGAGGATGGATTCGACGCGCTTGCAAAAATGAATGACCACAAGCCGGCGCTTATTTTTTGCGACATCCTGATGCCGCGGCTGGATGGTTATCAAACCTGCGCGCTTATCAAGAAGAGCGCGAAGTTTCATGCGACACCGGTGATCATGCTGTCGTCCAAGGATGGTTTGTTCGATCGGGCGCGCGGCGCGATGGTCGGTTCCGATGCCTACCTGACCAAGCCTTTTACCAAAGACAGTCTGCTCAAGACTGTACGTGAACACACCGGATGAGCGTTTTCCAAGTCATATTTTTGAGGTAAAGGTTTTTCAGATGGCCATTCAAAAGATTCTTATTGTTGATGATTCACCGACTGAACGTTATTTTCTTACAGATATCCTGACCAAAAAAGGATTTTCCGTTTCCACAGCGGAGAGCGGTGAAGAGGCGCTGCTCAAGATCAAGGCCGACAAGCCACAATTGATCTTGATGGATATCGTGATGCCTGGCCAGAATGGATTTCAAGTGACGCGCGCGATCACGCGTGACCCGGAAACGCAAGATGTGCCGGTCATCATCTGCACCAGCAAAGGCCAGGAAACGGACCGGATCTGGGGACTTCGTCAAGGCGCGCGCGACTATATCGTCAAGCCGGTCAATCCTCAGGAATTACTGGCAAAAATCGCGGCGCTCGGATAAAGACCGTCCATGACCCAATCCAACTCAACTCTCGTGCCGGACAAGACCTCCAGCAAGCCGGATGCAGTTGCGCGCCGCACGCGCTTGCGCGAATTTCAGGCGCAATTGGTGGA
>Ga0170475_133032746_pt1 | contig 17578 bp, 10 predicted proteins | sample Soicark_Litter_5_FD_111474 | JGI IMG/M metagenome (GOLD analysis project Ga0170475, IMG submission 111474) | Avena fatua rhizosphere microbial communities from Hopland, California, USA. Combined Assembly of 48 SPs
CGGTATGTGATCCACTACTTGAACGACACGTTTCCCGGAGCCGTCTGCGTCAATTTCCGCTGCGAGACCCACAAGTCAGGTTCGGAGGATTCGTTCCTGGTCGCGTTGTTGACCGCGGTCGGGCACAAGGAGCCCATGGCTGGGAAAATCTCACGCAAACGCCACCGGCTGCTCGAGCACATTTGCATGCTGGCAGATCGTTCCGGTAAAGATTGGATCGTATTCTTCGCGGACGAAGCCCAAAAGCTGCAGGTGATCGAATACGAGTGGCTGCGTGACCTCCACGATGCACTCGAGCTCAAAGGCATTCGGATGATCACGATCCTTGTCGGGCAACCCCAGCTACTGGATCAGAAGTCGGCCCTGCGACAGTCGCACAACACGCAGATCGTTTTACGGTTCATGGTCACGGAAATCCGGTTCGGCGGGATTGTATCGGCCGAAGAGGTAGGCGCGTGTCTCGACGCGTACGACACGTCTTGTTATCCAAGCGACAGCGCCTGGACATTTACACGCTTTTTCTACCCGCACGCCTACACGGCGGGCATGCGCCTGAGCTCGCAAGCCGGTGCCCTCTGGAAGGCATTCGAACGTGCGCATAAGGCAGCCGGCTTAGGGAATCACATCGAAATCCCAATGGCCTACTTTGCCCGGGCCGTGGAGCATGCCCTTTCGGAACACTGCAGGCACGATTCCGACAGCTTTGGCTTCTCGCCCGCGATCTGGGACGAGGCAGTCCTGGAATCAAACTACGTGCTCGCCTGCGAGGAGATCCGCTTGGGACTGCCACTGCCTGAGTGGCGGTCCTGATGAAGATCTACCACGACACCTCGGCCCGTAAGACGCCCGAGTGGTGTTGGCATCGCGGCTGGGCAACCGGGCACGATTCGGCATACGGATTGCTGATGAAGTTCGCCTTCCTGAATGCGCTGACGGCCCGAGATATTGCGCGCCTCTTCACGTCGCGCAAGCGTGGCGCGCGCACAGGTCTGCTACGGTCGCTCCGGTTTGATCTCCGTGACAGCAAACACTTTGATCTCGACGCGATGGCTTCGGCATTTTGTACCGACGCGAAAGCCCTACGTGACGCGTTTTTGGACCTCCGCTTCTCCGATGTCTCGGACTCGGAAGGCAACCTGAAATGGTGCGAACAATGTCTGGCCTGGGGACTTCATATGGCAGCGTTACAGATGCGTGCTGTACGGCGCTGCCCGCTACACAACGTCGCCTTACGTGACACCTGTTTCTGGTGCGAGCGGACGATCCCTTATGAGTTTTCCGCCGCCCTGTTCGACAAACCGTTTTGCTGCCCCCATTGTGGAGCCGACATGGCGGCACAACTGAAGCTGGCGCGGTCGAAACTTCGCGCACCAAGCCCCAGAGAAGGCGTCCTGATCGAGCGAATGAACAGGTATGTCGCGGCATTCGCACGCACCGTCGAGCGCAAGGGTTCCATACCGCGTGCGATCCCTGGACTGGACTCGCTCAGCCTATCCGGTACCGATCATGCCCACGAGGACGCGTACCTCGAATTCGTCGGGAAAGTCGTCGACGTGTTGAAAATTTCGGATGATCCGCAAAGTGCTCCCCTGGCCGGGCTTATCGCCCTCCGATGCGGATGTGGTAGCGTGTCCACGCCCGGAACATTATGCGAACACTTCAGTTGCAATGGAGAAGACGACGATGCTTTCGGGGTCGATCAGGAGTTGGGAGTTGCCTTCGAGGTGTATCGAGCATTGCGCCGCCGTTTCTGGAGCGAGCTTAAGACCCATCGGCAGTGCGTCAGGTCAGCTTGCCATCAGCTCTGGCGCGACATGCGTGGCCAGAAGACGGTGGTCTTCTGCCCAAAGGCTGCAGCCTATATGCGTTGGCGAATGCTGTGGGAGGGGTGTGGGGCACCGCGGTATCTGCAAACCCGGAGGCAGGCGGCCTATTATGGAATTTCGGGATGGCTGCATGCCAGACCAGCCCCGTACCCCGACGACTGGACGCGGGAGCGCAAGACGTGGATGCTCTCGCACATCTTCGCGAACGCGTGCCTTGCAAGCCATGACGCTATCGAACGTACGATTGATGAGAACAGCGACATGATGTGCTGGGAGGGCTCGATCGAGTCCCCGTTCGTGACCACACACTGGGCCTTGTCGGATCCGGCGTCGGTCAGGTCAACCGTGCTGTTCATCCCGGCCCGCCATCGCAAAGCTACCGCAGTACCAAACGATTTGCCAAGGCGTGCGCACCGGGCATGGCACGTCGGGCAGGTTCGACAAATCGTTACCTGATACCCTGGATCAGGCATGTGAACAGCCGAACCGCCGGCACTTCACGTTGCCGGGTTCACTCTATGGAGCAACCTGTCCCTCCCTTGCGAGCACGCCAGGAGACGCTTGCTCGGTAGCGCGAATCAGGTCGAGCGCCTGCTGTTCGGTATAGATCATCGTGGTGGCGATATCACGGTGGCCGAGCCATCCTGCTACCGTCCGCAGATCCTGGCCCGTCATAAGGGCGGACTTGGCGAACGTGTGCCGCAACCAGTGCGGCGATGCCTCGCGCAACTGGGCACACCGCTCGGGTTCGCCGATCGATTCCAGGAACGTTGCGGCTTGTGCCAAGCGGTCCTTGACGATCGCATACAGGCTGTGACGGGACGTCAGGCTGCGCCATGCACCGAAATCACGGCGGGCCGTAAGCGACGAAATCGGAATCCCCCGCGCCGTCGTCGCACTCTTTCGAGTACGCGGAGACAACAGAAGCGGGGTATTTTCGCCGGGTAGCGGAACGGCGGACAGGCCAAACGCTTTACGATAGGCCGTCAAGGCCGCCAATGCCTGCTTAGTCACAGGGATCTTGCGTTCGACGCGGCCTTTTGCGCTTTCCTGCGTCACATGCATGATCCAGTAGGTGTGGCCAGTCTTTGGATCCGACAGCGGTTGAAACGCGCCCATCGTCGCCTTGATGAATTCAGTCGTACGTAATCCGAGTTCGCGCAGGCCGATCAGCACAAAGCGGTCACGCACGTAACGCTGACGTTGTTCGAAGGTCGTCTTTTCGTCCGCCTCCATTGTCTCTAGCACCAGGTCATAAAGATCAAGTGTCACCGAACGGTTGACATTGACCCTGCGCTGCGTGCCGGCACCGTGAAATCCCATCGGGTTCATGGCGATATAGCCGACCTCGCGCCAGGCCCGAAACATCGCGTGGATGCAGCGCTGTATGTCAGACCGGCTGCTGGCCGAAGGCGTGCATCGAAAGGGCGTATATCCTTCTTCGTCCTGATTCGCATAGCGAATGCCATCGTGCTCGCAAATGGCCCAGTCCGGCAGATTGCTCAAAAACGCGAAGAAATTAGTCACGTCCGGCATCGTCCACTGCGAGGGGACGTTATGCGACACGTTCTCGCAATACCAGCGCAGCTTGGCGATGTGATAGCGATAGGTCGCCACCGTTTGCGGCGAGCCTTTCTTGGGCCGACTCGCGATTGCCTGCAGCCACACTTCGGCGGCTTCCCAATCGCTCTTGACAGGCCCCAACCCATGTGCAGGGCGGTGTACAGGCAGCGTAGGTACGGAGGAGTCCACGGGTGGGTTCGTTGTCATCGATTGGGCGGTCTTGTAGAGGGCGAGGTTGCAGCATTGAAGGCAGCGCGGCGCATGGTGTCCATGGCCTGCGCATCCTTATGACGTAGCACTTCCAGTTGAGCGCAGCGCTCTTTCCATTGCCGGGTTTCCGCGCGCGCATCATCGATGCCCATCAGGGCGAACTTGCGCATCTCGTCGGCGTTCTTACTGAGCTGTTCGATCGATTGCAAATGTCGTTCGACTGTTTCTCGGCCAGCCTGCGCTTCGGCACGATATTGCTCGGCGCTTTGGCGTGCGGCAGCCAGTTCGGCACCCATCGTCGCCAGCCTGGCGCGCAGCGCTTGAACTTCCTGTTCGGCTTGCTCGAGCTGGTGTTGATAGAACTCGAGTTGTGCATTTTGCACGTACTCGACCGTTTGGACGACGCGTGCCAGTTTGTCCTCGATGACATCAGCGACGACGTCACGCAGGTTGTCGAGTTCATCTGGCGACGCGAGCGTCGCGGCAGCCGGCACGCCATCGCCGGTTGAAGTCGACATAGACCTCGGTGCTACACGGCCGGCGCGTGCCCGCTCGGCCTCCAGCGTCGTCATTGATGGTCGGCGTGTGGGCGCGTACGCATCAAGCAGGCGTCGGTAGATGGTTGGGCTATACAGATTACCGGTCGCGTCACGTATTAATTCAATGAAGGCGCGGACGAACGGCCGATGACTACGCGCATCGAACGGGATGCGTGCCTCAAGCTCCGCGACGCCGCGGGCGATGTCGCCCGCCTGCTGGTCGGTGAGGGAGAACGGTGGACGTGGCATGGCGCGGATGAGCAATGGAAGAAGATGATATTAACGATGATAAATAACCTCGTCAACTCATCTAAATCAACTTAGTCCGAGCTAAGTTGAATAGATTTGCCGACGGGTTTGAGCGTTTCACGGACGAATTCCCGGGTCGGCGGAAAGCCGATAACGGCCAACGGCCGGGACAAATGATTGCATTCGAGCAATAACTGAGAATGGTTCAGGAGTGAGGCTCGGCCAACTGGCGCAGCAGACCTGGCGTAGCGACCGAGTGAATTCAAGGCCATGGGCGAAATTGCTGGCGATGACTTGGATAGGCCACGGCATAGTTCCGCAGGTAACAGGATCAGCGACGGGGATCAACGGATTTTCCGTGACACATCACTGTATTGCAGGCGATCGCTGCCTTGGACGAACGCTCGGACCCTATGACGGCATCCCAATACATCCTGGCTGGACTCTAGCGGAGGAACTAAACGACGGCCCGCGCAAACCGGGCCGCTTCGATGAATTGTCGAGAAACCAACAGCAAACACATCCTGATGTGTGAACGACCTGCCAGCGCAGGCGTTCTTCCCAGGATTGTGCACGGCTAGTCCCTGTGGCCCAGAGTGAATCAAGGACACCGAACGCCGCAGCCGGGAGACGGAAGAGAAACGGGCAAAAAAATACCCGCCGGGAGGCGGGTTCAATCTATTTTCTTGGAGGAAGATAGAGGAGACACGAGCATGATGCTGCCTGGCGAAAGAACTGTCCAATGATGGTTCGTGATACCGGAAATGCGTTTAACCCATTCCTCATAAAGCCACTGTTTTAACCCGACATTACAAAAAAGATTGTCGAGTTGAATATTTGACTTTGCGTTATTCCACCGCCGGCGTCGAGGCGCCGGTCAGCGCCAGCTCGAACACGCTAAGCTTTCCCTTCTCTTGATGGCCAACCTAGTTGATGGCCATCTCGAACGGCGCCGCTGGCAGATCCTCGGTGCTGTAGAGATTCACGTACGGCACATCGGCCCATGCATAGCGAACATGAGTCGCTCCGGGCTGGTTGGCGCCTTTCAGAGTTACTGTGTCGCCCTGCGCCACCGCGAGCGCGTATCGGCAAACTGCCCCCGCACACGATTCAAAGCCGATTGCTTGCGCGGCGCCATAGGTCCGCAAGCCGCCGGCTGAATTCTTGAATTTGATTACGAGATCCTCTCCCGAACGCATCACGCTGGTCGCCTCCGGGCCGCCTGGCGTAATTGCCTCACCATAGGCAATTGCACGGGCGGCGCGCGCGAGCCGCTCGCCGACCACCGCCTTCTGCGGTGGGTGGATGTCGGCACGGTCGCCCACATCAATGGTAACGACCAACCCGGCATGCGGGTCATTTTGAACTGTCTTAGCCTGAGCTTCCCGCAGTTCGGCCCAGGTCGAGCGTCCCGGCTTTGTCGCCGCCGAACCGTAGGACGACAGCTGGACGACGAGGAACGGCAATTCTGGTTGGGCGAAGGTCTTGCGCCAGTCGGCGATTAATAGCGGCAGCAGGGTTTCATATTCCTTGGAGGCTCCGGTGTTGGCTTCCCCCTGGTACCACGCTGCCAGCTTGAACTTGTAGCCAGCGAGTGGCGCGATCATCCCATTGTAGAGCGTCGACAAACCGTTTGGCACATCCCACGGCACCGACGGAATCGACAATCCTTGCGAACGCACGCCCAACTTGTACTTCCATGTCGCAGGCAGGGCAATGAACTGTCCATCGCTGGTCTTGATTCGACGATGTTTCGGTAGCCCGACCAGTCCCCCACCTTTGCCACCGCTATAGACGCGGACGACGATCACGTTCTTGCCGGGTCTGAACACGCCAGCGGGAACGGAATAATTTCGCCACGTCCAGGCGGTACTGCCGCCGCCCACGAGCACACCATTTACCCATGTGCTATCGAACGTATCGATAAGACCGAGTTGAAGCTCATTCGCGACTTGCGCCTGCTTGTCGTTCAGCATGACAGTGGTCCGAAACCACGCCTCGCCGTCGAAGTCCGCGAACTCGGCAATCCCTGCATCCTTCCACGAACCTTTTGGCGTCAGGCTGGGCCACGCGGTGTCGTCAAAACCTGACGTACTCCACGCACGTTGCGGCTTCGTCCGCGGGAAGTGCTCATCCCACCATTGCTCGTGCCGCTGCGTTTCATCGGCTATCGCCTTGGCGGGATTGGACGACAGTTTCGCGAGCGACTCAATCCCCGGGGCGTAGGCCGGCAACGTCTTCAGCGACGAGGCGCCGATCCATGCCTGTATCCAGGTACCACCCCAGTTGGAACCGATGAATCCTACAGGCACCTTGTTCGCCTGTTGCAGTGCACGCGCCATGTAGTAGCAAACGGCCGACGCTTCACCGGCTGTTCTTGGCGAAATCACTTTCCATTCCACTTGTCGTTTGAGATCATCTTGCCGGGTGAATGCACTGGCGTTCTGGATGTTCGTGAAGCGCAGGTCCGGATTGGCACTGAACTCGTCCCACGCGCCGGTGGACAGGCGTGCAGGAAAAGCCATGTTCGACTGCCCTCCGCACAGGTATACGTCACCGATCTTGATGTCCTTGAGCGTGGTTTCGCTATTCCCGGCCTTGACGGACAACGTGTAGGGCCCACCGGCGTCCATCGCTGGGAAGGTCAACCGCCATTTCCCATCCTCGTCCGCAGTCGCTTCGGCAGTCTTTCCGCCCAGCTCCACCAGCACGCGCTGCGCTGCAGTGGCCGTACCCCATATGGTCAAGGGTTCACCACGCTGCAATACCGCGTGATCGCCGAAAATTCTGCCAAACGAGAGAGCCCCTGTCTGCGCGTAAACTTCGCCAGCCAGCGACCGCTTTCATGCCGATGCCGTGCAGTGCTTCGGTTATCGGCTGTACGGATCGCAAATCGTGCACGACGTCCAGCGAACGCCCCATCAGGTTGAAGCGCAAGTCAAGAATTCCGTCCATGCCGTGAAGCCTACGGCGGATCAGTCCTTCTTCCGACGGACAGTCCATGTTGGCAATACGATAAGTGACGGTGGTCCCTTCGGCGACCGGGACCGCACCAGGGACAAAGGCAGATTCCGAGCATCCGCATGCCTTGCCAGCGGCGTCACAAGTAGTTCGGCTAAGTTCACTCATAAGCGTCTCAAATTTGAAAAGCAATACCACGACTGAATCCAGACTTGGCCGCAGCCATGTCTACCATAAGCTTGGAGTTAACACCCTGTAGCGACCTCAGAGTCAAGGAAAATCGGCGAAGTTATGAAGATTGTTGGCTCGGCGAAATTTTGCTAGGGGCAAGGAATGTTTAGCGCAGTGGGCGGAAGTCCACTCCGGGCATCTTGGGTGTGCTTGTGTATAATCGCTTTGTATGAAACGCCTTTTACTCATCCTGCTGATGGCATTGATACCGCTTCACACTACGTGGGCAGCGGTGGCAGGCGTGCGTGAACTGGCTGAGTTCAGCACTGCATCGTCCCCAGCGCTGAGTGCCTCGACGGCGTCTGAGTTACCTGCGTCATTCACGGGTGAGGATAGCAAGTACAAGATGGGCTGCTGTGCCGGATGCCACGTGTTCTGTCACTTTGCCGCACCGCTTCCGGTGAGCACGCTCGGTGTCGCACCTTCGCCTGCTCAGGTATCGATACTCCTCCCATCGACGTTCCTCGAGTATCGATCATACATTCCAGACGGGCCAATCCGGCCCCAGTGGCGTCACGTCAGCTGAGCTGACGGCGTGCCTTCTTCTACGCTCTTTCAAGGCTCGTGCGAGAGATCTCGCTGACCTAGTCGTTTTAATTCCTTGCTAGGTACCGTCAGGTTGTCACCATGCGTGACATCACCTGTACTGCCGTGCGTTTGTACATGACGCACGGTGGAACGCCGATCGATGAAGGAACAATGATGACAAACATAACAATTCACGCCCTTGGACTGGTTACGCTGATTGGTTTGGCGGGGTGTGCTGATCCACGACTGGGGCCAAACAGTAAAACCGGGTGGGTAACCGAGTTTTATACTGTGGAGAAACTGCAGCAAGATCGCCCCAAGTGTCTTGCCGGGCTCAGCGCCGAGCAAATAGCAGAAAACCGATATGCCGAAATTTCGGTGTCTCACTTTCGCTCTTATCGATATGTAAGTGCGTTGGTCCCTGCTTCGATAAAACTCCATGTCCACGACAAGGTCGAGATCTCACCGCCATTCTGCAAGGATGGCACGGTGCCACAAGTAATCCAGATATTGAAGCCCGCTTCGTGAACGGTCGCAGCATCAGTTACTTCGGCAACGCCGACGAGTCTGGTCAGGCACTTACCAAATTGTGTCGTTACCCCGCATGTGGCAAGACAGGAGTTCACAGATGAAACGATTTTTGATGCTTGTTGGCATCGCGTTCGCCGCTATTGTTCCCGCGCTTTTCGTCCGAATGACAGGGTGGAAGCTGTCACCTCTTGCTGCTGCCTCGACTTTCGGTATTGCAGTGGTAGCCGCCGGGTTCATGCTCTCGTGGGGAGCGGAGACGGCTGAGAAGCACATTTCCCAAGGCTTGATTCTCGCGGCAGTTGCTCTGGTCACCGTGTTGCCCGAATACGCTGTCGATATGTACTACGCGTTTCAGGCGGGTAAAGCTCCAGAGTCCAGTTACGTCCATTATGCTGCCGCCAATATGACCGGGGCCAATCGCATGCTCGTCGGTCTTGCCTGGCCTACGATCATGTTGCTGCACTGGTGGCGTAATCGAGAGCGGCACATCGTGCTCGGCTCCGCGAACAGGCTCGAAATTGGTTTCCTGCTGCTCGCAAGCGTGTATGGCTTTGTAATCCTTTTCAAAAACCGGATCGATCTGATCGATTTTGCCGTCTTGTTCGCCGTGTTCGCATGCTATATATGGCAGGTGGGCCGCATTCCAAAAGCAGAGAACAGCGAAGCGGCCGAAGAGGATGAGGAGCCAGGACCCGCCGCTGCGCTGTCGGCACTGCCGCTTTGCGCCCAGTGGGCCTGGATGGCAGGCCTCGGGTTGTTCGCGGCATTCGCCATCCTGATGTCAGCTGAACCCTTCGCCGAAGCTATTGTCGCATCCGGACGGCAAATCGGCATCGACGAGTTTTTGCTCATTCAATGGATCGCGCCGATCGCCAGTGAGGCCCCATCGATTTCAATCGCCATCCTCTTTGTGCTTTCCCGACGTGCTGCCAATGCGCTGACAACCATGATCAGCGACAAAATTAATCAGTGGACCCTCTTGGTTGGGATGCTTCCCCTTGCTATGAGCTTCGGTGCCGGCGATGTCATCGGGTTGCGCCTGGACGGGCGACAGCACGAGGAGTTTTTCTTGACCGCTGCGCAGTCAATTTTTGCGCTTTCACTGCTTTTACGCCTTCGCTTCTCGCTATGGAGCGGGATGGTTCTGATCCTGCTGTTTGCCGCTCAGATTGCGATCGCGTTCGTGTTTCAGCACGACGAAGGAAAGGTTATCGCTTCATTGACCATATTGGCCTGGGTATATCTAGGCTTGTCTGTCCCCTTATTCCTTAAGCAACTTCCTGGTCTCGCTTCAGTGATCAGATCAGTTGTCCGCGGTCCCGCCCCCATCCAATAAGCAGCAATTTTTTCGTAAATTTTATGTACTTGATTCGTAATTTTGTTATTGCCGTCTCCTGGCTGTTCTTATCCGTTTCGATGGCCAATGCCGACGAACAGTCGACACAGACGAAGGCCAAGCAGATCTGGCAACTACTGGACTATCTAGCCGTCGACTATAGAAAGGCGGTTAAGGATGGCACGGTTTCGAGCGCCGCCGAGTATGCCGAGATGCAGGAGTTCGCCACTGCCGCCGAGCGCCAACTAGGTGAATTGGCTCCGCCACCGTCGCAGGATCTGGTTGCCAATGCTCATAAGCTTCGACTCGCTATTGACCAGAAAGCAAGTGCCGAGGTGGTTTCGGCGCAAGCACGCGCCTTAGCCGCTGCTCTCGTCACAATCTATCCAATCCCAATGGCCCCGGTTCGGCTGCCCGACCTGAAGCGTGGCGCAGAACTGTATCAGTCGAACTGTGCGGCATGTCATGGCGTGTCTGGCCGTTCCGACGGGCCGCTGTCAGTGACACTGAGTCCACCGCCGATTGTCCTCGCCGACCATACGAGGGCGCGGGAACGAAGTGTCTTCGCACTACAGCAGATCATCACGCATGGGGTGCAAGGTACGTCCATGCCCAGTTTTGCCCAACTGTCCGATGACGACCGATGGGCACTCGCCTACTTCGCTTCATCACTTTCGTACAGCGACAACGACCGCCAGGCCGGTGCAGCGCTTTGGGCGTCGCGCCCGAATCTACACGCCGCCGTGCCGGATTTAGCCAAGCTAAGCCAACTCTCCGAAGCGAACCTCGTGTCGACCGTTGGCGCTGACGTGGCTCGCCCGCTAGTAGCGTACCTGCGGTCAACCCCGGCGTCGGCAGGCGCCGCTACCGTAGACACCTTGCCATTGGCGAAGGCGAAGCTGCGAGAGAGCGTGGCGGCTATCGACAAAGGCGATATGCAAGGCGCATCGCGGCTGGCACTGTCTGCCTATCTCGATGGATTCGAGCCGGTAGAACCTGCACTTGCGGCAAAGGATGAATCTTTGTTCAACCACATCGAAACGACGATGGGCGCGTTTCGAAGCGCTATCACGTCGGGAAAACCAGCCGAAGCGCGGGTTATCGAGCAGCGCCTTCAGGACCTGTTGACCGAAGCCCAGGCGGCGCTTGGCGGAGCCAGCGATCCACTCTCGACCTTCATCGGTGCACTGACGATCCTGCTGCGGGAGGGCATAGAAGCGTTGCTGGTGGTAGTTGCAATGATCGCTTTCCTGAAGAAGGCTGATCGTCGCGATGTTCTGCCGTACATTCACGCGGGCTGGGTCGCCGCATTGACTGCCGGCGCCGCGACCTGGGGAGTGGCCACCTATCTTGTAGATGTGTCTGGCGCCAGCCGCGAAATGACAGAGGGCTTCTCCGCCGTGTTTGCCGCTATTGTCCTGCTCACGGTGGGAATCTGGATGCACCAGAAGAGTCTTGCCGGCCGCTGGCAGGCGTATGTGCGCGACAAGCTATCTTCGGCACTGACAAAGAGCTCGGCATTAATGCTGTTTACCTTGTCTTTTGTGACCGTCTATCGTGAAGTCTTCGAAACAGTACTGTTCTACGCGGCTCTGTGGAGCGATGGGAACGGTCCGTACATGCTCGCAGGTCTGGGGTGCGGAATCGCGATTTTAAGCGCGATCGCAGTCGTCCTGCTGCGGTCGTCTGCGCGTCTGCCGATAAGCCAGTTCTTCGCATTCAGCTCAGCCCTGGTTGCGGTGCTCGCCACGGTATTGATCGGAAAGGGAGTGGCCGCTCTGCAAAAAGTGGGGATATTCGAGAACACGGCGGTTAGCGCTCCGCACATCGAGATTCTTGGTATTTACCCGTCTTTGCAGACCTTGACAGCCCAACTGCTGCTCGTCGCCGTCGTAATTATTTCCGTTACATACAATCTGCGCTCTAGAAAAAACTTGAACGCAGAAAGTGCTTGACCCTCCAGTAACTGCAGAGTTTATAAATAGCGAATATCCGTACGTAAAGGTTCTGCATGGCGAACTGCTCTCATAACATATCGAAATTCCTCTTCATAGCGATACTATCCAATGTCTTGTCGACGGCACAGCCGCTTCATGCTGAAACAGTATTTGCGACTGGACAGGCATTCACATTGCGGGAAGCTGTTGCACGCGCTCAGGAAAGTGCACCTGGGGTTCAGGGCGCCAAGGCCGCGGTCGATAGTGCCGACGCTGCAGTGCAGGCCGCACGATTGCTTCCAAACCCGACATTATCCGTGGAAGCTGAAAACATTCTTGGCACAGGTCGTTATGCACGGTTCGGCGGAAGCGAAACGACCTACTCTGTCGCGATGCCGCTGGAACTTGGCGGGAAACGTAGTTCCCGCACTCGGGTCGCACAAGCCGAGCAGTCGGCGGCACAAATTGGTGTTGCCGTCGCCAAAGCAGACCTGACGTTAAAAATAACCCAGGCGTTCATTGCCGTCGCGGCAAGCGAACGGCGTCTCAGGATAGCGGATCAACGGCGGGAACTGGCAGTGCAGACTGAACGCGTCGCACACCTTCGCGTTGGTGCCGGCAAGGTCTCCCCTATCGACGAACAGAGAGCGTCCGCCCAGCGTCTCAGAGCGGATGTCGACGCAGGTCGTGCCGCGCGTGCGACAGAAGTGGCGCGAGCAAACCTGGCCCGATTAATCGGGGCAACACAACCATTGGCAATCGTGGCGCCGTGGTTCGACGATACGAGTGCAGAAGCCGGGATCGATGCGCCAGAAAGCTCGCTGTCACGCGCGGCCGCCGAGGCCCAGGTGGCGGCTGCCCGTGCGCGCGTAGATAGCGCGCGTCGCGCCCGCATCCCAGACCTGACCGTCAGCGCAGGTACGCGCCGGATAAAGGAAACAAGCGACACCGCAGCAGTCGTCGCGCTATCGATTCCACTTCCCCTGTTCAACCGGGGCGATGCAGAGGTGGCCCGTGCGAGGGCCGAACTGGACAAGGCGGAAGCAGAACGCAACGCTGCCGCACTAGACCTCGCTGAAGCCCTTGCATCTGCCCGGGCCGACGTCACTGACGCTAGGGCGAGCGCCATATCTGCGAGCGGTCCCGAGCTAGCTGCGGCCCAGGAGGCGGCGCGTATCGCGCGTATCGGCTACGCCGAGGGCAAGTTTTCGCAACTCGATCTGATTGAGGCCGAACGCTCTCTGTCACAGACGCAGGAAGCTGCCATCGACGCCTTGGCCACGTTTCACGACGCCCGCGCTCGTCTGGCGCGACTGCTCGGACACCTCGACCCAATTTATAAGGACTGATTGATGCCCAAGTTTTACCGTCCCCTCATCTACGCGTGCTTGTTATGGCTGGCAGCGTGCTCCAAATCACCGCAGGCTGGCAGGGAACCAGCTGCCGAACAACCGCATGTGGAACACACGGGCGAACAGCGCAAGAATGACAAAACTGAAGAGGCAGAGAAACGGGAGTCGGCTGAGAAAGGTGAAGCCTCCGAGAAGGGTAAAGCCGACACCATTCGCATGACGAATGCACAACTTGTCGCATCGAGCATCGAGGTAGCACCAGTACGTCAGATCGCCACCGACTCGGTCGAAGCGCCAGGGATGATCGATGCGAGTCCTTCACGCTCCGAAGTGGTTGCGGTCGCCGTTGGTGGTCGGATTACCGCCCTGCACCGTAATTTAGGAGAGCCAGTAAATCGTGGTGATGTGCTCGCGGTCGTCGAAAGTGGCGAGGCGGCTCAGCTGAGAGCGGATTTGGAAGCGGCACGGCGAGACCGCGAACTCGCGCGGGGCACCTTGCAGCGCGAAGAGCGGCTGTTCAAAGAAAAAGTGTCAGCCGAACAAGACTATATCGCTGCCAAGGCTGCCGCAGCTGAAGGGCAGACACGTTACCGGCTCGCCGAGCAGCGACTGGCTGCTGCCGGAGGCAGCGGGAGTGGCCCCTTGAACCGTCTTGTGGTGCGCTCCCCCATCAAAGGCTACGTGGTTGCGCGCCAAGCGGTATTGGGCAACGTCGTTGGACCCAACACTGAGCTTTTCCGTATCGCCGACTTGTCCGAAGTGTCGGTCGCGCTGGCTTTGGCCCCCGAGGATGCCAGTCGTGTGCATGTGGGCGCCGCGGTGGACGTCTCCACGCCGACCCGCAATGGCACTGCACATATCGCCTTCGTATCGCGGGTGATCGACGCAAACACGCGTCAGGTGCAGGCCTTGGCGACCCTGCCGAATGCCCGAGGTCTCTGGCGGGTGGGTGAAACAGTTCGCGCTGCCGTCCTGCTGGAGCATCCGAACGGAAAGACTGTCCTGGCTGTCCCTCAGAACGCGCTGCAGACGGTCGAGGACAAGCCTTCCGTCTTCGTTCGTACGAATGACGGCTTTGCAGTCAGGCCTGTCACGCTCGGCCCGTCCAATGGCAATTATGTCACGGTCGTCTCTGGCTTGACGGGTGACGAGCGCGTCGCCGTGACCAACAGCTATGTACTGAAAGCCGAGCTGGGCAAAGGCGAAGGTGGTGATGATGATTAACATGACGCTTCCACGGATGCGAGGACGGGGCCTGAAATGATTGCTCGCATCGTCACCTTCGCGGTAGCCCGTCGTTGGCTGGTACTGTTCACAAGCTTGTTGGCGGCCCTGGCCGGTGCCGTCGCTCTGTCGCGCCTTCCCATCGACGCCGTGCCCGACATTACCAACGTCCAGGTACAAATCAATACGTCGGCTCCCGCCTTGTCACCGGCCGACGTCGAGCGGCAAGTAACTTTTCCTATCGAGACAGCGTTGGCAGGAATTCCGGGGCTGCAATCCACGCGTTCGCTGACCCGGCACGGTTTTGCTCAGGTCACGGCTGTGTTCTCGGAAGACACGGATATTTACTTCGCCCGCCAGCAGGTGGCTGAGCGCCTGCGCTCCGCCGAACGCGATCTGCCTACAGGTGTCGCTCCTGCCATGGGGCCTGTCGCCACCGGTCTGGGCGACGTTTACATGTGGACAGTGGAGTTTTCCGGCCGACACGAATCCGGGGCGAAGACCGGCCTGCAACCGGACGGCAGCTACGTGACGCCAGAAGGCACCCGGCTGCATAACGAGGTCGAGAAAACGACGTATCTGCGTACGATCCAGGACTGGATCGTAGCACCGCAGCTCAAGACAACGAAAGGGCTTGCCGGTATCGATGTCCTGGGGGGATACGTCAAGCAGTACGTGGTCATGCCCGATCCGCAACGACTCGCGGCGGCAGGCTTGACCATGACCGCCCTGGCCGAGGGGCTGGAACGCAACAATACCAGCGCAGGCGCCGGAATCGTTGAACGTAACGGTGAAGCGCTCACGGTGCGGGCCGATGCACGCGTCACCACGGTGGACGATCTCAGCAAGATCGTCGTCGCCACGCGTAACGGCACACCTATCCTCGTTTCGCAAGTCGCACAGGTTACCGTTGGCCATGCAGTGCGCTTTGGTTCTGCGTCGGAGTCCGGCCACGAAGTCGTACTCGGTACCGCCGTCATGCGGATAGGAGAAAATAGCCGGACCGTTGCCGCCGCGGTCGATGCACGATTGAAGGAAATTGCCCGCTCGTTACCAGCTGACGTTATCGTCAAGCCGGTACTCGATCGAACCCGGCTCGTCGACGCAACGATCCACACTGTCGCCAAAAACCTGATAGAAGGTGCGCTGCTGGTCATTGTGGTGCTGTTCGCACTGCTCGGCAATATCCGGGCCGCGCTGATCGCGGCTGCGGTCATTCCCATAACGATGTTGCTGACCTCGGCCGGCATGCTGCGGGCCGGCGTGACCGCAAATCTCATGAGCCTCGGTGCGCTCGACTTCGGGCTGATTGTTGATGGCGCCGTGATCATCGTCGAGAATGCCTTGCGACGTCTCGCTGATCGGCAGCACGACGCCGGCCGCGTACTGACCAAGGCTGAACGCCTTGAAGTGGTAGCGACCGCCGCGCGGGAGATGATCCGGCCTAGTGTCTATGGTCAGGGCATCATCATGCTGGTGTATGTTCCCCTGCTGACGTTCCAAGGGGTCGAAGGAAGGATGTTTATGCCGATGGCCGTAACGGTCATTCTGGCGCTCGCGTTCGCATTCGTCCTGTCGCTGACCTTTGTGCCTGCAATGATCGCCCTCTGGCTGTCGAAACACGTCGAGGAACAGGAGAACCGGTTCGTGGCGGGAACGACAAGGCGCTACGCCACCTGGCTCGACCGTGCCGTGGCACGGCCAAAGCTGACAGGTGGCATCGGTGTTGGCGCCCTGGGTCTGGCACTGCTGCTGTTTACGACGCTGGGCCAGGAATTCCTGCCAACACTCGACGAAAAAGACGTTCTGCTGCAAGCCTGGCGTATTCCGGGAACCTCGGTGGACCAAAGCCAGTCGATGCAGTTCGCGATCGAGAAAGCCGTGGCGAAGCTTCCAGAGGTCAAACTGGTCTTTTCCCGCACCGGCACCGCCGAACTCGCGTCCGACCCCATGCCGCCCAACGGTACCGATACCTTCATCATCCTGAAAGAGCGCTCCGAGTGGCCAGAACCAGGCATGTCGAAAGCCGAGGTGGTCGAGAAGATTGAGCGCGCTGTCGCCGTTCTTCCCGGTCAAACGTATGAGCTGACACAGCCTATCCAGATGCGTTTCAACGAGTTGCTGGCCGGCGTTCGAGGAGACATCGCGGTCAAGGTCTACGGTGACGACTTCACGACGATGACCCAGACGGCCGAACGGATTGCCGCCCAGTTGCGTGAGACCGAGGGAGCGGCCGATGTGCGGGTCGAACAGGTGGCAGGACTTCCCCTTCTCGATGCAAGGCTCGACCGGGACGCCATGGCCCGTGTCGGACTGACGGCCCAGGATGTGTACGGCACACTGGCTGCGGCGCTCGCCGGACAGGAAGCAGGTATCGTGTATGAAGGCGATCGCCGCTTCGAGGTCGTCGTGAAACTTCCCGATGCGGTAAGGCAGGACATCAACGGTCTGCGGCAATTGCCTGTTCCTACCCCGGCGGGCGGCTTCGTCCCCTTGGGGTCGGTGGCTTCGCTGGTTGCAGCCAAGGGACCCAATCAGATCAGCCGCGAGAACGGCAAGCGCCGCGTGGTTGTGCAAGCCAACGTTCGCGGTCGTGACATCGCCGGCGTGGTGCAGGAAGCGCAGGCGCGCATCGCGTCGCAGGTGCGGTTACCGGCCGGTACCTGGCTCGAATGGGGTGGCCAGTTCGAGAACCTGGAGCGCGCACGATCCCGCCTCGCGATCGTCGTGCCGCTTTGTTTCGTCTTGATCCTGTCGCTGTTGTACTCGGCGGTGGGCTCCTGGCGCAAGACCGCGATCATTTTCACTGAAGTACCGTTGGCCCTGGTCGGCGGTGTGGCTGCCCTATGGCTGCGTGGACTTCCGTTCTCTATCACTGCGGCCGTGGGTTTCATTGCCCTGTCGGGTGTGGCAGTGCTCAACGGCTTGGTGATGGTGAGCGCGATCGACGATCTCGCGACACGCATGCCTTGGGAGCGCGCAGTACGCGAAGGCGCGGTGCGGCGCCTGCGTCCGGTCATGATGACTGCCCTGGTAGCGTCCTTGGGATTCGTACCGATGGCCCTGGCGACAGGCGCTGGAGCGGAGGTTC
>Ga0170475_115410016_pt1 | contig 17554 bp, 13 predicted proteins | sample Soicark_Litter_5_FD_111474 | JGI IMG/M metagenome (GOLD analysis project Ga0170475, IMG submission 111474) | Avena fatua rhizosphere microbial communities from Hopland, California, USA. Combined Assembly of 48 SPs
CAGCAGGTACTCGTACAGCTCAGGCAGCAGCGCCAGGCAGGCCGGGAGGTCCGGCACGTCCGGCGTATAGGTCTCTTCGACGCTGACCGACTTGCGCTCGCGTACATTGCTCACTTCGCGGTGATCGATGCCGCGGCACAAATCGTACAACCGGGTTCCGAAGCTGCCGAAACGATGCTGCAGCTCCTGCAGCGTCCAGCCGCGCACGTCGGCGCAGGTCCGGGCGCCCAGATTGTTGAGCTTGGCAGCGGTGACCTTGCCGACTCCGAACAGCTTCTTGACCGGCAGCGCGGCGACGAAGGCATCGACTTCATCCGGCCGCACTAGGAACAGTCCGTCCGGCTTGTTCCAGTCGCTGGCGATCTTGGCGACGAACTTGTTGGGCGCCACGCCGGCCGAAGCGGTAATGCCCACCGTCTCGAAGATGCGGCGCCGGATCTCCTGCGCAATCAGGGTCGCGCTGCCCTTGCAGTGCGGCGAATCGCTCACGTCGAGGTAGGCTTCGTCGAGCGACAACGGTTCCACCAGCTCGGTGTAATCGCGGTAAATGGCCATGATCTGGCGCGAGGCGATCCGGTATTTCTCCATCGCCGGCGGCAGCACCAGCAGATCCGGGCACAGCTTGATGGCCTGGGCCGTGGGCATGGCCGAATGGATGCCGTAACGGCGCGCCTCGTAGTTGCATGTTGCCACCACGCCACGCTGGTCGGCTCGGCCGCCGACGGCCAGCGGACGCCCGCGCAACGACGGATTGTCGCGCATCTCGACCGACGCATAGAAACAATCGCAATCGCAATGGATGATTTTACGTGCGGGGGCGTTCACTCTAGCGCTACCACCCCAGGCCGGGGCCGGATACTGTAATTAAATACAGTATCAACCAAAAATTGAAACAATGCAAGTACCAACAACGCTGGGGCATGCAATGCCAGGTGCGCAAAAAGAAGAAAGGCGCATGGCTCAGCCATGCGCCTTTCCTTACTTCAAGTCACGTTTTCTCTTGCTGGACTTACCAGGTCAGCTTGAGGGTGTACTTGCCGTTGGTCGCACCGGTGCCGCCGCTCCAGTACTTCACAGCCACGTAGCGCGCCACGGTGCTCCCGCCGGTGTTGGTGTACGTAGCGGTATCAACCAGGCCCGTGCCGTTCTCGCTGAAGGCCAGCTCCGCGCCCGCGCTGTCGTAGATGTACACGTCATAGTCAGCGGTGGCGGGAGGAGTCAGGGTAGCGCTCAGGGTTTTACCGGCCGGCAACTGCACAACGAAGTAATCGGCGTCGGTGGTAGAACCGATGTTGCCGTTGACGGTCGTGCCGGTGGTCGTCACGCTGTTCGCCGTGGCGATCGTGTTGTTGGACTCGGTTTCATTGATTGACGTGCCACCACCACCACCCCCGGCTGCCGCAGCCACTGCGGCGGCCGCATCGACGATACCGGCGCCGCAGCCGCCGGTGCAGGTGCCCGGGAGCGGACGCGCGGTCGACTTGAGCGTGCTCTCGACTTGGTCCGGGGTCAGGCTCGGGTTCTTGGACAGCATCAGCGCGACCACGCCTACCACGTGCGGGGTCGCCATCGACGTACCCATGTAGGACGCGTAGCTGTCCGCGCCCGGCGTGGTCGTGCCCGCGTTCAGCGTCGACAGGATGCCGCCGCCGGTGCCGCTGTCGCCGCCCGGTGCGGACACGTCGATCAGCGTGCCGTAGTTGGAGTACGAGGCTCTCGAACCCGCACGGTTCGTTGCCGCCACCGCGATCACGCCCGAGCAGTTGGCCGGGTTGGAGGTGCTGACATTGGTATTCGAGTTACCCGCTGCCACCACGACGACGGTGCCGCGCGAACGGGCGCCATTGATCGCGTTCTGGGTGGTGGTGTCGCAAGCGCCGCTGCCGCCGAGCGACATGTTGATCACACGCGCCGGGTTGGCGTTCGCCGGCACACCGCTCACGGTGCCGCCAGAAGCCCAGGTGATCGCGTCGGCGATGTCCGAGGCGTAGCCGCCGCATTTGCCCAGCACGCGCGCCGGCACGATCTTGGCGTTGAAGGCCACGCCTGCCACGCCGAGGCCGTTGTTGGTGCGCCCGGCGATCGTGCCAGCCACGTGGGTGCCGTGCCAGCTCGAGTTGGACGCCGGCGAACCAGCGTAGCACTCGTTGGCGGTGATCCAGTCGCCCGGATCGCTCGCGTCGCTGTCGCGGCCGTTGCCGTCGTTCGCCACCGCCAGGTCGGAAATGAAGTCATAGCCCGGCAGGAACGCGCCCGACAGGTCGGCGTGCGGACGGTAGCCGGTGTCGATCACGGCCACGGTGACCCCGGTGCCGGTCGAGCTATCCCAGGCCGTCGGCAGGTTCAGGCCGCCGGTGGCTTCGTAGTAGTCCCACTGCTGGCTGTAGCTCGGATCGGTCGGCGTCATCAACGCCGTCATGATGGTGTCCGGCTCGGCGTACTCGACCGACGGGTCGCGCGCCATCAGCTCGGCCGCGAGCGCCTGCACATCCTTCAACATCATCCTCTTGTCGAGCTTGAACACGTGGGCGCCACTCGAAATCGTGCGCAGCGTGCTCAGCTTCATGCCGAACTGCTGCCCGGCGCGATCAACGATAGCCTTGCGCTCGGCGGTGATAACGGCGGCCTTGGCCGCGCGTTTGGCGCTGGCGGGAGTGGCCTCCTTGTATTTCACGATCAGGTGGTCAGTGTCCGGCGTGAATTGAACGCTTTGCGGCTGGGCGGCGATGCCCACGGCAGCGACGGCCGAGAGCGATCCCAGCGCCAAGGTAACCGCCGCACAAATTTTCAACAATGAAGGACGAGTCAAATGCGTACAGTTCATATTGGTTCCTTGTTATATAGTTTTTTCCACGGGCAGAGCCCGAAATGTTGTAGGCCGGTATGAAACCGGTTACCGTTCTGAAAGCGGCTTGATAAGATTACCTCTAAGAAAGAAAAATTGCCTGAGATTTCATTTTGAATTTGGCAATTCCGCAACGTGTTTTAATCAAAAACATTTTTTCTTTGGGGAAATTAATGTTATGCAAAATAACATACTCCGTACTTTCGCAACATTGCGAGCGACCGGAGCGGTCTGGGTGACCGGGTCAAGCGTGGGCGCCAGCGACAGAGCGCATCCGGGCGCGTCGATGCGGCCGTGAAAACGCTTTCAAGTTGCATGAATGTCATCTCCAGGCAGCGCGGAAGCGATTGCTGGAAGGAAGCGCAGCCGAAACGGCCTGATTTTTAGAAAAGCCCTTGCGGACTCTCCAAAACAGCCGATATAATTCGGGCCTCTTCGGACGCGATGACAAGCGTCGGACAGAACCCTCTGAAGAAAGAGTGCGGGCGCTTAGCTCAGTTGGTAGAGCGGAGCCCTTACAAGGCTTAGGTCGGGAGTTCGAGCCTCTCAGCGCCCACCAACATTCAGTAGGCAGATCGAAGTAGCGATCAAACTAAAACGGAGCGGTAGTTCAGTTGGTTAGAATACCGGCCTGTCACGCCGGGGGTCGCGGGTTCGAGCCCCGTCCGCTCCGCCAGCATCAAAAAAGGGTCCGATTCGTCGGACCCTTTTTCTATTCCACGCGCGCAGGCGTACAGCTTCCTGCTTCCTTCCTTTTTTTATTTACGGCCGGCTTTGGGCTTGACCTTGATCGTCGACAGGATCGACGGACGAGTTCTGGACGACGGCGCCACGAAGGGCACGGCCGGCGAATTGCGCCCGCTGTTGCGCTTGGATGCGCCGGCGCCAGGTTCCGGCCGCGGCGGGTTGCCGGGCGCCGCCCGCTTGCGCCCGTCCGCCGGCACGCCGCGCTCTTCGCGCTCTTCCTCGGGGCGGCGTGCGGGCACCAGATGCCGGTCACCATTGCCAATCAGGTCGGCGCGGCCCATTTTCGTGAGCGTCTCGCGCAGAATCGGCCAGTTGGCTGGATCTTGATAGCGCAGAAAAGCCTTATGCGCGCGCCGCACCTTGCCGCTGCGGGCGGTCTCGACCGTCTCGGAATCGGCCGTTACCTTGTGCAGCGGGTTCTTACGCGAGTGGTACATGGTCGTCGCCATCGCCATCGGCGTCGGCATGAAAGTCTGTACCTGATCGAGCTTGAAGTTGTTTTTCTTTAGCCACAAGGCCAGGTTCAGCATGTCCTCGTCGGTGCAGCCCGGATGCGCGGCAACGAAATACGGAATCAGGTATTGCTTCTTGCCGGCTTCGAGAGAGTAACGGTCGAACATCTCCTTGAACGCGACATAGGTGCCGATGCCCGGCTTCATCATCTTCGACAGCGTACCCTGCTCGGTGTGCTCGGGCGCAATCTTCAGCAAGCCGCCGACATGGTGGGTCACCAATTCCTTCACGTACTCGGGCGAACGCACGGCCAGGTCGTAACGCAGCCCCGAACTGATCAGCACCTTCTTAATGCCGGGAATCGCGCGCGCCTTGCGGTACAGGGAGATCAACTTGCCGTGATCGGTGCCCAGGTTGCTGCAGATGGTCGGATACACGCACGACAGGCGGCGGCACGATTCCTCGATCTTCTTGTCCTTGCACGCCAGGCGGTACATGTTCGCGGTCGGGCCGCCCAAGTCGGAAATGGTGCCGGTGAAGCCGCGGGTCTTGTCGCGGATTTGCTCGACCTCGCGCAGAATCGACGGCTCCGAACGGCTCTGGATGATGCGCCCCTCGTGCTCCGTGATCGAACAGAACGTGCAGCCGCCGAAGCAACCGCGCATGATGTTGACCGAGAAGCGGATCATTTCCCACGCCGGGATGTGGGCGTTGCCGTAGCTGGGGTGCGGGGCGCGCGCGTAAGGGAGGTCGTACACGCCGTCCATCTCGTCCATCGCCAGCGGCAGGGGCGGAGGATTGAGCCACACGTCGCGCTCGCCGTGCGCCTGCACCAGCGCACGCGCGTTGCCAGGGTTCGATTCCAGATGAAATACCCGCGAAGCATGCGCATACATCACCGGGTCGTTGCTGACCGTCTCGAAGGACGGCAGGCGCACCGCGGTCTTGCCGTGCTTTTCCTTCGCCGCTGCCTGGCGCTCTTCGCGCGTCATGATGCGGATGGGTTTGAGTTCGCCGGGGGGCGTGGCGCCATTCTCGGTCGCGCAGGTCTTCACGTCTTCCTGCGCCATCGCGTACGGATTCGGGGGCGGGTCGACCTTGCCGGGCAGATCGACCCGGGTCGAGTTCGCCACCGACCAGTCCTCGGCCGGCAGCCAGCCGGACGGCACCATGAAGGCCGTGCCGCGCAGGTCGCGGATGTCCTTGACGTGTTCGCCGGCGGCCAAGCGCCGCGTCAAATCGACCAGCGCGCGTTCGGCGTTGCCGAAAATCAGAATGTCGGCCTTGGAATCGAGCAGCACCGAGCGCCGCACCTTATCCGACCAGTAATCGTAATGAGCGATCCGGCGCAGCGAGGCTTCGATGCTGCCGAGCACCACCGGCACGTCCGGATAGGCTTCACGCGCGCGTTGCGCGTACACGGTGACGGTGCGGTCCGGCCGCTTGTTTGGCTCGCCGTTCGGCGTGTAGGCGTCGTCCGAGCGGATCTTGCGGTCGGCCGTGTAGCGGTTGACCATCGAATCCATGTTGCCGGCAGTAATGCCGAAATACAGGTTCGGCTTGCCAAGCGCGCGGAACGGCTCGGCCGAGTGCCAGTCCGGCTGGCTGATAATGCCCACGCGGTAGCCCTGCGCTTCCAGCAGGCGGCCGACCAGCGCCATCCCGAAGCTCGGGTGATCGATATAGGCGTCGCCGGTGACGATGATGACGTCGCATGCATCCCAGCCCAGCGCCTCCATCTCGGCACGGGACATCGGGAGGAAGGGCGCGGCGGGCGCACGGCTGGAGCGCTTGGGAACGCTCGCGAAAAGATTGGTTGGGGAGCTCATTGGCCGGTATTGTACCGGAAAACCTTTTACCCAACTTCTCCCTTTTCTAGAAAAATCAGCTTAACTATCAATGACTTGTAACGTCAAATCCCCATGTTCGCAAGAAGTCTTCCAAGTTCGCGCAGGGCCGGTTCCAGGTGCGGGTGCTTGGCCGCGAAGCGGGCCGTGAGTTCCTGGGCGCGCGAGGACAGCCCATAGGTGTTGGCGTCAAGCTCTTCTTCCGCGCGCCGTTCAAGCAGATGCTTGATGTCGCCGTCAAGCTGGCGCAGCAGCATCTGAAGCTCGGAATCGACTTCACCGGCTTCAGCGAGGCTGCGGTGCAGAGCCTTCAAGTGCGCTTTCAGGTTCGATTCGTTCTCGTTCAGCATGTCATTCTCGCCTTAATTGATGAAACTGCGGATGAAACTGCGGATGAACTGCGGATGAACCGTTGATGAATTCTAAGATAATACCGTGAAGGGAATGGGCACACGCCGTTTGCCGGCAGGCGCGGGTATGAAAAAAAACTGCCCTCTCGGGCAGGTCGTCCGCACGGCATGGAGGGAACGGAGCCCCGCTCCACGCCGTACGAAGGCCGATCGGCGTCAGCCGATCAATTGACGGTCAAGCCGCGACGGTCCAGCAGCGGCTCGATGATCGGATCGCGGCCACGGAAATTGCGGAACATCTCCATGGCATCGGAGGTGCCGCCGCGCGAGAGCAGGGTCTGGCGGAAATGGTCGCCGTTCTTGCGCATCAAGCCGCCGTTCTCCTTGAACCACTCGACGGTGTCGGCATCGAGCTTTTCGCTCCACAGGTAGGCGTAGTAGCCGGCCGAATAGCCGCCGTTCATCGAATGCGAGAAATAGGTCGTGCGGTAGCGCGTCGGCACCGGCGCGAAGTCGACGCCGGCGTCCTTGAGCGCGCTCGCTTCGAAGGCCAGCACGTCGGCCGGGAGCTGCGCCGGAGTCAACTGGTGCCAGCGCTGGTCGAGCAGCGACGCCGCCAGGTATTCGGTCGTCATATAGCCCTGGTTGAACTTTTTCGAGGCAATGACCTTGTCCAGCAATGCCTTCGGCATCGGCTCGCCGGTCTTATAGTGCTTGGCGTAGTTGGCCAGCACTTCCGGCCAGATTGCCCACATCTCATTCACCTGCGACGGATACTCGACGAAGTCGCGCGGCACGCTCGTGCCCGAGAAGTGCGGATACTTCACGTTCGAGAACATGCCATGCAGCGCGTGGCCGAATTCGTGGAAGGCAGTGCGCACTTCGTCGTAGGTCATCAGGGTCGGCTCGCCGGCCGGCGGTTTTGGAATATTCAGGTGGTTGGCGACGACGGGGGGCTTGCCCAGCAGGTGCGACTGCGACACGTACTCGTTCATCCAGGCCCCGCCCTGCTTGTTGCCGCGCGCGTAAGGGTCGAACAGGAAGATCGCCAGCGGCTTGCCGTTGGCATCGATCACGTCGTACACGGTCACGTCCGGGTTATACACCGGCAAGTCCTTGCGCTGCTTGAAGGTGATGCCGAATTCCTTGGTAGCGGCGAAGAACACGCCGTTGATCAGCACATTGTTGAGCTCGAAATAAGGCTTGAGCTGGCTCTCGTCGAAGTTGTACTGCGCGGCGCGCACCTTGTCCGAGTAGTACGGCCAGTCATAGGCCGCGATCTTGAAGCCACCCTTTTCGGCGTCGATGACTTTCTGGATCTCGGCCGCTTCCTTGCGTGCATTGTTGACGGCCGGCTTGGCCAGTTCGGCCAGCAGTTTGTTGACCGCCGCCGGATTCTTCGCCGTTTCCAATTCCTGGGAATAGGCGGCGTAGTTCGGGTAGCCTAGCAGGACGGCGCGCTCGGCGCGCAGCTTGGCGAGCTTGAGCACGATCTCGCGGGTGTCGAACTGGCCGCCGTGGCTGCCACGCGCCGTCGATGCCGCCATCAGGCGCTCACGCACGGCACGGTTTTTCAGCACGGCCAGCGCCGGCTGGCTGGTGGTGTTGACAATGGCGATGACGAACTTGCCGTCGAGCCCGCGCTTTTTCGCTTCGGCAGCGGCGGCGTCGATCTGGGCATTGGACAGGCCATCCAATTCAGCGCGGGTATCGACCACCAGCGCCGACGCATTCGCTTCCTTCAGCACGCGTTGGGCAAACTCCGATTCCAGCGATGCGATCTCGCCGTTGTAGGCTTTCAACTTTTCCTTGTCGGCGGCCGACAGCTTGGCGCCGGCACGCACGAATTCCTTGTAGTAGCGATCGAGCAGGTATGCCGATTCGGCGTCCAGCCCCAGGCCGGCGCGCTTCGCATACAGCGTCTTGATGCGCTTGAACAGCTTCTCATTCAGATAGATCGCGTCGTTATGGGCGGCCAGCTTGGGCGACATCTCGCTGTCCACGGCGTCGAGCGTGTCATTGGTATTGGCCGTATGCAGGTTCGAGAACGTGGCGGAAACGCGCGCCAGCAGTTGGCCCGAACGCTCCATCGCGACGATGGTGTTCTCGAAAGTCGGCGCTTTCGGGTTGTTGGCAATGGCGGCCACTTCGCGCAGCTGTTCGCGCATCCCAGCGGCATAGGCTGGCAGGAAATGCTCGTCCTTGATCTTGTCGAAGGCCGGATAATTGAACGGCAGCGCACTCGGTTGCGCAAACGGATTCGATGCGTCGAGTACGGGACCGGGAGCGGCAGGGGCGGCGAAGGCCGCATGCGCTAGCGCTAGGCTGGCGGCAACGATGAGCAGTTTTGAACGTGTCATAGTATCTTTCACGAACGCTTTTAAGGGAAGCTGCCGGGACTGCCCGGCAGCCATGCGCGCTGATCATAGCAGGCTTATGCTCGCGCCGTCATAACAAAAAGATATGCATGTGACATGTATGTCGGGGCGATCAGTAGTGAGGCGGACGTTCGTTGAGCGGCCCCTGCCCCGCTTCCTGCAAATTGCGGACGTGCTCGGCCAGCTTGGCGACCATCGCCTCGAGCTGGTCGATGCGCCGGCCTTGCCGGTAGACGGTCTGGTTCAGCGTCTCGACCAGGTCTTCCTGGTGCGCGAGCTTGATTTCGATATCGACAAAACGGTCTTCCTGAGTCACGGCGGATTCCGGTCAAAACCGGCATTATGCCAGCCCACCGCCATCAGCCCCAGGGAACGAAATCCATGCCGTTCTGGATGCTGCCGATAACCTGCGCCTGGTTCTCCGCGCTCTCGCTGAAGAATGCCAGCACATCGGCGCGCGAGACCTGCTGGATGGCATCCATCCAGTAATCGAAGCCGGCGCCTTCGGGCTCGCGGTTCAGCACATTCTTGTACAGGAAACCGATGAATTCGGCATCGCTCGGGTTGTTACCGTACAGGGCAGCAAATTCCGGCTGCTGCGTAAATTCCTGCGCGACCAGGTTCAGGCTCGCGCCCGAATCCATGCGCCACATCCAGTACCCCAGGCCCGCCGCTTCGGCCGGGCGGTCGAACGCCGCCTGGTACAGCCGGTATGCCTGGCCGGCGACCCCATCGACATCGAGGGCCGTCCATCCATCGCTGAACTTGATGCGTTCGATATCGACCAAGGTGTCCTGGCCGCCCGCGCCGATATTGTCTGTCACCGAGTAGCCCCAGGCACCCTTGGACACCGTGTAGCTACCGCGGGAGCCACCATAGGCAACGGTATCGACACCGCCCTTGCCGTCAATCGCGTTGTTGCCGTTGCCGGGAGTGAACGTTTCGCTGCCTGCACCGCCGCTCTGGTTCAAGGCGCTCGACACGGTAAAGCCCAGGCGCGTGGCGGCACTGGCGTTATCGGCCTTGTCGACCGACACCACGCTCACTTCGTAGCTGCCATTGGGCAGCGCGGTCGAATCGAGCTTCCACTTGCCATCCGCGTCCACCGTCGCGCGCCCGATCTCGGCGAGATCGCCGCTACGCACGAGCTGGATCGTGGTCCCGGCCTCGCCGGTCCCGTTGAACGCGGGCCGATTGTCGCCTGTTGAAAGAGAAACGGACCCGGTCGGAGCCGCCGGGGCGTGCACATCGACGTGAAAGCTCAGGTTCGCGCTTGCGGTCGACACGTTGCCGACTCCATCGGTCGCCTTCGCGTAAATGCTGTAGTTCATGCCGTCTGGCAAGGCGGTAGTGGTCAGGCTCCATCCCCCGTTTGCATCGGCCTGCGTACTGCCGATCAGCATGTCGCCGCTGTAGACCTTGATCGTTGCGCCGATCTCGGCCACGCCCGTTACCAGCGGCTGGTTGCCCGTTACGTAGCCCGCCGCATTCTTCGTCACTGCCAGTGTTGGAGCCTGCGGCGGCGTCGTATCGCCGAGTTCCGCACGCCGATAGCTGCCGTCCGAGAAACGCAGAACCTCAACCGAGGTCAGCATGTCCGAACCGTCGAGCGCGCTGGACACGAGCAAATTGCCGTTGCCAAGTTCAGAAAATACATACGCGCTGCGCGCGCCGCGAAACACTGCCGTGTCCGTGCCTTCCCCGCCATTGAGCGTGTCGTTTCCGCCATCGCCCTGCAGGGTATCGTTGTAAAGGGTGCCGGCCAGCGTATCGGCGCCGCTGGTGCCGGTGAGATAACGCGCGCCGTTTGCCGCATTCAAGCCGAGCTGCCCGCCCAGGCCGTCGCCGCCATAAATCCAGTTCAACGCCGCAATATCGTACTGGCTGTACTGCGCATACGGACCGCCGGAGCCGGTGTAGGACATAAGCGTGTTGGCAGTCGTATCCTCGCCGCTGGGCAGGTGAATGTCGCCGTCGAACGGGTGCTTCAGGCCGAGGGCATGGCCCAACTCGTGCAGCAAGGTTTCATAGCCCATGCCGCCCGGCGCCAGTTCGCGATTCCGCGCGAACCACTCGGCATTATCGAGATAGACATAGGCGTCGGCCTCATAGCTGACCAGACTGTTATTGGAATCATAGGTGTACGAGCTTTGCCAGTTGCACTGCCCGACGGTGTTGGCCCCATCGATGTCGATATTGCAAAGATGGATCTGCGCCGCCCCGCCATTCACCGTTTCCGTGAATACGATGCCGGTGATCTGCGAGATATAGTCGAACGCGGTACGCACATGGGTCTGCTGGGCCAGGGTGAACGCCTCCTGCCCGCTTTTCCCTGGTTCGTTGCCGGAAGTCACCGAGAAAGTGTACAGAATGGTGTTACCCGCCGACATCAGATAGTTCCAGTCGGGGCCGGTGTCGAGCAAGGAATCGATGTGATTCAAGCCCGATAGGGGCGTGACGGTAATGTCGGAAACGGTCGCCATGCATATGCCCTCAAAAGATTGCAACAAAGATACTCGTTGCTGTAGCAGAAATCTCTTCTCCGAAGTATTTCCTGCCATCCAGTTGAAGTCAAATGAGATTTGCTACTCAAGCACATGCCTGCCTGTCCGATGTGAACATGAAACCCGAAGTGCGCGATGTCAGCGCGCGATCGATGCGATGTCGCGGCGCGGCGGGGCGCCGAACATGCGCGTGTACTCGCGACTGAACTGGGACGGGCTTTCGTAGCCCACGCGGTAAGCAGCCGTTTCCGCATTCGCCGTGCCGTTCACCATCAGGTTGCGCGCCTCGAGAAGACGCAATTGCTTCTGATACTGTAGCGGCGTCATCGATGTTAATGCCTTGAATTGGCGATGGAAGGCCGACGGACTCATTTGCGCGATGGCGGCGAGGTCGCCGATCCGCACGGGCTCGACATACCGATCCCGCAGGGTATGGATGGCGCGAACAATGCGCTGCGCACGACTGTTCGCAAGGACGACACGGGCCACTTCCCCACCGTGCGGGCCGCTCAACAGCCAGTAGCACGTCTCGCGCATGACCAGCGGCGCAAGCACGGGAATGGCAGCCGGCGTGTCGAGCAGGCGCACCATGCGCAACACGCAATCGGCCAAGGCGCCGTCGAGGTGCGTCACGAAGACGCCATGTCCCACCGGGTCACGCGGCGTCGGCGGCACGGCGAGGGCAGCCATGACCTCGCGCATGACCGCAAGGTCGAATTCGATGACGACGCTCAGGTAAGGTGCGTCCGGGCTGGCTTTGACGATCTTGCTAAAAGCCGGCATCTCCGCGCTGACGACCAGCGCTTGCCCTGCGCGATACACGAACCTGCGGTCGCCGAATATCGTCCACTTCGCGCCTTGAACGACGACGCGGAGGGCCGGCTTAAATACCAGGTGCGAGGGGAATTTCGTGTGATCTGACCGCAGGATCGTCACGCCGTCGATAGCCGTGGCAAAGGGACTTTGTCCGGGCTGGGCATCGGTGAAGCGTTTTACATGATCGAGCAAGGTATCGGACATGGCATCTCCCTGGCAACTGAATCCATGTTACGCAGATTTTGCCACGATTGCAGCGGCTTGAGCAGGATTAGGCAAGAACGAGGCGAGTTCAGCCATTCATTCCGGCAGGCTTCCGGCGCATCCTTTGACCCGTGCCACTTACTTCTCAGGAGAGCAACATGAATGCAACAACTTCCCCCCGTAAGATCGCGATCGTGACAGGGGGCAGCCGCGGCCTCGGACGAAACACGGTGCTGAATCTCGCCGCGCGCGGCGTGCAGTCGATCTTTACCTACCGATCGAACCGCGACGAAGCCGAACAGGTCGTTCGCCTGGTGGCAGAGGCAGGCAGCCAGGCGATCGCGTTGCAACTGGACACGGGTAACGTCGGGGAGTTCGGGCGATTTGTGGACAACGTGCAGGCGACTCTCGCGCAATGGGGTGTCGACCGCTTCGATTATCTGGTGAACAACGCCGGCGCTGCCCACCATGCCGCATTCGACAAGACGACCGAAGCGGAATTGGACAATCTCTACAACGTCCATTTCAAAGGTGTGTTTTTCCTGACGCAGCAATTGCTGCCGCTCATCCGTGACGGCGGCCGCATCGTCAACGTCTCGACCGGCCTGACCCGCTTCGCGATTCCGGGCAGCGCGTCGTACCATCCATGAAAGGAGCGATCGAGGTGCTGACGCGCTATCTTGCGAAGGAATTGGGCGAGCGCCGCATCGCGGTGAATACGGTCGCTCCCGGCGCTATCGAGACCGACTTCGGCGGCGGCATGGTGCGTGACAATCCGGAGATCAACCAGCGCGTCACCGCGATGACGGCCCTCGGGCGCGTCGGCGTGCCGGACGACATCGGCCCCATGATTGCGTCGCTGCTGTCTGACGATAACCGCTGGATCAACGCGCAACGCATCGAGGTCTCTGGCGGCATGTCGATCTGATGCCCGAAAGGCGTACTGCTCGCCCGAAAATGCCAGGATCTTCTGCGGCGATCAGGTTCTCGGCGTCGCCAGCAAAGCCTTCAGGCTGGCCAGCCGTTCTTTCGGCGTCAGCACTTCCGTTTCCTTGGGGGGAGCGTCGCCGACATCGAGCGCCATCTCCTTGATGAAACGGGACACGTCGCAATGCACCAGTTCGCCAGCGCGCTTGCGCTTCTTGCACCAGGTGATCTGCAGCGTGCGCTGCGCCCGCGTGATACCGACGTACATCAGGCGCCGCTCTTCCTGGATGCGCGCGGCCATGAGCTCCACCGGCGCGTCCGGGTCGCCCTTGTGCGGCAGGATGCCCTCTTCCACCCCCACCAGGAACACGTGTGGATACTCCAGCCCCTTCGAGGCATGCAGGGTGGACATGCGCACCGCGTCGGGCTCCTCGTCCTGGCCTTCGAGCATCGACATCAGCGCCACCATCTGGGTCAGTTCCAGCAGATTCTTTTCCTCGCCGGTGCCGTCGCGCCCGCCGTTGCCGCGTTCCTTGAGCCAGTTGGTAAATTCGAGCACGTTCTGCCACTTGCCCTGGGCCGCACGGTCGTCGAAGTTCTCGTACAGGTAGTGTTCGTAATTAATCTCCTTCATCATGTCGTCGAGCACGGCGGCGGCATTCTCGCCGCTGCCGGACGGGCCGGGACGGCTGGCGCGCGCCTCAAGCTCATTGATGAAGTGGCAGAACTGGCGCAGCGGGACCAGCTGGCGGTCGGCCAGTTTCGCCTCGATGCCGCCCTTCAGCGCGGCCTCGAACAGCGAACAATTCCACTGCTTCGAAAATTCGCCCAGCGTCTCAAGCGTGCCCATGCCCACCCCGCGCTTGGGCGTGGTCACGGCGCGGATGAAGGCCGGGTCGTCGCCGTCGTTGGCGATCAGGCGCAGGTAGGCGATGATGTCCTTGATTTCGGCCTTGTCGAAAAAACTCTGGCCGCCAGAAATCGTGTACGGAATGCGTTCCTTGCGCAGCGCCTGCTCGATCACGCGCGCCTGGTGATTGCCGCGATACAGGACCGCGTAATCGGACCACTTGTTCTTGCGCTGGAAGTGGTCGGCCGAAATCATGATCGCCACCTGATCGGCTTCCTGTTCGTCGTTCTGCATGCCGAGCACCTTGATCGGCTCGCCCAGGCCGTGCTCGGACCACAGCGATTTCTCGAACAGCTTGGGGTTGTTCGAGATGACTGCGTTGGCCGCCTGGAGAATGCGGGTGGTGGAACGGTAGTTCTGTTCGAGCTTAATGACACGCAGGTCCGGAAAGTCGGTCTGCAGCGTCTTCAGGTTTTCCATCGACGCGCCGCGCCAGGCGTAGATCGCCTGGTCGTCGTCGCCGACCGCGGTAAACATCGGTTTCTTGCCCAGCCCCGTCACCAGCAGCTTGACCAGTTCGTACTGGCAGGTATTGGTATCCTGGTATTCGTCCATCAGCAGGTAGCGCAGGCGGCGCTGCCAGCGGTCGCGGATCGGCTCGTTGTTGCGGAACAGCTCCACCGGCAGGCGGATCAGGTCGTCGAAGTCGACCGCCTGGTAAGCGGCCAGCGTGGCGACGTAGCTGCGGTAGACGCGGGCAGCCTGCGCCTGGTCTTCGTCCTGCGCCTGCGCAAGCGCGTCCTCCGGGCTGACGAGGCCATTCTTCCACAATGAAATAGCGGTCTGGATGCGGCGGATTTCCTGCTTGTCGGTAGTGATCGCCAGGTCCGACACGATCGTGTAGCAGTCGTCGCTATCCATGATCGAAAAGCGGTCCTTCAGGCCGACGCCGGCGGCCTCCTGGCGCAGGATTTTCACACCCAGCGAGTGGAAGGTCGACACCGTCAATTGCTTGGCCTGACGCGGCTGTTTGAGCAGTTTGCCGATGCGTTCCTGCATTTCGGCCGCAGCCTTGTTGGTGAACGTCAACGCCGCGATGGTGCGCGGATCGAAACCGCGATCCTCGATCATGTAGGCGATCTTTTGGGTGATCACGCGCGTCTTGCCCGAACCGGCGCCAGCCAGCACCAGGCAAGGACCGTCGAGGTACAGCACCGCTTCGCTTTGCGGCCCGTTCAGGCCGAACGTTGGAGAGTTGGACATGGGCACTTTCTGGGAGCACAGCCAGGCATTTTAGCGAAGCTTGGGGTGTCGCGCTAAAATGGCGGTCTGCGCGCGCGTGGCGGCGCCCGGCCATGCGCCACCGTTACTGCAAATGCAAAATGAAATTTGAACACCTGATTGAAGTTAACGATCCGCTCAATCCGCTGATCGATACGATCACCCGCGAACAGCTGTGGCGCGGCCTGGTGCTGCGCGCCGAATCGCCGACAATGTTCGTGCCGCACCTGGACGAATGCCACATCGGCGAGCGCGGCAATGGCAGCTTCACGCGCAAGCTTCGCTACGGCGGCCTGGTCATCGAAGACCGTGTGGTGCTGACCCCGCTGCAGGAGGTGCGCTATGAAGTGCCCGCGCAGGGCGAGATCAACGCGTCGAGCCTGACCATGACGATCGAAGCGCCGTCCGAAGGCGTGCTGTGCGTACGCTTCCGCTACGACGACGGCAACGAAGCGGCAACCGACGCGGCCAATGAGATGTACGACGAGTTCAAGAAATCGGCGTACGAGGAATCGGACATCGATACGATCCGCATCCTGCGGCAACTAGCGGCGCAGGGCAAGCTGGACGCGAGCTACCTGAACTGACCTGCCGCCAGCCCGCAGGGTGCGTGCACGGACGCGCCCATTCAAGTCCCCGGTTCGGAATCGGCGGCGGCGGTCTCGCCGGGGCCCTGTGCCAGCTTCGCCTTCAGGTCGCGCAGCGCGGTGCGTACGCCCTCCTCGATCACCGGATGGTAGTAAGGCAGCTCCAGCATCTGCTCGACCGTCAGGCGCGCCTGGCAAGCCCAGGCCAGCATATGCGCCAGGTTCTCGCCGCGCGGCGCAATCATCTCGGCGCCCAGGAAGCGGCCGCTGCCGTATTCGCCGTACACCCGCAACATTCCCTTGTTTTGCAGCATCACTCGGCTGCGCCCTTGATCCGCAAACGACACCATGCCGATCGCGAATTTCGGCAGGCCCGGCGCGCATAGCGAGCGGTAATCGTCCCCGAGCGTAGCGATGTTCGGTTCGGTGAACGCAATTGCCAGCCGCGTGCGGCGCAGGCCGGGCCGCACGTCCGGGTAGCGCCCCGCGTTGTCGCCGGCGATCTTGCCGTGGTCGGCCGCTTCGGGCAGCAGCGGGCGTTCGCCGTTGGCGTCTCCCGCGATGAAAATAGAGCTTCCGCCACATTGCATCGTCAGGTTGTCGAACAACGGTATGCCGCGCCCGTCCAGCTCCAGGCCAGTATGCTCAAGGCCGATATCATGCACGTTCGGCGTACGTCCGGCGGCCACCAACACGTACTGGAACCGCTCGGTCGCCTCCTTGCAGAGCGCGTCGCGCACGGTGAGCGCCACCGCGTCGCCTTCCGGCGCCGCGCCCACGACCTCGGCCTGAAAACGGAAGTCCAGTTCGTCCGCCAGCACCTTGATGGCGTCGTGCAGCACTTCGGGGTCGGACAGGTGCGCCAAGGAACCGCCGCGCGCAAACATGCTCACGCGCACACCCAGCCGCGCCAGTGCCTGGCCCAGTTCCAGGCCGATCACGCCGGTGCCGATCACGGCCACCGACGAGGGCAGGTCTTCCCAGTAAAACACGTCGTCGCTTGTGATGATGTGCGGGCCGCCATCCTCCAGCTGCGGCAGCCGGGTCGGCGTCGAGCCGCTTGCGATCACGATGCGCGCGGCGGCAACGTCAATACGGTCATCCACCAGCAGCGAACGCGCACCGGTGAAGCGCGCGTGACCGCGCAGCTTGTCCTCGTCCGGGATATTGTCGATGCCTTCGAGCACGAAGCCGACGAAACGGTCGCGCTCGCGCCGCACCCGCTCCATCACCGCGCGCCCGTCGATGCGCTTGCCGCCCGCATGCACGCCGAATCCGCTGGCTGCGTCGAGCATGTGGGCCGCTTCCGCCGCGGCGATCAAGAGCTTGCTCGGCATGCAGCCGACACGGGCGCAAGTGGTGCCGTACGGGCCGCGCTCGATCAGGACCGTGCGGGCGCCCTGCGCCTTCGCCGCCCTGTATGCGGCAAGGCCGGCAGTGCCTGCGCCGATGACGGCGACATCCACATTCAGTTTATTCATATTCTCCCCGCTGTCTGTCGCCTTTGACGATACGCTTTTTTCGCGCGCTTGGCAGGCGAGGCCAGCCCTGTCCGGGACTGCGGCGCCGCACATGGCTGCGGCTTTGAAAAAACTCAGATATCGAGCGGATCGACCTCAAGCGACCACTTCACCCGGGTTTTCATTTCGCGCAAGGCCGCCATCCACACCTTCAGGAAAGCCTGCAACGCGGGGCGTGAAGCTGACTCGACCAGCAGCTGGGCGCGGTCGACATTGAGCACCCGCGTCATCGCCATCGGGATCGG
>Ga0170475_103609991_pt1 | contig 17553 bp, 15 predicted proteins | sample Soicark_Litter_5_FD_111474 | JGI IMG/M metagenome (GOLD analysis project Ga0170475, IMG submission 111474) | Avena fatua rhizosphere microbial communities from Hopland, California, USA. Combined Assembly of 48 SPs
CTGGATTTCTCGCGCATGGAGGCGGGCAAGTTCGAACTGGCGCCGCGCGAATTCGTGCTGCGCGACCTGCTGGGCGCCATCATCCGTGGCTTCGGGCCTACCGTGCATGCCAAGGGCCTGGAGCTATCGCTGGCCGTGGCGCCGGAAATCCCCGGCATCATCATCGGCGACCCGGAACGCTTGCGGCAGGTACTGGTGAACTTGATCGGCAATGCCGAGAAATTCACCAGCCGTGGCGAGATCTTCGTCAGTGTCACCCAAGGCAGTAGCGATGCAGAGGGCGTTACCCTGTATTTTGCCGTGCGCGACACGGGCATCGGTATTCCCGAAGCGAAGCGGCAATCGGTGTTCGAGGCGTTTTCGCAGGCCGATGGTTCGATCACCCGCCAATATGGCGGCAGCGGTCTCGGCCTGACCATTTGCCGCAAGATCGTCAAGCTGATGCGCGGCCGCATCTGGGTGACCAGCGAGGTGGGCGTCGGCAGCGTCTTCCAGTTTACGGCACGCTTTGCGCGAGGCGACGACCTGCAGGATGAGGACAGCCTGCTGGTGGCGCTGGGCGGCAAGCGCGTGCTGGTGATAGACGACAATGCCAACAACCGGCGCATTCTCGCCGAGATGCTGGGCAGTTGGGGCATGGTGGTGGTGGCGCGCGCCAGCGGCACGGCCGGGCTCGCCTCCTTGCAGGAGGCGGCCGAGCTGGACATACGCTACAACCTGGTGATCATTGATGAGCGTATGCCGGACATGGACGGTTTCGCCGTCGCCGAGGGGATATGCAATCATGCCAGCTACAGCGCACCGATGATGGCGCCCTTGCTGATGATGCTGTCTTCCGATAACCGTAGCGCCGCTGCGGAACGCTGCAAAGTCCTGGGTATCGCCCGCTATATTCATAAGCCCATCATCGAGTCTGAATTGTTCAATGCCATCCAGTGTGTGTTGGCGACGGATGTGCCGCCCGCGCGGGTCGAGGCACCGGCAGCCCTGCAGGTCAGCAAGCCATCCAGCAAGCTGGATGTGCTCATCGCCGAAGACAATCCCGTCAACCAGAAGCTGGCGAGCATCATCCTGCAAACGCATGGCCATAGCGTAACGCTGGCGCGCAATGGCCGGGAAGCGCTGGACGTGCTGTCGCAGCGCGAATTTGACGTGATACTCATGGATGTGCAGATGCCGGAAATGGACGGCTACACGGCAACCATGGCCATACGCGAACTCGAGGCCGTAACGGGCCGCCATACGCGTATCGTCGCGCTGACCGCCTACGCCATGGAGCGCGATCGCCTGCGTGCGATGGAGGCGGGCATGGATGCTCATCTGACCAAGCCCTACGAGCCGGAAGATCTGATCGCCGCCGTCGAGGCCGTTGATGCACAAAAATCGGCGGCACCCTATAGCGGGCAGATTGCGCCAAATCATGCGCCTTTCGATTTGTCGGTGACCTTGAGCCGGGCTATGGGTAATATGACGGTGGTGAATGAGCTGACGCAAATTTTCATGGCGGATGCACCGGAAGCGCTCGCCGAAATCCGGCAGGCTATCGATGATCAGGATATGGAAAAGGCCAGACGCGCCGCGCACCGCCTGAGAGGGGCAGCAGCTTATTTTGGCGCCGCCCCCGTTGTCGTTGGCGTCGTGGCGCTGGAGAATGCCAGCGAGGCGGCGTCGATGGACGAAATGCTGATTGCGTATCAGAATCTCAGCCATGAAGTGGAGCGCCTCTTCGCCGCCTTCAGTAAGCAGCAGTCTGAAGGTTTGTCACCTTGAATGTGAAAGCCATGGCTATGCAAATCCTGATCGCAGAAGATGATCCCGTTACCCGGCGTGGGTTGGACGCCGTATTGAGCGAATGGGGCTATGAAACGGTATTGGTAAACGACGGCATGGCCGCCTTGGCTGCGCTACGCAAACCGGACGGCCCGCTGCTGGCGATCGTGGATTGGCTGATGCCGAAAATGGATGGTGTGGAAGTCTGCCGGCAATTGCGCAGCGACGATGGCAATCGCTATATCTATCTGATCGTACTCACCGCCAAGAGCAAGACCGCCGACGTGGTCAGCGCGCTGGATGCGGGTGCCGATGATTTCGTAGGCAAACCGTTTGACCTGGCCGAGTTGCGGGTGCGCATACGCGCCGGCGTGCGTATTGTGCAATTGCAGGAAAAGCTGCGCGACCTCGCCAGCCATGATGCGCTGACGGGCTTGCTCAACCGGCGCATGATCTGCGAAACGCTGGCGCTGGAGATGGCACGCGCCAGGCGCAACGACACACCGCTGGCGGTGATGATGATAGATCTGGACCATTTCAAGCGGGTCAACGACGAGCATGGGCACCTTGTGGGCGACGAGGTGCTGTGCGAATCTGCGGCGCGCATCAAAAGCGTGTTGCGCAATGTGGATTTCGTGGGCCGCTACGGCGGCGAGGAATTCCTGGCGGTACTGCCCCGCTGCGAACCGGATTTCGCGCTGGAGGTGGCGGAACGTATGCGCGCCGCCGTGTCGGCCCGGCCGATTTCCGCCCCGGAAGCGGCGCTGGGCGTCACCACCAGCATCGGGCTGGCGATTGTGGCCGGCAATTGCAAGCTGTCTGCCGAGTCCTTGCTGCACGAGGCGGATCTTGCCTTGTATCGCGCCAAGGAAGCGGGGCGCAACCAGGTAAATGCTTGCCGCGTCGATGATCGTGCGGCAAGTCGCAACGGGGATGCAGAGGCCGCGACCAAAGCCACTGCGTAATGCCGCTTTGGCAGATTTCTCGCTACGCGCGGCGATTTCTTCACCTTCACAAACTCTCTGTCAGGCGGATGTCTTTGCGGCGTCCAGCAGCACGATGCCATCAAGAGTACGCGCGCATTGCTCGCGGATCACGTTCACGAAATCCTGCACATAGGGTTTGCGCGCCAGCGTCGTCGGCACCGACAAATGCAAGTCGCTCCATAGCCCCTGCGCGCCTATGCGCTTCGCTGTCACGTAGTTGAAATCCACATAGTTCTTGATGCCCCAATTGGGCAGCGCCGCCAAGCCGCGACGGCTGGCGACCAATTGCAATATGGCCACCGTCAGTTCTGCCGTCCGCCGCTCGAACGAGATCTGTGCCGGGCGCAACACCTCGCGTATCAGGTCTATGCGCGTTTCCGGCACCGGGTAGGTGATCAGCGTTTCACCGGCGAAGTCTTCCGCCAGCAAGCGCTGCCGATGCTGAAAGCGGTGCTTGATGGGGAGCACGGCCATAATCTCGAAACGGAACAGGGCAAACGAGGTGAAGTCTGCGCTGGGCGGCAGTGCTGCACCTATGATCAGGTCGGCGCTGCCCGTATGCAGCAGCGCGGCAGGTTCACTGTGGAAGCCGGACACGAGATCGATTTCCACCTCCGGCCAGCGCTGCCGGAATTCATCCAGCACCGGCATCAGCCAGTCGAAGCAGGTGTGGCATTCCAGGGCCACGCGCAATTGCCCGGCCACGCCTTGCGACAGGCGGGCGGCGTCGCGCTCGGCCAGCTCCACCTGCGGCAAGATGCTGTCGGCCAGCGCCAGCAGGCGCATGCCGGTGGCAGTGAAGGCGATGGGCACGGATTTGCGCTCGAACAGCGCTGCACCGTAGCTGTCTTCCAGCAACTTGATCTGGTGCGACAACGCCGATTGCGTCAGGCTGAGCAGTTGCGCAGCGCGTACCAGACTGCCGGAAGCGCGCAGGGCCGTCAGCGTGCGCAGGTGGCGCAGTTCCAGGGGCGAGTACATTGTTTATTAGAATAATTCATGTTGTTGAGGAAAAACTTTCGTTTGAATTATAGCGTGGTCCGTTTCATGCTGCGGAATTGATATTCCCGGTAATCAGGATCATGGCTGCACGAACGATAAATATACAAACGCATACGCTCGCTCATTCCAGTCCGGCAGGGCAGTCCGCGCTGGATTTTGCCTTGCAGCGCCATTGGCGGGGCGAATTGTCGGCGCAGGCACTGCTGGCGGTGGGCGATGCCCTGCGGGCGCGGCACCTGGCGTCGCTCCGGGCCGCTGGCCTGGATAGGGTGAATGTCGGTGATCTGCGGTTTTGCGATCAGGTGGCTCAGCATATGCAACTGCTCGGCTGCGTGCCGGCCCGCTTCGGCTTCGACGGCAGCGCAGCGGATTTCGAGCGTGGCCTGCACATGGTGCATGGTGCGGCCGGCACTGGGGAAATGGCTGCTTGCGCCCAGCCTGCGCTGGCAAGCGGCCAGTGGTTTGACGGCCATACACGCTTTCTGGTGCCGGAGTTTACGGATGAGACGATATTCACGCTGTCTTGTCGACGGCTATGCGAGGAAGTGGCCGAGAGCGCAGAGCAGGGATACCCGCTAAAGGTGGTACTGCTGGGGCCACTGACCTTCCTGTGGCTGGGCAGGGAAACGACGCCAGGCTTTGACCGCCTCACCCTGCTCGACAGGCTGCTGAGCGCCTACGGCGAATTGTTGCACCGCCTGAAAGCGCTTAAGGTGGAATGGGTGCAGATGGATGAACCGATATTGGGCCTTGATCTGCCCGATGCCTGGCGCAATGAATTCGAGCGTAGCTATTGGCAATTACATCAAAGCGGCCTCAAGCTGTTATTGACCAGCCAGTTTGCACCGCTGAAAGCCAACCTGGGCCTTGCCTGCCGCTTGCCGGTGGCCGGCCTGCACGTGGATGCGCTGCAGGCATCCCATGAGTTGGTCAGCATTGCTGACTGGCTGCCTGCCCATAAGATCCTGTCGCTGGGAGTCGCTTGCGATGGAAACGGCGACCTGCAGCCTGCGGTGCAGCGCCTGCAGCCCCTTCTGGAAAAGCGTGCGGGACAGCTATGGCTGGCGCCGGCTGGCGCGCAAACGCATGCAAGCTTAGCCTCGGGAAAAGGTTCGGCATTCGAGCCGGCCTTGCAGGCGTTGTGTGCGCTTGCCAAGATGCCAGAGGACTATTTCGCTGTAGGTCTCCCTGGACGCTGAGGCGATTCACCCTGTCCGGCACTCCCGTCAGCGTAGCTTGATCAACGTCGACTTCAGCTCCGTATATTTTTCCAGCGCATGCAGGGATTTGTCGCGGCCATTGCCGGATTGCTTGTAGCCGCCGAAGGGGAAGTTCATGTCGCCGCCTTCGTCATAGCAATTTACCCAGACGGTGCCGGCGCGCAGGCGGCGGGCCGCTTCGTGGGCGGTGGTGAGGTTGCTGGTCCACACGGCGGCGGCGAGGCCATATTCGCTGTCGTTGGCGATGGTGATGGCTTCATCCAGCGTGTCGAAGGTGATTACCGACAGCACGGGGCCGAAGATTTCTTCGCGGGCGATCTTGTGGCCGGGCAGGGCGTCGAAGATGGTGGGCTGCAGATAGTAGCCACCGCTGTCCTGCAGGGTGCGCTCGCCGCCTGCCAACAAGCGGGATTCTGCCTTGCCTGCAGTGATGTAGGACTGCACGCGGTCCAGTTGTATCTGATCGACGATGGCGCCCATGCTGGTCTGCGGGTCCAGCGGGTTGCCGGGCGTCCATTTCGCGGCCTGTTCCAATACCTTGCCGATAAACATATCCTTGATGTCGCGATGCACCAGCAGGCGCGAGCCGGCTGTGCACATCTCGCCCATATTGTAGAAGATGGCACCCGCTGCCGCCGCTGCGGCGCGGTCGAAATCCGGGCAGTCAGGTAGGACGATGTTGGGCGATTTGCCGCCCAGCTCCAGCCATACCCGCTTCAGGTTGGATTGCCCGGCGTATTGCATGATCAGCTTGCCCACCGCCGTCGAGCCGGTGAAGGCCAGGCAATCCACATCCATATGCAGTGCCAGCAGCTTGCCGGGCGCGCCGCCGCCGGGGATGACGTTGAACACCCCGGCAGGGATGCCTGCGTCGCTGGCCAATTGCGCGATGCGCAGCGCTGTCAGCGGCGATTTTTCCGACGGTTTTAGTACGACGGAATTACCCGCAGCCAGGGCCGGCGCGAATTTCCAAGAGGCCATCAGCAGGGGGAAATTCCAGGGCACCACGCAGGCGACGACGCCGATGGGTTCGCGGGTGACGAGGCCGACGATGCGCTTGTCGACGGGCGCCACTTCGCCGCCTACCTTGTCGATGGCTTCCGCAAACCATTCCACCGCATAGGCGGCGCCGGGAATATCGACGCTGCTGGTATCGCCTATCGGCTTGCCGGCATCCAGCGTTTCCAGCAGCGACAACTCATCCTTGTGGGTATGGATAAGGCCGGCGAAGCGCAGCAATATCTTCTTGCGGTTGCGTGGCGGCATGCCCGCCCAGCCGTTGTTGTCGAAGGCGCGGCGCGCAGCGGCTACCGCATTGTTGACGTCGTTCTCGTCGCAATCCGCCACCTTGGCGATCACCCTGCCGTCGATAGGGCTGACGCAGTCAAAGGTCTTGCCCGAGGCCGGCTCGACATAGCGGCCATCGATAAAGGCGCGTCCTTCAATGCTGAGCTGGGCGGCGAGCTGTTGCCAGTAGGCGAGATCTTTGGTGGTCATGGGCCGGTTCCTGTGTTTGGCGCGTATTGGTGGATCAGAAGTTGGGCTGCGAATTGGTGCTGACCACTTCCGCCTCGGCGTCGCCCACATTGCGGAAACGGTGCGGCTCCTTGGAATCGAAATAATAGCCGTCTCCAGCCTTGAGCACCCGGCTTTGCTCGCCTACCGTCAGTTCGATTTCGCCCCGTATCACCACGCCGCATTCCTGGCCCTCGTGCTGCAGCATGTCCTGGCCGGTGTCGCTGCCTGCCGCATAGATTTCGCGCAGCATGGTCATGTTGCGGTTGTTCAGGCCATGGCCGACCAGGAAGAAAGCGATGCCTTCGCCGCCGATATCCGGCATGTCGGCTTTGTCGAAGAAAGGCGAGGGTGCCGGTTGCGCCACGTCGAAGGTGAAAAATTCCGCCAGGGTCATCGGCAACCCTTCCAGCACCTTTTTAAGCGACGACACGGATGGGCTGACGCGATTCTGTTCAATGAGCGAGATGGTGCTGTTGGTCACACCCGCGCGCTTGGCCAGCTCGCGCTGCGACAGGCCATGCTTTTCGCGTAGAAATTTAAGCCGTGTGCTGACTTCGATGGACATGGCCTCTTCCTTGCATAAATAATTGACGGGCAAGCGTCCAGAATACTGGACACGAGGGCAGTATTCCTGATTATACGAAAACTCTTCCCTGACTGCCTATGCTGCAGTGCATATAAAAACACCCCGTATGTTGCGGCGCAGCGACGGTTTTGGTTGCCTTAGGGTAAGGCGCTGGTGTCCAATATGTTTAACAAGCGAAGGGAGTGTTGCGACGAAAATAATCGACGCAGCGCTGTGATGTTGCACCTGCAGTGCCAAAAGCGCTGCCGGCCAGCCGGGAGAACTCCATGTTGATCGGCGTACCCAAGGAAATAAAGAATCATGAATACCGGGTTGGCTTGACGCCAGCCGGTGCCAAAGAGCTTACCCGCCACGGTCATACGGTGCTCGTGCAAAGTGCGGCGGGGGCCGGCGTCGGTTTTCCCGATACCGACTATGTGGCAGCGGGCGCCCATATCGCCGCTACGGCAGCTCAGGTGTATGCGGATACGGACCTGATCATCAAGGTCAAGGAGCCGCAGCCTGCCGAATGCAGCATGCTGCGTCATGGCCAGGTTCTGTTCACCTATCTGCACCTCGCACCCGACCCCGCGCAAGCCGCTGCCCTGATCCAATCCGGCTGCATTGCCATTGCCTATGAAACCGTCACAGACGCGCGCGGCGCTTTGCCTTTGCTGACGCCCATGTCGGAAGTGGCGGGGCGCATGTCCATCCAGGCGGCCGCGCATGCACTCGAAAAAGCCCAGGGCGGCTCCGGTGTGTTGCTGGGCGGTGTGCCCGGTGTCGCGCCCGGCCATGTGACGGTGATCGGCGGCGGCGTGGTCGGCAGCAACGCGGCGCGCATGGCGCTGGGGCTGGGCGCCGACGTGACGATACTCGACCGCTCGCTGGCCAGGCTCAAGGAGATCGACGAGACCTTTGCAGGTCGCGTCAAGACGCTGTACTCCACGCAGGACACCATCGAGCAGGAGCTGAAACGCGCCGATGCGGTGATCGGCGCCGTGCTCGTTCCCGGTGCAGCCGCACTGAAAGTGGTGACGCGCGCCATGCTGGCGCTGATGAAACCCGGCTCGGTGCTGGTGGATGTGGCGATAGATCAGGGCGGCTGTTTTGAAACTTCGCATGCCACCACCCATCAGAATCCTATCTACGTCGTCGATGGCATCCTTCATTACTGTGTGGCGAATATGCCGGGCGGCGTGGCGCGCACGGCGACATTGGCCTTGACCAATGCCACCTTGCAATACGCCGTTGCCCTGGCTGATAAGGGCTGGCGGGCAGCACTGCGTGATGACCGGCATTTTGCGCATGGTCTTAATATCTGCGCAGGAAAGGTCTGCTACCCTGCCGTAGCCCGCGATTTGGGCTATGAATATGTGTCGGCAGACTCCTTGCTTACTTGATGTCTTATTGATAAAAAAATGGCTGTAAATATGATGCGTAAACCTATCGTGGGTCTTGTGGCGGATCGCAAGCTATTTGGCCACCACCCTTTTCACTGCGTCGGTGAAAAGTATATGGATGCGCTGATGCAGGGTGCCGGCTGCTTCGCCATCATCTTGCCGGCCTTGGGCGAACGTCAGGATTTTGAGCGCGTGCTGGGTCTCGTGGATGGATTGTTGTTTCCAGGCGGCGTGTCCATGGTCGATCCCCGGCATTACGCTGGGCCGCTGCTGCCCGAGGGACAGACGCTGGATACGCACCGCGACGCCACCTCGCTGCCGTTGATGCGCCAGGCCGTGGCGCGTGGCATTCCGACATTCGGTATATGTCGTGGTTTTCAGGAAATGAATGTAGCCTGGGGGGGCTCGCTGCTGCAGAAAGTGCATGAAACGCCGGGCATGATGAATCATCGCGAGGATGAAGCAGCGCCGGTGGATGAGCAGTATGGGCTGGCACATCCGGTGCGTTTTGCGCTGGACGGGGTATTGCACCGCCTTACCGGCTTTGCAGAGGCCAAGGTGAATTCCCTGCACAACCAGGGCGTGGAGCGCCTGGGCAGCGGCTTGCAGGCAGAAGCCTTTGCGCCGGATGGCCTGATCGAAGCATTTTCCGTCAAGGATGCGAAATCCTTCGCGCTGTCCGTGCAATGGCACCCGGAATGGAAATACCAGGATAATCCGCTGTCGCTGGCCCTCTTCGAGGCGTTCGGCGACGCGTGCAGGCAGTATCAGGCGGTGCGCTAATTCCGGCGTGCCGAACACGGAGGCCCGTTCCTTAGGCGGGAGACAGCAATATGGATAAATTCCAGGAATTTTTCAGAGACCACGGCACCACTGAAGTTGAATGCATCATCCCCGACATGACCGGCATCGCTCGCGGCAAGATCCTGCCCAAGAGCCAGTTCGACACCGGCCATATGCGTCTGCCGAAGGCAGTCATCATCCAGACGGTAACGGGAGATTGGCCGGACGACGACTCCATCACCGGCCCCACCGATCCCGATATGGTCTGCGTGCCGGACCCGACCACCATCAGCGCCGTACCCTGGGCCGAAGACCCGACCGCCTTGGTGATACATGACTGCGTGGGCTTCGATGGCGTGCCCATCGACATCTCGCCCCGCTATGTGCTGCGCAAGATACTCAAGCTCTACGAGCAAAAGGGCTGGAAGCCGGTCGTGGCGCCGGAACTGGAATTTTACCTGTTGGAACGCAACCCTAACCCGGATGAACCGTTGCGGCCCCCTGTGGGCCGCACCGGGCGGGCTGAAACCGGGCGTATGTCTTATAGCATCGATGCAGTCAACGAATTCGACCCCTTCTTTGAAGACGTCTACGAATATTGCGATGCCATGCAGCTCGACATCGACACGCTGATCCATGAGGTAGGCGCGGCGCAGATGGAGATCAATTTCGTGCATGGCGACGCGCTGGACTTGGCCGACCGCGTGTTCCTGTTCAAGCGCGTGGTACGGGAAACGGCCCTGCAGCACAATATCTACGCTACCTTCATGGCCAAACCCATGCAGGAGGAGCCGGGCAGTGCCATGCATGTGCACCAGAGCATCGTCGACAAGAATGGCGTCAATATCTTTTCGAATGCCGATGGTAGCCCGTCTGAATTATTCCTCAGCTATATCGCCGGTCTGCAACAATACATGCCGCAATGCATGCCGGTGTTCGCACCTTATGTAAACTCCTACCGGCGTTTGTCGCGCTTTACGGCGGCGCCTATCAACCTGCAATGGGGCTACGACAACCGTACTGTCGGCATCCGCGTACCCAATTCCGGGCCGTCGGCGCGCCGCGTGGAAAATCGCGTGCCGGGCGTGGATGTGAATCCTTACCTGGCAATGGCGGCGACGCTGGCTTGTGGCTACCTCGGCATGACCAAGGGCCTCAAGCCGACCGAGCCGATGACTACCTCCGGCTATGATCTGGACTACGAACTGCCCCGGCACCTCGAAGACGCCATTGAGGTGATGCGCAATTCCATCGATATCGCCGAAGTGCTGGGCGCCAATTTCGTGAACGCCTATTGCGCGGTGAAAGAGAAGGAATACGACACCTACTTCCGGGTGATCAGCTCCTGGGAGCGCCGGCATTTGCTGTTGCACGTGTAGCGGGCAGGGTGCCTGTCTATGGCACTCGCCCTCTATCGACACCATCTACTATTCCCCTGATTTTCTTGATCCCTCCGTGCATCTGCGTGCCGGAGGGTCTCAAAAGGAACGCCATGACATCTGATCGCCGCGTAGTATTTTTCCATTCCCCCAATACCCGTTCATCTGGCGTGCGCATCCTGCTGGAAGAGCTGGGTGCCGACTATACGCTGCATGCCTTGAATATGAAGGCCGGCGAACAACGGGATGCCGCCTATCTGTCCATCAATCCCATGGGCAAGGTGCCAGCCCTTAAGCATGGCGATGCGTTGATCACCGAGCAGGTGGCGGTCTACCTGTATCTGGCCGATCTTTACCCGGAAGCGGGCCTGGCACCAGCCATCGGCGACCCTTTACGCGGTCCCTACCTGCGCTGGATGGCCTTCTACGGCTCCAGTTTCGAGCCGGCAGTGGTCGACCGCTCCATGAAGCGTGAGCCGGCTTCGCTCGCCATGTCGCCGTATGGCGATTTCGATACCGTGATGAAAACCGTTGGCGATCAGTTGGCGGCCGGCCCGTATATGCTGGGTGAGCGTTTTAGCGCTGTCGATGTGCTGTGGGGCACGGCATTGGGTTGGACCACCATGTTCGGCCTGGTGCCAGCTACCCCCGTCATCCAGGCATATATTGAGCGTATAAATTCCCGCCCGGCCGTGGCCCGCGCCCGCGCGCTGGATACCGAGCTGGCGACGGCGCAAGCGCAGAGCTGAATGCGCCTTGCCATTGTCGGCCTGAGGCAGCGCCTCGTTAGCCAATACCTGGAATAACCATCATGACCAATCTCTTTGAAAACCGCCCTGCAATCCACGCCGAAGCGCACCGCGTGAGCCAGACACCGCAGCGCACCACCCAGGAATGGCAGGCGCTGGATGCGGCGCACCACTTACATCCCTTTTCCGACATGGGCTCCCTCAACAAGGCCGGCAGCCGCGTTATCGTGCGCGCCGAGGGGGTTTATCTGTGGGATTCCAACGGCAACAAGATCATCGATGGCATGGCCGGGCTGTGGTGTGTGAACGTGGGTTATGGCCGGCGCGATATCGCCGAGGCGGCTTACCAGCAGATGCTGGAGCTGCCTTTCTACAATACCTTCTTCAAGACCACCCATCCGCCCATCATCGAATTGTCCAAGCTGCTGGCGGAAATCACGCCGCCGGGTTTCGAGCACTTCTTCTATTGCAATTCCGGCTCGGAAGGCAACGACACCACCATCCGCATCGTTCATCAATACTGGCAGGCGGTCGGCAAGCCCAGTAAGCGCTATTTCATCTCGCGCAAGAATGGCTACCACGGCTCCACCATAGCCGGCGCCACCTTGGGCGGCATGGATTACATGCATGAGCAGATGCCATCTCAGGTCGGCAATATCGTGCATATCAACCAGCCTTACTGGTATGGCGAGGGCGAGGACCTGACGCCGGAGGCATTCGGCCTCGCGCGCGCCGCCGAGCTGGAGGCGAAGATACTGGAACTGGGGGCGGAAAACGTCGCCGCCTTTATCGGCGAGCCTTTCCAGGGCGCGGGCGGCGTGATCTTTCCGCCGGCCAGCTACTGGCCGGAAATTGAGCGCATCTGCCGCAAGTACGACATCCTGCTGTGCGCCGACGAAGTGATCGGCGGCTTTGGCCGCACCGGCCGTTGGTTCGGCCACCAGCATTTCGGCTTTACGCCGGACACCATGACGCTGGCCAAAGGCTTGACCAGCGGCTATGTGCCCATGGGTGCCGTGGCCATGAACCGCCGTGTTGCCGATGCCCTGATCGAAGCGGGCGATTTCAATCATGGCCTCACCTATTCCGGTCATCCGGTAGCTGCCGCTGTCGCCGTCGCCAATCTCAGGGCGCTGCGCGACGAAGGCATCGTAGATCGGGTGCTCAACGAAACGGGGCCGTATTTCCAGAAGGCCTTGCGCGATGTGCTCGCTGACTCGCCTATCGTCGGCGAAGTGGCCGGCACTGGCCTCGTGGCGGGCATGCAACTCGCCGCCGACAAGGCCAGCCGCCGCCGCTTTGAAAATGGTGGCGATGTGGGACTCATGTGCCGTGATCATTGCTTTAAAAGCAATCTGATCATGCGTGCCACGGGGGACCGCATGCTGTTGTCGCCGCCTCTGGTGATCAAGAAAAGCGAGATCGACGAGATCGTGGAGAAGGCTGCGCATTGCATCGGTCTCACGGCGCAGGCATTGGGCATGGCCTGACGCGGCGTGCAGGCTGCACTTGCATCCCAAGCGGATAATTGGCACGCTTCCGGTGGCTGCGCTGCAGCGTTCGTCATGTTAAGCATATATGGGGTGGAAGCGCACGGCGTACTCCACCCCATATGACGTGGGTCGGGTTGCCGTGAAACAGGGAGAATATGGTGACAGTGGAGGCAAAGCAGGGCAATTTAGCCCTAAAAGACCAGAATTATCTGGAAATCAAAGGCATCACCAAGAAATTCGGCGATTTTTATGCCGTTGATGATGTTGACCTGGTCATCCCCAAGAATGAAATCTTCGCGCTGCTGGGCAGCTCCGGTTCCGGCAAGTCAACCTTGCTGCGCATTCTGGCTGGCATGGAAACGGCGACGGAAGGCAGCATCCTGCTCGATGGGGAGAATATCCTCGATCTGCCGCCGTATCGCCGTCCCACCAATATGATGTTCCAGTCCTACGCACTGTTTCCCCATATGACCGTGGAAGACAATGTCGCCTTCGGCCTCAAGCAGGACAAGGTGCCCAAGGGCGAAATCGCCGAGCGCGTCGGCAAGCTGCTCGACCTCGTGCAGATGCGCAAGCTGGCCCGTCGCAAGCCGCACCAGTTGTCCGGCGGCCAGCAGCAGCGCGTGGCCCTGGCGCGATCGCTCGCCAAGCGTCCGAAACTACTGCTGCTGGATGAGCCGCTGGGTGCGCTCGACAAAAAGCTGCGCATGGAAACGCAACTGGAGCTGGTCAACGTCATCGAAACGGTGGGCGTTACCTGCATCATGGTCACCCATGATCAGGAAGAGGCGATGACCATGGCCAGCCGCATCGCCATCATGAGCGAGGGCAAGCTCAAGCAGGTGGGCACGCCGCGCGAAATCTACGAATTCCCGAATTGCCGCTTCACCGCCGAATTCATCGGCACCACCAATACCTTTGAAGGCAAGATGGTGGTGGACGAGGTCGATCATTGCGTGATCGAAAGCGCCGAGTTGCCGCGCGGCATCTACGTCGGCCACGGCATCACCGGCCCGCGCGGCATGACCGTCTGGTACACGATACGTCCGGAGGATGTTACGCTCTCCTACACGCGGCCCACGGGCGAACACAACTGGTCTGAGGGCCGTGTGCAGGAAATCGCTTATCTCGGCTCGCACTCCGTCTACCACGTCAAATTGCCGTCGGGCCGCCTCATCATCGCCAGCGTGCCCTCCAGCCATTGGGCTGGGCAGAAGCCTGCCACCTGGGGCGACGACATTATCGTCCAGCTCTCCAATACGGAAGGGGTGGTGCTGACATCATGATGGCCAAGCTGCGCGCACGTTTCCTGCCCAAGGGCCGCACCATGGTGATCGGCATTCCTTACCTGTGGCTGCTGTTTTTCTTCATGCTGCCATTCTTCTTCGTGTTGAAAATCAGCTTCGCCCAGCCGGATATCGCCCAGCCGCCCTATCAGCCGCTGGTAAAGCACGAAGACAATAAACTCACGGTACAGCTCGATACCACCAAATATAAAACGCTCTCTGACGAAATCGACGGCTTTATCGAAAAGCCCTGGGCGCAAGCCAAGGAAGAAAGCCAATATGTGGTGGCCTATTGGAATGCCCTGAAGCTGGCTTTCTTTACCACGCTGTTTACCCTGCTGATCGGCTACCCGATCGCCTACAACATCGCCCGCGCCGACGAAGCCTCGCGCAATACGCTGCTGATGCTGGTGATGATCCCGTTCTGGACTTCCTTCCTGCTGCGCGTGTATGCCTGGATAGGCATACTCAAGGATAACGGCGTATTGAACAATATCCTGATGGCGATGGGCGTGATCCATGAGCCGGTGCAGATGCTGTATACGCCGTTCTCGGTATTGCTGGGCATGGTCTACAACTATCTGCCCTTCATGATCCTGCCTTTGTATGCGCACCTGGTGAAGCTGGACGGCCGGCTGTTTGAAGCCGCCGCCGATTTGGGCGCCAAGCCGTGGACCATCTTCTTTTCCATAACCTTACCCCTGTCCAAAGCCGGCATGATCGCCGGTTCCATGATGGTATTCATTCCTGCCGTCGGCGAATATGTGATTCCCGCGCTGCTGGGCGGTGGCGAAGTGGTGTTCATCGGCAACAAGCTGATGGACGATTTCGGCGCCAACCTGGATTGGCCGCAAGCCTCTGCCGTGGCCGTGATCATGTTGCTGCTGCTGTTGGCGCCCATCGTCTGGTTCCATCGCTTTGAAATGAAACAGCGGGAGGCAGAGCAATGAGCAACGGTAAAGGCATGCCGCTTTCCAACAAGATCTATATGGCGCTCGGCTTCTTCTTTCTCTATGCACCTATTGTCAGCCTCGTCATCTATTCATTCAATGAATCGCGGCTGGTCACCGTGTGGGGCGGCTTTTCATTGAAATGGTATCAGGCGCTGTTCAATGACAGCGCGCTGCTGGCCTCCGCCAGCCTGTCCTTCAAGATCGCATTTCTATCCGCCACCCTGGCCGTCGTGCTCGGCACCATTGCCGGCCTGGTGCTGGCCCGCTTCGGGCGCTTTCGCGGATTATCCTTGTTCGCCGGCATGACCACGGCACCCATGGTGATGCCGGAAGTGATCGTCGGCCTGTCCATGCTGCTGCTGTTCGTCGCCTTGCAATCGGCCTTGGGCTGCGGCGAAGAGAGCGCCGGCCTGCTCGCCCGCATAGGCTGCTGGGCCTTCGGCGAGCGGGGCATGGTCACCATCTGGATCGGCCACACCACGCTATGTATGGCCTATGTCTCCGTCCTCGTGCAGTCGCGTCTCAAGGAAATTGACCAGTCGCTGGAAGACGCGGCGATGGATCTGGGTTGTCCACCATTCAAAATGTTTTTCGTCATCACCGTGCCGGTCATCTCGCAGGCGCTGGTGGCGGGCTGGATGCTGTCGTTCACGCTGTCGCTGGACGATTACGTGCTTACTGCCTTCCTGTCCGGCCCCGGCTCCACCACCATGCCGCAGTGGATATTCTCATCGATACGCCTGGGGTTGACACCGGAGATCAACGCGCTGGCTACCATCGTCATCGCCATGGTGACAGTATTCGTGGTGGTCTCGAACCGGCTGATGCTGTCGGCGCAGGCCAAGCGGGATAAGGCGATGCAGATGGCGGTGGCGGGGAAGGCGGGTTGAGAGGATGAGTCTTGCAGCGCTGGCGTTGCAGCCTGCCTGTGGGCACGATATTCGATGCGCCGAGGTCTATCAGTACAAAGCCGAGCAGGGCGGCAGCCACCGATGGTGCGAGCACCGCGATAGAGAAGCCGCCAGCGGCACCGAGGCCGCCCTGCGCATCGACGCCACAGGCGCCGAGAATGAACAGGTCGGGGCGCATCAGCTCGACTTCGCGCAATGCCGTTGCGCCCAGGCAGGTGCCGCTGCGGCTGTCGATGCGGCCACCCAAGTATGATGACTTCGACATTGGGCCGCTCCAGGAGCTGTGCGGCGATGGCGGGTGCATTGGTGATGACGGTGAGCGGCAGGTCCGGCAAGGCGGCGGCGATATTGAGGTTGGTCGAGCCGGCATCAATGAACAGGATATTGCCAGCGGTGACCTGCGTGGCCGCAGCCTGCTAGGCGCGATTTGTTCGCTACCTGCTGGACGCAGCGCTGCGCCAGCGTTCCCGCGTCCGGCGCTGCAGGTAGGCGCAGTGCGCCGCCGTACACTTTCTTGCACAGGCCCGCAGCAGCCAGATCGCCCAGATCGCGGCGAATGGTATCTTCCGACACGTTCAACAACTGTGCAAGATCCGGTGCCAACACGCGGCCATCGATCAACAGACGTTGCAAGATAAGGCTATGACGCTCTTGAAGCAGGAGATTGTCAGTGGTCATGATGTGGAAATGCGCATAATTGCGCATAAATGTACCTGATTATGTACATCACTCAGTCAGCGGCAATATTCGGCCATATGGGCATGGCCTTGCGACGGCGATCATGTTGATCAGGCTTGGAATCATGAGGGTGAGATCGAATCGTCTGTTGAATCGATACTGCACTTCGGCAAGATAGCGTGGTGCATATTTGGTGAATTTGAAGGCATGATGCGTCCCAAGTAAAGTTGTTTTCAGATTGCCCAGGATGACATTGAGCCACTTGAAGGCATTGACTTCGGTCCCAGCCTTGCCTTTGGGCGAGATAACCACCTTGTGAGAGCAGCCATATTGCCGCACAATTTCAAAGCCAATCAAGCCATCGGAAATAATGTCGCTACCTGGTACTAAGGCCCTGCTCGCCCAAGGTCTGAGCGCTTGGAAGGAGAAGCCGGCTACCACATCAAAGCGCACGCGCTGAGGGCGATCCTCTTTCATCTCGACAGACACAACAAATGCCGTCTTGTTCTCAGAGCCTCTACCAGGTTTGCCGCCGTTACGCTCGCCGCCCAGATAGGCGTCATCGACACGGATATCGCCACACAACGGCTTATCTTCTTCCGCTTGGCGCATCGTATCCATCAGCTTATGCTTCAGCAGCCACGCGGTTTTCCAGGACACGCCTACTTGGCGGCGCAAGGCCAAAGCAGCGATGTTCGTCTTCGACTGGGTGACAAGATACATCGCCAAGAACCATTTCATCATGGGCAAGCGGGTATGTTGCATCATGGTTCCGGCAAGCAGGGTTGTTTGATGGGCACAGGCACAGGCACAGCACTGCCAGTAGCGGGTACGGCCACGCACGAACTGAGTGGTCC
>Ga0170475_102514568_pt1 | contig 17551 bp, 15 predicted proteins | sample Soicark_Litter_5_FD_111474 | JGI IMG/M metagenome (GOLD analysis project Ga0170475, IMG submission 111474) | Avena fatua rhizosphere microbial communities from Hopland, California, USA. Combined Assembly of 48 SPs
CGTGGGGTGCCCGCACAGGGATGCACATGCTGAACCGACTCACCGACGCACTCGATTTCCACGGCCAGGCCCTGAGCCTGCGGTCCGAACGGCAGCGCCTGATCGCCAGCAACATCGCCAACGCCGACACGCCGGGGTATGTCGCCCGGGACATTAATTTCTCCCAGGCGCTGAAAGAAGCCACCGGCCTGCAGGCGTCGGCCGGCATGGCCGTCACCCGCCCGGGCCACATCGGCACGGCCAGCGGCGCCCGTGCCGAAGCCAACCTCGAATACGCCGTCGCCAGCCAGACCAACCTCGACCGCAACACGGTCGACATGGACCGCGAGCGCGCCAATTTCGCCGACAACGCCGTCCGGTTCGAAGCCACGCTGCGGTTCATCAACAGCAACGTGCGCACGATGATCGACGCCATCAAGGGGCAATGACCATGAGCCTGTTCCAGGTCTTCAATGTCACCGGCAGCGCCATCAGCGCGCAGTCGCAGCGCCTCAACGTCGTGGCGTCCAACCTTGCCAACGCCGACACGGTGGCCGGCCCCGACGGCGCCGCGTACAAGGCGCGCCAAGTCACCTTCCAGGCCGAACTGATGGGCCAGATGGGCGATGCGGCCAGCACGGGCGTCAAGGTCAGCACCATCACGGAGGACCAGACCCCGGGCCGCCGCGTGCACGATCCGAACCACCCTTCGGCCGATGCCGACGGCTATGTCACCTACAGCAACGTGAACCCGGTGGAGGAGATGGTCAACATGATCTCGGCCTCGCGGTCCTATCAGAACAACGTCGAAGTCATGAACACGGCGAAAAGCCTGCTGCTCAAGACCATCCAGATGGGCCAGGGCTGAGCCTCTGATCCTTGACCGATCACCTGATTGAAGGAGTCCTCGCATGGCAGCCGTTACCCTCAGCGACCAGACCGTGGCGGCCATCAACGGCACCAAGGTCACGCAGACTGCCAACGAGGCCGGCAGCGCCGACCGCTTCCTGAAGTTGCTCGTGGCCCAGATGCAGAACCAGGACCCGCTCAATCCGATGGACAACGCGCAGGTCACGACCCAGATCGCCCAGATCAACACCGTGAGCGGCATCGAAAAGCTCAACGGCACCGTGCAGGGCCTTTCGGGCCAGTTCTCTCAGATGCAGGCGCTGCAGGGCGCAGCCCTCGTGGGCCGCGAGGTGGTGGTGCCTGGCAAAGACCTCGCCATCAAGGACAACGTCGGCACCGGCACGTTCGAGCTGAGCGTGGCTGCTGACGATGTGGAGGTCGAAATTCTCAACGCGCAGGGCAAGTTGATCGAAAAAGTCGAACTCGGCGCCAAGCCTGCCGGCATCAGCGATTTCGAGTGGAAGCCCACCAGCACCGCCGGGGCCGCCACGTTCCGCGTCAAGGCCAAGGCCGATGGCGCCTCGCTGACGCCCACCACGCTCGTTCGCGACACGGTGCGCTCCATCCGAACGGTCGGCAACGAGCTGACGCTCGAACTGAAGAACCACGGCAGCGTCGCGTACAGCGACGTGCGTTCGTTCACCTGAATTCCCCGGCGCCTCCGCGTCACACCTCCAGGAACATCCCATGAGCTTCCAGCAAGGTCTCTCCGGTCTGAACGCGTCGAGCAAAAACCTCGATGTCATCGGCAACAACGTCGCAAACGCCAGCACCTACGGCGCCAAGGCGTCGCGCGCCGAATTCGCCGACATGTACGCCACTGCGATGACGGGCGGCGGCGGCAGCAACATCGGCATTGGCGTGAACCTGGCCGGGGTGACCCAGCAGTTCACCCAGGGCAACATCTCGACCACGGCCAGCTCGCTTGATCTCGCCATCAACGGCCAGGGCTTCTTCGAGGTGCAGGCGCCCGATGGGCAGACGCTCTACTCGCGCAATGGCCAATTCCAGGTGAACAAGGACGGGGTCATACAGTCGAATGCCGGCATGAAGCTGCTGGGCTACCCCGCTGATGATCAAGGCACCATCCAGCCGGGCCAGGCCCAGCCCCTGCAATTGCCCACGGCCGGCATCGACCCGAACCGAACCACCGAAATCAGCATGGAGATGAACCTTGATTCCCGCGTGGGTGCCACCTTGCCGGCCACCACGCCGATGATCGACTTCAACGATCAACCACGTACAACAATGCCACGTCGTTGACGGTGTTCGACGACAAGGGCCAGGACGTCGCACTGACCTATTACTTCCAGAAGTCGGCCACCGACACCTGGAACGTGTACGTCACGGCCAACGGTTCGCCCGTCAACCTGGACGGCGCCGGTGACCCGGCACCGCTCACCACCATGGTTTTCCCGTCCGACGGCGGCACGCCCACGGCGCCCGCCGCTCCGATCACGCTCGACATCCCGGCCTCCATCAATGCATCAGGGGCGGACACGCTTGCCATTACGGGCATTCAGCTCGACCTCACCCATGCCAAGCAAAAGGGCGGGGTGTTCGGTATCACCGACATGGCACAAGACGGTTACGCGCCCGGCCAACTGTCGGGCTTGTCCATTGAAAAGAACGGCATCGTAATGGCCACGTATTCGAACGGCCAATCCAAGCCGGCGGGCCAGCTCGAACTCGCGACGTTCCGAAACACCCAGGGCCTCAAGCCGCTCGGCGGAAACAACTGGGCCCGCACGTTTGAATCGGGCGACCCAGTCGTCGGCACGCCGGGCCAAGGCAATCTCGGCGTGCTGCAGTCCGGGGCGCTGGAAGAATCGAACGTCGACCTGACTGCCGAGCTGGTGAACATGATGACCGCCCAGCGGATCTACCAAGCCAACTCGCAGACCATCAAGACGCAGGACCAGATCATGCAGACGCTGGTGAACCTGCGCTGATGCATCGCGCGGGCTGCTGAACCAAGTCTGACCGGAGCCGCCGATGGACCGCATGATCTACCTGTCGATGTCGGGCGCGAAAGCCAGCATGCAGCGCCAGGACACGCTGGCCAACAACCTCGCGAACGCCTCCACGCCCGGCTTCCGGGCCGAACTGCAGGCCTTCCGCGCGGTGCCGGTGCAGGGCAGCGGTGCCAGCACCCGTGTGTACGCGCTCGAATCCACGCCGGGCTACGACGACGCGGCCGGACCCATCACGAGCACCGGCCGCAACCTCGACGTGGCGGTGAAGGGCAACAGCTGGCTGTCGGTGCAGGCGCTCGACGGCAGCGAAGCCTATACCCGCGGTGGCGCGCTCGATGTTTCGTCGGACGGCACGCTCGTCACCCGCAGCGGGCTGCCCGTTCTGGGCGACGGCGGCCCCATCCAGGCGCCTGCCAACACCGAAATCAGCATCGGCAGCGACGGCACCGTCAGCGCCAAGGACCGTACAGGCCGGAGCACCTCGCTCGGCAAGCTCAAGCTCGTCACGCCCGAGGCCAAGCTCGACCGCGGCGGCGACGGCCTGTTCCGCGGCCCCGAGGGCAACCCGCTCGATGCCGACCCGAACGCCCGCGTGCAGGACGGTTCGCTCGAAGGTTCCAACGTCAGTGCCATCGAGACCATGGTGTCGATGATCGCCGCGGCGCGCCAGTTCGAGGCGCAGATGAAGATGGTGCAGACCGCCGAGGCGGACTAACGCGCTGCCTCGCAACTGCTGTCCAACGCGCCGCGCTGACGCCCGCGCTGATCCGCTTCACCGATCGCTTTCCGAGGACCACCCACCATGATGCGCTCGCTCTGGATTTCCAAGACCGGCATGGAGGCCCAGCAGACCCAGCTGGACCACATTTCCCACAACCTCGCCAACTCCGCCACCAACGGCTACAAGAAGTCGCACGCGGTGTTCGAGGACCTGATGTACCAGAACCTGCGCCAGTCGGGCGCCGCCAGCACTGAGCAGACCCAGCTGCCGACCGGGCTGCAAGTGGGCCTCGGCACGAGGGCTGTCGCCACGTCGCGCAATTTCTCGCAGGGCAGTTTGCAGACCACCGAGCGGTCGCTCGACGTGGCCATCCGCGGCAACGGATTCTTCGAGATTCAGATGCCCGATGGCACCACCGGCTACACCCGCGACGGATCGTTTCAGGTCAACGCCCAGGGCCAGATGGTCACGAACAACGGCTTCCCGGTGCAGCCGGGCATCACCATCCCGGCGAACGCCACCGGCATCACCGTGAGCCAGGAGGGCCTGGTGAGCGTCACCGTGCCGGGCCAGGCGCAGCCACAGCAGGTGGGGCAGTTGCAGCTGACGAACTTCATCAATCCGGCCGGCCTGGAGCCGAAGGGCCAGAACCTGTACACCGAGACCGCCGCGTCCGGCACGCCCAACACCGGCACGCCCGGCCAGGAGAGCTTCGGCCAGCTCCAGCAGGGGGCGCTCGAGACTTCGAACGTCAACGTCGTCGAGGAACTCGTGGGCATGATCCAGACACAGCGTGCCTACGAATTGAATTCGAAAGCCATCCAGACGTCCGACCAGATGCTCCAGCGTCTGACCCAGATGTGACCCGTCGTGACCCCATCGTGAGCTTCCGATGAACGCCACGCGCCTCGCCGTCGCCTCTGCCTTCGCGCTCGCGCTCGCGGGCTGCGCCACGCCGTACCCGGTGCCCGAGGTGGCGGTGGCCCCGGGGGCCGACACACGGCCGCTGCCGGTGCCGGCACCGGTGATCAACAACGGCGCCATCTACCAGGTGGCCCAGTACCGTCCGCTCTTCGAGGATCACCGCGCGCCTCGTCGGCGACGTGGTGAACGTGCAGATCGTCGAGAAGGTCAGCGCGAGCCAGAAGAGCACCAGCTCGATCAACAAGTCGGGTTCTGTGGATGCCGGCATCACGGCGCTTCCGTTGCTCAAGGCCACCTCGCTCACGCGGGCGAGTGCCACCGGGTCATCGGCGAACGATTTCCAGGGCAAGGGCAGCACCGAGAACACAAACGACTTCTCCGGCACGATCACCGCGGTCGTGACCGAGGTGCTGGCGAACGGCCACCTGGTGATCGCCGGGGAAAAGCAGATTGGCGTGAACCAGAACGTCGACGTGCTGCGCTTCTCGGGCCAGGTGGATCCGCGCTCCATTCAACCGGGCAACACGGTGGCGTCCGCGCAGATCGCCAACGTGCGCGTGGAGCACCGTGGACGCGGCGCCCAGGCCGATGCCCAGGGAATTGGCTGGATCGGACGCTTCTTTTTGAACGTTCTGCCGCTCTGAGCTTAACCAGAATCGGTCGCGTGGGGGCCGCTCCCCCTGAGGTGCACCGAAATGGAAACGACGTCCGACAGCCTGCGCAAGACCCTCCTCCAAGGCATCATCGGCCTGATCGCCGTCATCTTGAGCGGCGTGCTCTGGTGGCCGCTGGACGCACACGCCACGCGCATCAAGGAAGTCGCGTCCGTCCAGGGCGTTCGCAACAACCAGTTGGTGGGCTACGGCCTGGTCGTCGGCCTCGACGGCACCGGCGATCAGACCACCTCCACGCCGTTCACCGCACAAAGCCTGAATGCGCTGCTGCAGCAGATGGGTGTCACGGTGCCGGCGGGCACCAACATGCAGGTCAAGAATGTGGCTGCCGTGATGGTGACCGCGCAACTCCCCCCGTTCGCCCAGCCCGGGCAGGCCATCGACATCAATGTGTCGTCGATGGGCAATGCCAAGTCGCTGCGCGGCGGCACGCTGATCGCCACGCCGCTCAAGGGCGCCGATGGCCAGGTCTACGCATTGGCTCAAGGCAACCTGATCGTGGGCGGCGCCGGTGCCTCGGCCGCGGGCTCCAAGGTGCAGATCAACCATTTGTCGGCTGGCCGCATTCCTGAAGGGGCCACGGTCGAACGCGCGGTGGCCACGCCGCTGATGCAGGGCGAGTTCCTGCAGTTCGACCTGAACGCCAACGACTACAACACCGCCCGCGAAGTGGCCCGCGCCATCAACAGGAAAATGGGCGAAGGCACAGCCCAGCCGCTCAGCGGCCGGACGGTGCGCGTGCGCATGCCGCCGTCGCTCGATGCCCGCGTGGGTTTCCTCGCCGACATCGAGAACCTGGCACTCGAACTGGTCGCCCCGGCCGCGAAGGTGGTCATCAATGCGCGCACCGGCTCGGTCGTGATGAACCAGGCCGTGTCGCTGAGCCCCTGTGCGGTGGCCCACGGCAACCTGTCGGTGACCATCAATTCGACCCCCGTCATCAGCCAGCCCGCCCCGTTCTCCCGCGGCGAGACCGTCTCGCGCGACAAGGCCGACATCACGATCAAGCAGGAACCCGGCCCACTGATCCAGCTGCCCGGCAGCACCAAGCTCGCCGACGTGGTGAAGGCACTCAGCGCACTGGGTGCCACGCCACAGGACTTGCTGGCCATCCTGCAGGCCATGAAAAGCGCGGGCGCGTTGAACGCCGAGATCGAGGTGATCTGACATGAGCCTCTCGTCCACCGGCCGGACCGGCAACGCCCTCGCGGGCGACCTGCAACAGATCTCGGCATTGCGCAACAGTGCCTCGACCGATCCGCGCGCCGCGGTCAAGGAAGCCTCGAAGCAGTTCGAGGCCATCTTCATGCAGCAGATGCTCAAGGGCATGCGCGACGCGAATGCGACGATGTCCCCGGGCATGCTGGACAACTCGGGCACGAAACTCGGCACCGAGATGCTCGACCAGCAGTTCTCGAAGGAAATGACCGGCCGTGCTGGTGGCCTTGCCGAACTGATCGAGAAACAGTTGCAGCGCCAGATCGGCGACCCGGTGTCCACCATCGCGAGCGAGGCCGCGGCGAACCCGGCCCAGCCCGACCCGGTGCGCAAATCATTCCTGAGCCGCGTCTTTTCGCGCGAGAGCGAATCCGCCGCCGCGCACAAACCCATTTCGCTGCAAGGTCGGGAGCGGCAAGTCGATTTCCTCAAGCGCCATGAGGATGCCGCCAAGGCCGCCGAGGCCAGTTCGGGCATTCCAGCCACGTTCATGATGGCCCAGGCAGCCCATGAATCGGGCTGGGGCCGCCGCGAGATCAGGAACGCCGACGGCAGCACCTCGCACAACGTGTTCGGCATCAAGGCGGGCCCCGGGTGGAATGGCAAGGTCGCCGAAGTGACCACCACCGAAGTCATCGGTGGCCAGGCGCGCAAGGTGACGGCCAAGTTCCGCGCGTACGGCAGCTATGAAGAGTCCTTCAAGGACTACGCGAACATGATGAAAAACAACCCGCGCTACGCGAAGGTCGTTGAGCACAGCGAATCGGCCCAAAGCTTTGCCAAAGGGCTGCAACAGGCCGGCTACGCCACCGACCCGCAGTACGCCGACAAGCTGACCAGGATGATCAACACCACGCTGCGCCTGCAGCGCGCCACGGCTTGATCGGAGACCGTACATGTCCAGCCTGATGGGTCTCGGAACGCGCGCGATGTTCGCCAACATGGCGACATTGCAAAGCATCGGCAACAACATCGCCAACGCGAACACCAAAGGGTACTCGCGGCAGGAAACCCAGCTGGAGACGGCCGGCGGCCAGTACACCGGTTCGGGCTTCTTCGGGCAGGGCGTCAACATCACGACGATCACCCGCTCGTATGACCGATTCCTGACCACGCAGGCGGCCACCGCGGCGTCCGTTGCTTCGTATGACAGCACCCGCGCCAGCCAACTCCAGCAACTGGAAAATGTCTTCGCGCTGGGCGACAAGGGGCTGGGTTACGCGGCCGGCCAACTGCTGAACTCGTTCGTCGAGATGGCGAACAACCCGAGCGACTCGTCGGCGCGCCAAGTGACCCTGACGCGGGCCGAGGAGTTGTCAAGCCGCTTCCTTGCTGCAGGCGAACAGCTCGATGCGTTGCAGGATGGCGTCTCGATGGACATGAAGACAGCTGTGTCCACGGTCAACGAGCTGGCTCGGCAGGTCGCATCGCTCAACAAGGAAATTTCGGCGCAGAACGGCACCGGGCATTCCCCGAACGACATGCTCGACCAGCGCGACCTGCTGGTCTCGCAGATCAGCAGCTTCATCAACGTCAGCGCCATCGAGGCCAGCGACGGTTCGGTGGGCCTGTTCGTCGGCGGCGGCATGTCCCTCGTGCTCGGCGCCAACGCCAACACGCTGAAGGCCGCCAGCGACCCTTACGATGTTTCGAAACAGCAGCTGGCGCTTCAGGAAGGGAGCGTGGACCGCTTGGTGCCGGGCTCATCCATCGCAGGCGGGTCGATCGCCGGCCTGATGAAGTTTCAGAACGATGATCTCACCGACGCCCGCAACCTGCTCGGCCAGATGGCTGTGGCCATCAGCGGCGCGCTGAACCTGCAGCAGTCACTCGGGCTCGATCTCGGTCAGCCCGCCTCCATGGGCGCACCGCTGTTCACCGTCGGAGCGCCCATGGTGCTGCCAGCCAACACCAACAACGGCGATGCGGCGATCGGCGTGACAGTCAGTGATTACACCCGCGTGCAGCCGAGCGACTACGAACTCCGCTACGACGGCAGTGACTACTCGCTCGTGCGCCTGTCGGATGACAGCGTGGTCAACGGCAGCCCCTTTTCGGCCGCCGCACTGGCTGCCGGGATCAGCGCCGAAGGCGTGACGATCCAGCTCAATGCCGGCACGCCGGCCGCAGGAGACCGCTTCCTGCTGCAGACCGTCAGCGGCGCGGCTCAGGACATGCGCACCGTGCTGACCGACCCAAGAGGCCTTGCCGCAGCATCTCCCGTGACGGCCACCATCGGCGCAGCCAATACCGGCACCGCCGCCGTCGCCTCGCTCGCGGCGGTGAGCACCACGCTCGACCGCACGCTGACAGCCAATTTGACGTTCACGACCGACACCGGCGACTACAACTGGGAGACCGTCGACCCGTCGGGTACGGTCACCGCTGCGGGCACCGGCACCTGGACCGCAGGCACCGCCATTGCCCTCAATGGCTTCGAGCTCAAGCTCAACGGCGTTCCGAAAACCAACGACACCGTCAGCGTCAAACCCACGGTGTCCACCAGCGCCAACAACGGCAACGCACTGGCGATGGCCAACCTCGACAAGGTGGCGTTCGTGGGCATGCAGACGCTGGCCGATGGCACCGTGGTGCGTGGCAAGACCATCACCGACGCCTACGCGAGTGCGGTGTCGAACATCGGCGTTCGGGTGCAGAGCGCCACGTCGGCGTCGAACATCTCCAGCTCGTTCGCCGCGTCAGCCGAATCGGCGCGCGTCAACAAGGCAGGGGTCAACCTTGACGAAGAAGCAGCGCGCCTGATTCAGTTTCAACAAGCCTACCAGGCGTCGGCCAAAGTGCTGCAAGTGGCACAGACGCTGTTCGACACCTTGCTCGAGGCCGCCGGCTCGTGACCCGTTCTGACGACGTTTTCCCTCAGGTGAACCCATGCGCATCAGCACCGCCAATGCCTACGATCTTTCAGTCGATCTCCTGTCCAGGCGGCAGGCCGACTTGTCCGCCGTGCAGGAGCAACTGTCCACCACCAAGCGTGTGAACCGGGCCAGCGATGACCCGGCCGCGGCGGCGCGGGCCGAACGCGCGCTGGCGGCCGAGATGCGCGTCGATGCAAATCAGCGGGCCGTGGACGCCAGCGCCAATGCCATGACGCTTGTCGAAAGTGCGATGGGCGACGCGAACGACCTGCTGCTGCAAGCCCGCGATGCGCTTGTTCGGGCTGGCAACGCGAGTTACAGCGACGCCGAACGCAAGGGCATCGCGGATGAACTTTCCGGTGTACGCAAGCAGCTGCTCGCCGTGTCGAACCGCACCGACGGCGCCGGAACATACCTGTTCGGCGGGCAAGGGAGTGACCAGCCGCCCTTCGTCGATGCTGCCGGAGGCGTGCAGTTTCGCGGCACGAGTGGGGAAGTGCAAGCCCTGTCCGGCGAATCGCTCCCGCTCACGGTGGACGGCGAAAGCGCCTGGACCCGCGCGCGCACCGGCAATGGCGTGTTCGAGAGCGTGGCCGTGACCAGCACGGGCACGGCCTGGGCGGACACCGGCCGGGTGACCAACCCGGCGCTGGTCACCGGCTCCACGTACAGCATCCAGTTCGACGTGACCGCTGGCGTCACCACCTATTCGATCTTTCAGGACGGCAACCCGACGGCCGTGGCCGGGGCAGCGTTTACCCCGGGGCAGTCGATCGAGATCGACGGCATCGCCGTCAACGTGTCCGGTGGTCCCGCGCATGGTGACGTCTTTGAACTGCGCCCATCGCAGCCAGACCAGAACGTGTTCGACGTACTTGACCGCGCCATCGCGGAACTGAACACGCCGATGCGTACGGCCTCGCAGATCGCACAGGCCAATTCGTCCAACATCCGGGCGCTCGACGGTTCGATGAGTCAACTTGCATCCGCCCGCAGCAGGGTAGGGGAGACCCTGAACCGCATCGACAGCGTGACCGGCCGGCTTGATGATTCCCGCCTGGCCAGCCAGACGGAGCGCTCCGCGGCGGAAGGGCTGGACATGGTCAAGGCGATTTCCGAGTTTCAGGACAAGCAAACCGGCTACGATGCAGCGCTCAAGAGTTATTCGATGGTCCAGAAGATTTCGCTGTTCAATTACATCGGTTGAAGTGACGACCACTTCCTCCAACCCGGGAGCGCCCGCGTGAACGACAACAACATCCTCGGCCAAGTGGCTCTTGGCTATTCGCCTTTCATCGACAAGAGCCGCGCGGTCTCCGCCACGCGGCTCACGGTGTTCCCCCTGCGTCCCGAAGCACCGCCCGACGTGGCGGAACTGCTCAGTGCGGTGGGCGAGGTGTGGCCCGCCGACGGAGGCCGCGCATCCCTGAACGTGCTGAACGAAGCACTGCTCGCGGACCTGATGAAAGCACAGCCTGCGGGCAACTTGATGGTCGAGGTGCCATCGTTCATGGCGTGCGACCCGGCCAACATCGAGGCCCTGCAGGCACTGCACAAGGCCGGCAGCACGCTGCTGATCAAGGGCCGCCCCGTGCGCGAAGTGCCACGCGAAGTGCTGCACTGCTTCACGTACTCGATCGTCGACCTCTCGGAAGACCGCCGCATCAACGAAACGGCTGCCTCCGCGCTCGCGCAGGGGGGGCGTTCCATTCCCCACGTGCAGGCCGGCGTTCGCACACTCGTCGAAATGGAAGGCTGCTTCAACCGCGGTGCGGCCGCTGTTCTCGGCTGGCCCATCGATGACGCCATCGTTGACTCCCAGGTCAGAGGCAAGGCGACCGGAGCGGACCTCCAGGTGATCGTCGAACTCATCCAGCGCGTCGAGGCGCAGGACCCGATCGAAAAGCTCGAGAACACGCTCAAGCGCGATCCGTCGCTTGCCTTCAAGCTGATGCGCTACATCAACTCGCCGGCCTTCGGGCTGCGGGTGGAGATCAGCTCGTTCCGGCACGCGATCATGATGCTCGGCTACGAGCGGCTCAAGCGTTGGCTGGCACTCCTGCTGTCCACCGCCGGGAAGGACGCCAACATGAAGCCTGTGATGTTCGCCGCCGTGCGGCGCGGGCTGCTGATGGAGGAACTGGTGCGCTCGTCCGGCGACGAGGAGATGCGCAACGAGATGTTCATCTGCGGCGTTTTCTCGCTGCTCGACCGCATGTTCAAGCAACCGTTCTCCGAGCTGCTCAAGACCATCCCGGTGCCCGAGCGGGTGTACCAGGCGCTTGTCGACAACACCGGCCCCTATCAGCCGTACTTCAACGTCGTGCAGGCGGTCGAGAACGAATCGTTGTTCGACTTCCGTGCTTCGGCCGACGCGCTGATGCTCAGCGTCGATGAAATCAACCGCGCGGTGCTCACCGCATTGACGGCCGCCGCCAAGATCGAGTGACGTGGGCAGGGCTGCACGGCCCTGCGTACGTGCAAGGCCGCTGCTGCGCCATTCGGGTCGGCACTTCGCGCCACGTTTTGCGCCGGCATGCACTCTCGCCCGTCCATCCGTCCCCGGCCTGGACGCGAGGCAGCCCCCTGGGCGTCATGTGCATGATGTACTACGGAGCGCGAGGGTCCGAATCCGATGAACGGCGTCCTAACAAGCAGGAGTACCCTTGCCGAGTTCCGTGAACAGTACGACACGGTGTGGGACGTGGTTCCCACGTTCCTGAAAAGCCATGCAGACGCCCGTGTCGGTCGCGGCCACGGTAGGTTGGCGCAGTTCCGCGTCGGATTGACAAGCACGCATGGACAGCGCATCGAGCCTCGGACCAGTAGCCAGCACGAATCCATCCAGCGTGGTCGCGACGATTGCAACTTGGCCTGCATCCACGTCGGCGTCAAATTCGAAGACCGCGAGGCTTCCGAATGGATGAAAGACCGGACCGGCCACCACATGCCGGTCGTCGAGCCGCGCCGCACACAGGATGCCCGGAAGAAGCCGACCGAGCGATGCGTCAAGCTGGAACTGCTTGAACAATACGTGCGGGCCGACGGGCGTCTCCACAAGCAACGCGCCTTCGATCCTCGGGCCGCTGATGATGGTACGCGGCGATGCGAACGCCCCTTCCGTTGGCGGCTGCAGGAGTACCACCTCTGTTTCGTTCCTGACGGAGGTGATCGCAGGCGGTGAGTACCTGCCCCTGGCGAACCGGGGGAACCCGAAGTCTCCGGTGGCATCGGCGTCCATGAGCGGGGCCGACATACCTCCGTGCTGCAGATCAAGTGAGCGGACAGCACCACCGGAGTGGCTCAGGACCGCCCACGGCGCCTGTCCGTCGGGGCTGGTCACGTCCCAGTCGACGGGCACGGCCAGCAGGCGATCCACCCGGAAATGTTCCTCGGGCTGCGCGTTGACATCGACGGGCACGGAAAGGACCGCGGTGACGGTGCGTCCGCCGGGCGGCGTAGGCTCGCGCTGCGAGAACCAAAGCCGCACGCAGCCGGCCACGTGCAGGAGACGGATCGTGTCGGCCGGCAACCCCTCGTCGAGGATTACGCGCTGCACGCCAGGCTTCCAAAGGGATTCGTGCATGAAAAGTCTTACTCCGCGAAAAGGGGCAAATGCCGCCAAGGTCATGACGTTCCGCCTTGTCAACACGGTCGTCCCTACAACGCCCCGGGAACCGGAACTTCGGAATGGTTCAACAGGCGGTAGGCGCCGACCGGACTGTATCCAGCCGTGAACCTCTGTGTGCCCGGTGGATGTGGTGGAGGGAGGGGGATCGGATCGACAAACAGTCCCGAAATTGAAGCGACCTCCCACTCCCCGAAGGTAGCGAAATTGGTGCCGTACGAAGGGTCGTAGAAGCGTCCATTGCTGGCGCAGTAGACGATGAAGTGGTTGTAGAAGCTGGCGGGCGGATTGGCATTGCGTTGGCCAGGTGCAGGCGGTCCCGGGATGCAGTTCACATGCGATAAGTGGGTCAACTGATTGGGCGAAGGAGGCGTGCCATTGAACGTCCATGTCGCCACCAAAAATCCGCGGCTCGGCTTTGGAAAAGGGCCGCAAAGCAAGTCTCTTGGATCGCTTGGATCGAAAGCGCATTGCAACTCCAGCTTGCGTCCTGTATTGACCCCGTGGGCCCGATACATGGCGATCAGGAAATTTGCCCACGCGCCGCATTGTCCTGAGCCGTCTCCTCCCAGCATCGCATGCAAGGACGCGTTCTTTGTATCGGACGGGATCCAATAGGTCAATGGCGTGCCATCCCGTTGTCGTACGAGATCGCGGTTTCCCAAAGGCGAGAAGACGCCCTCGACCAACTCCATCTCTGTCCTGGCGCCGCTGGCACCGACGCAGGCGTAATGCAGCGCCGTCAGGTAGAGAGGTGCGAGCAGCGGTTGAGCAAGCGTCACGTAGACCCGATGTCGGCTTTGACCGATGGACGTCCAACGACCGTCGGGATCGGACATCTCCCAGTTGATGCTCAAGTGCTCGTAATGGGCCACGTGGTCCGGCAACACCTGACTCCCGGCCACTTCCGCTGGAAAGGACACCGTTGCAGCGCCGGGCGCGACAGCGATAGGTCCGCTGACCCAAGAGATTTCGATGCCGGAAGCGACGATTGCCTTGCCCCGCACCCTCACGTTTTCGATGTCGGTCGGGGCGATTGCTACGCGAAATTCCGCGGTCAAGGTCATCGCGCTGTTGCGCGTATAGCAGAGCGGTGGGCTGTCGACGGCGACGCCGGTTGCGGAGGCCGATCGCCATACTGTGCCGAAATCCGGGAACAAATCGTTGTTGATGGTGTGCCCACCGGAGAAGGTAATGGTGTGGATGGCCAACTGCGGCCACTGGCACAGGTGCAGTTCGGCCACGATCGATTTGCCGCCGAGCGACACGGTGATCTGCTGATCGCCTACGGAATTGGCCCCGTACCGTTTCACGTTGCCGCGACCTTCCACCGAGGGTGACCACGTCAGCTTCTCCCAGACCCGAGCTTGGTTTGGGTTGGTGGTGGCGGTCATGAGGGCGACATTGCCTTGCACATGGCCGGCATAGTCCTTCCAGCGGTTTTCACCCAGCTTGATTCGCAGGTCGCAGTCGAGTGACGTGAGATCGAAGATGTGGATCCGCACGGTTTGCGGCGGGCCGTTGAGCACCGCTTGAATCTCGACCGACCGAACTCGGTCGCGTGAAACCCATGGATACACCAAGGCAAAGTCGCCTCCCGCCCACGCAACCTTGTGCCATTCGCTCATGTTGTTCTGCGGCTCGGTCGTCGGGACCACATTGACAGCGGATGCGTGGACCACCGTCCACCATTGTCCCGCTGCATGCAGATGAGCGCCATGTCCAACATCCAGCTTGACAAGGGGCCTCGTCAGGCTACTTTGTGTTTGGGCACATGGCAGGACCTGCGCATCGATGGGTACATCGGGTTCGTCCTGTACGGCCTGGGCCATTCGAGCACGCTGCATCCTGTCGGGCATGGCTAGGCTTCCTTCTTCAGTACCGCGTGAACGAAGTCCGCGAGGCCGGTCAGCATCTCGCGCCCGGACACCGCGTCACGGAGGGTTTCGTTAGCCCACGGAAATTGCGGATCACGATGGACGCCTGCGCCCAGCAGGAATGCATGGACGAGCAAGATTGCGCGATCCGCTTCTTCCCGCCACCCGTGTTGTCGCGCGAGGGCGACCGCACGGCCCCAGAGGTCAGCCGTTGCATGCGGCTGACGAGCTGCCTTGGTGGGGCAACAGGCCGACAGGAAGGCGTGCGCGGACGCCTCATCTCTGACGATGAGCAGTTGCTCGCGCCGTGCACCAGCCATGGGTCGTACGCGCAGGAAGGCGCGAATCAACAGCGTGTTGCGCGCCCCATGGACCTCGTCCAGATAAATCATCGTGCTGGCGAAGATGCGGCTGATGCGCGCGGTCGGCTCTTGTGCGTCGAGCGCTGCGTCAGCATGGGCGGCCCAGGGGTATTGGGGATCTTCATCGAAGAACGAGCCCAGCAGGAACATCAGGCTGAGGTACATGCAGATCTGGCGGGCAGTGCGATAGCCGCGCATCTGGGCACGCTCAATCGCCAGCAACACCGCGGCGTTCACGGCGGCTTGACCGATGAAACGGGCTTGGCGTGGAAAGTAGCGCCCGATGTGGCCCACCATGCGCTGCTCGAACTGCTGGACCATCCGGTGCGATAAGGATTTGCGCTGTGCATGCCGGAACAGCAGCGCATCGGAAGCCACCTGATCAGAGCGATTCGCCGAGCTGGGCACGGGCTCCTGGGGCGAATCGTCGGCCGTCCCTGCGAGCGATGAGAGGCGAGGCCCTTCAGCAGGCCGCAAGCCACTGAGCGCACCACGCAATTCGTGCCGGATCGGCGCTCCACCACCGGGTGCGTCGTGTGCGAAGGCACGTACCGGTCCGAAAAGCCGCTTCAGCTCCGCAGGTTTGCAAGTCGGAAGGTAGCCATGGAGCACCCGTGGGTCGTAAAAGCGGAACAGCAGGAATCGACCGCTCTGGTCTCGGACCCTCAACAGGGTCCGAAAGTGCCGACGCAGCTGCTGCAGGGTCACATCCGCGGGTGCCATCGCCATGATTCCCCAGCTCTGCCCCCAGCCCGATCGAAGAAACTCCCGCTTGAATTCGGATGCCATCGCCAAGTGAACCAGATAGGGCGCCGCTCTCCGGAGGTCGGGTGTCAGTGAGCCGGCAAACAGGCAGCATTGCTCCAACCCGGTACGAACCAGCATGGGGAAGATTCGCGGATCGCGAGCCGCGTCCACGACGGCATGCACTTGCGTCCCGTCCAGGCTGTCGCCGTGCGGCCAGAACTGCTTCGCAAGGTCGTCGCACTCGAATCGAGTCATGGTCATGCTGTCTCTTGCCGTGCGGAGTCCTGCTCGCGGTTGAGCTTCTCGCAGATCTCACAAAATGGAACTCCCGATGCGGAGGCAAGCTTCAGGGTGGCGGCCTGCGAGCCCTGGTTCGCTGTGGCCAAGTCGAGCTGCATCATGGAGGCATGAGCTTGCGCCGCTGGAGCGTCAACCCGCGGAGGACGAAGGCTCGATGGACTCACCGCTCTTTCAACTGAAAACGGTGAAAGCGCCGGTGCACTCAACCGCGCGTACCCCGCCTTTGCAGTCGATGCCGTCATCACCTTGTAGAGAATCCAATGCCGACGAACGAGCCTCGTGGCCGCACGATCGATGACCTGCCGGTCTGACAGTCTCGATACGCCCACACAGTCTTCATCGGCTAGAACAGCCCGTATTTGCCGTACTTGATCTCCGCCCGAACCGATGGCGCAGCGGGCTTGGTGTTCATCGCAAAGCTTCAGGGCGACCCATCCATGGCAGGGATGTCCACGTGGAGGAAGCGGCGGGGGTCTCAGAATGGCATGCGACCCAGTTCGGATGAGCATTGCCGTCGTACTCCACCCCCAGCGAATACAACTGTCCATGGCCGCTCCCGCGCTTTGCTTCTGAATTGACCGCAGCGTCGCAATGCCCACCGCGTCAGGCCACTGTAGTGATGCCAAGAAAGGTCCCCAGCAGCCGAAAGTCACATTGGAGGAGAACGGCGCATATCGACCGCAGCGCCGCAACCGGCTTCCGTTCAAGCGCGAAGCGGACGATAACGGCACGAGCCGATTCAGGCGTGTTGCAGAGTTTGGAGCCCGGCTACGAGCGCAATGCCAAGGGTGCGTACACTTCCGGCTACCCCGGCCCGATGCCGGTCCCTAGCCGTATTCCCGACCATGGCCGATCCCAAGGCGCTGCGTCATCTCCTCGACGTGATTTCCGATGCCGTGGTCGTGCTCGACCGCAGTGCAGCCGTGCATTTCGCCAATGCTGCCGCCACGCGTTTGCTTGGTTGCCAGGCAGGCATGCCGGTGCGCAGTCTCGCCCCGCTTCTCGGTGATGCGGTGGTGGATGCCGTCGCCCTGTCCCTGTCGCGCGGTATTCCCCGGCTTGGGGCGCCGCGCCCCAACGTGCCTGAACGCGTCGTGCTGCCCGACGGCCGCCCCTTCGACGTGGCCTTCTTGCCGTTCGAGGGGGAACGTTGGGCGCTCCGGCTTGCGCCCGCTGTACCCGCACTTGCCATCGACCCGCCGTCCGCCGGCGAACTGATCGGTCTATTCTGGGATTCGCCGTTCCCGGTCGTCGTGCAGGACCCGGACTTCTGCATCACGCACGTCAATCCCGCCTATGTCGAGTTCACCGGCTACGCCCCCGATCAGCTCATCGGTCGCGACCCGCTCGATCTCCAGCC
>Ga0170475_105697866_pt1 | contig 17527 bp, 32 predicted proteins | sample Soicark_Litter_5_FD_111474 | JGI IMG/M metagenome (GOLD analysis project Ga0170475, IMG submission 111474) | Avena fatua rhizosphere microbial communities from Hopland, California, USA. Combined Assembly of 48 SPs
AAATTGGGTTAGAAATTGAGTAAAAAAACTAAAGAAATACAAGGTAAATGCCTACAATATCACAGTTAGTAAGAAAGGGCCGTCATAAGGCGGTTAACAAGAGCAAAAGCGCTGCGTTAGACTCATGTCCGCAACGTCATGGAGTTTGTACCAAAGTGTATACAACTACACCTAAGAAGCCAAACTCAGCTATGCGTAAAGTAGCCAAAGTACGTTTAACCAACAAGCAAGAGGTTATCGCGTATATTCCGGGTGAAGGACACAACTTACAGGAACACAGTATCGTTTTGGTACGTGGTGGTCGTGTAAAAGATCTTCCAGGTGTGCGTTACCACATTGTTCGCGGTAGTTTGGATACTGCCGGTGTAGAAGGTCGTAAACAACAACGTTCTAAATACGGAGCTAAGCGTCCTAAAGCGGGTGCTGCAGCTGCAACAGCAAAGAAAAAATAATAATAGCAAAAGATAATATACAATGAGAAAGTCGAAAGCTAAAAAGCGTGTTTTATTACCGGATCCAATCTATAATGATACATTGGTGACCCGTTTTTTGAATAACCTGATGTACGATGGTAAGAAGAACACCGCGTCAAATATTTTCCACGAAGCAATCGGTGTGGTTGCAAAACGTACCAGTGAAGATGGCTTAGAAGTATGGAAAAAAGCGCTTGCAAACGTAACGCCTCAGGTTGAGGTTCGTTCACGTCGTGTGGGTGGTGCTACATTCCAAATTCCTTCGGAGATCCGTCCTGATCGTAAAATTTCAATGGCCATGAAATGGTTAATTGAATATTCACGTAAGCGTAATGAGAAATCAATGGCTCAAAAATTAGCCGGTGAGATCGTTGCGGCTGCAAAAGAAGAAGGTGCTGCTTTCAAAAAGAAAGAAGACGTACACAAAATGGCTGAGGCGAACAAAGCATTTTCACACTTTAGATTCTAATTAATAAAATGAGCGACTTAAAATATACAAGAAATATAGGCATCGCGGCCCACATTGATGCAGGTAAAACAACCTGTACCGAGCGTATCCTGTATTATACAGGTGTTAACCACAAAATTGGTGAGGTGCACGATGGTGCAGCAACAATGGATTGGATGGCGCAGGAGCAAGAACGTGGTATCACTATCACTTCCGCTGCAACTACCTGTTTTTGGAACTACCGTAATAATAAATACAAATTAAATATCATTGATACCCCGGGCCACGTGGATTTTACCGTTGAGGTAAATCGTTCATTGCGCGTATTGGACGGATTGGTATTCTTATTCTCTGCGGTTGACGGTGTAGAACCTCAATCGGAAACAAACTGGCGTTTAGCTGATAATTATAATGTAACCCGTATCGGTTTCGTTAATAAAATGGACCGCCAGGGAGCAGATTTTTTAAATGTAGTTAAACAAACACGCGAGATCCTTGGTGGTAACGCGGTTCCTTTACAATTACCTATTGGTGCCGAAGAGCATTTTATCGGTGTGGTTGATTTGATCAACAACCGTGGTATTGTTTGGAACGAAGATGATAAAGGAATGACTTTTAAAGAAGTTCCAATTCCTGAAGATATGAAAGCTGAAGTAGCTGAATATCGCGAGAAATTATTTGAAGCAGTTGCTGAATTTGATGATAAATTGATGGAGAAGTTCTTTGATGCTCCAGATACTATCACTGAGCGCGAAGTATTAGATGCTTTGCGCAAAGCTTGTTTGTCGAACAAGATCGTTCCAATGGTGTGCGGATCTGCCTTCAAAAATAAAGGCGTTCAAACGATGTTGGATCTTGTAATGGAATTAATGCCTTGTCCTTTGGATAAAGACGTTATTAAAGGAACAAATCCTGATACTGAACAAGAAGTTACACGTAAACCGGATCCAAAAGAACCGTTTACAGCTTTAGCATTTAAAATTGCAACCGATCCGTTTGTTGGTCGTTTGTGTTTCTTCCGCGCTTATGCCGGTCGTTTGGATGCAGGTTCATACGTATTAAATACACGTTCTGGAAACAAAGAACGTATCTCCCGTATCTTCCAAATGCATGCGAACAAGCAAAATCCTGTTGAATTCATTGAAGCAGGTGATATTGGCGCAGCAGTAGGATTTAAAGATATCCTTACAGGTGATACATTATGTGATGAGAAACATCCGATTGTATTAGAGGCAATGAATTTCCCTGAGCCGGTGATCGCCATCGCTATTGAGCCAAAAACTCAAGGTGACTTAGATCGTTTGGGCGTAGGTTTAAATAAATTAGCTGAAGAAGATCCAACTTTCCGTGTAAAAACGGATGAAGATTCTGGTCAAACCATTATCTCAGGTATGGGCGAGCTTCACTTGGAAATTATTGTTGACCGTTTAAAGCGCGAGTTCAAAGTGGAAGTTAACCAGGGTTCACCTCAGGTTGCTTACAAAGAGTCTATCTCAGCTTCGGTTGATCATCGCGAGGTTTACAAAAAACAAACAGGTGGTCGCGGTAAATTTGCTGATATCCGCTTTAATATTGGGCCACTGGATGCTGATTTTGATGCATCTAAAACAGGTGGTTTACAATTCGAAAATGAAATTACAGGCGGTAACATTCCTCGCGAATTTATCCCTGCAGTTGAAAAAGGATTTAGAGCATCGATGACCAATGGTGTATTAGCGGGTTTCCCCTTAGTAGGAATGAAAGTTATTTTAACTGACGGTTCTTACCACGCGGTTGACTCGGATGCATTATCATTTGAAATTTGTGCACGTACCGCTTACCGTGAAGCATTGCCAAAATGTAAGCCTGTATCTTAGAACCGATCATGAAAGTGGAAGTTCTAACACCAGAGCAAAATATGGGTGATGTGGTTGGTGACTTGAATCGTCGTCGCGGACAAATTGAAGGTATGGACAGCAAAGGTAACGCGCAAGTTATCAAAGCAAAAGTTCCATTATCGGAAATGTTCGGTTACGTAACTCAATTGCGTACGTTGACTTCTGGTCGTGCAACTTCTACAATGGAGTTTGATCACTACCAGGAAGCACCAAACAATATTGCAGCTGATGTAATTGCAAAAGCTAAAGGAAAAAAGGAAAAAGTATAAACATAAATCGTTCTTTATATGAGCCAGAGGATAAGAATAAAACTAAAATCGTACGACTTCAACCTAGTTGACAAGTCGGCTGAGAAGATCGTAAAAACTGTAAAAGCTACAGGTGCGGTGGTTAATGGTCCAATTCCATTGCCTACAAACAAGCGCATTTTTACTGTTTTGAAATCGCCACACGTAAATAAAAAAGCGCGTGATCAGTTTCAATTGTGCGCTTATAAGCGTTTGTTGGATATCTACAGTTCATCATCGAAGACTGTTGATGCATTAATGAAACTTGAATTGCCTAGCGGCGTTGAGGTTGAAATTAAAGTTTAACAGCAGGTAAGCCGGATGGCTCAAGACCTTAAGAATAAAAGAGAATTAAATAATTAATAAAAAATAAAATGTCAGGAATAATTGGTAAAAAAATAGGAATGACGAGCTTCTTTGATGCCTCTGGTAAATATGTACCATGCACAGTAATTGAAGCGGGTCCTTGCGTTGTTACGCAAGTAAAAACCAATGAGAAGGACGGTTACACAGCAGTGCAATTGGCTTTTGATGAGAAAAAAGAAAAGCATACATCAAGTGCAATGAAAAAACATTTTGACAATGCTAAAACAACTCCAAAGCGTAAAATTGTTGAGTTCCGTCATTTTGAAACAGAAAGAAATTTAGGTGATACCATCACTGTTGAACTTTTCGTTGAAGGCGATTTTGTTGACGTAGTTGGTACATCAAAAGGTAAAGGTTTCCAGGGTGTTGTAAAACGTCACGGCTTTAGTGGTGTTGGTCACGCCAACAAATCACACGGTCAGCACGATCGCGAAAGAGCTCCGGGTTCATTGGGTGCGTCTTCAGATCCTGCACGTGTAATGAAAGGTATGCGTATGGCCGGCCGTATGGGCGGTAACCGCAAAAAAGTACAGAACCTACAGGTTGTAAAAGTAATGGCAGATAAGAATGTGATCCTTGTGAAAGGTTCTGTTCCTGGTGCTAAAGGGTCTTACCTATTAATTGAAAAATAATCATGCAAGTAGAAGTATTAAATATAAGTGGTAAGAAAACAGCAAAGAAAGTTGATCTTGTTGATGCAATTTTCGCAGCTGAACCAAATGATCATTGTATCTATCTTGACGTAAAAAGCATTTTAGCTAATAAGCGTCAGGGTACACACAAATCAAAAGAACGTGCCGAGATCGCACGCACCACTAAGAAATTAAAACGCCAAAAAGGTACAGGTGGAGCCCGTGCCGGCTCAATGAAATCGCCGTTGTTCATTGGTGGTGGTCGCGTATTTGGTCCAAGACCGCGCGATTACTCTTTCAAATTAAACAAAAAGGTGAAGAATTTAGCCCGTATCTCTGCGTTAACCTATAAAGCAAAAGATAACGCTATCACTGTATTGGAAGATTTCAATTTTGAAGCGCCAAAGACAAAGAATTTTATTGACCTGATCAAGAATTTGAACCTGGACAGCAAAAAGACATTGTTCGTTATCGGTTCTAAAAATGATAACGTGTATTTGTCATCACGCAATTTGGAAAGATCAAAAGTTATTACAGCCAGCGATATCAATACGTACGATATCCTTAACGCCGATAACGTGATCCTTGCAGAAAGCTCAGTTAAAGTAATTGAAACAATTTTAAATAAGTAACCATGGGAATTTTAATTAAGCCTATCATCAGCGAAAAGATGAGTACCCAAGCCGAGAAATTAAATCGCTATGGCTTTGTGGTAGCAAAAACGGCTAACAAGTTACAGATAAAGCATGCTGTTGAAGCGATGTACGGAGTTAAAGTTGACTCAGTGAATACGCAACAATACATTGGTAAGGTAAAGCAACGTAACACAACCAAAGGTTTAGCCATTGGCCGCGTGAATAGCCTTAAGAAAGCTGTTGTAACATTGAAGGATGGCGAAACAATTGATTTTTACGCAAGTATTTAATTGAATAAAACGAATTTAAAATGGGATTAAAAAAATATAAACCGCTAACACCAAGTTTACGCTATTCGATCACAAACGCGTTCGACGAGATCACAGCAAGTAAGCCTGAGAAGAGTCTTATTGTACCAACCAAAAGATCGGGTGGTAGAAATAATACCGGTAAAATGACCATGCGTTATTTGGGCGGTGGACATAAGAAAGCCATCCGTTTAATCGATTTCAAACGTGATAAGGACGGAATTACAGGAACTGTAAAAACTATTGAGTACGATCCAAATCGTTCGGCCCGTATCGCGTTAGTATTCTACAAAGACGGTGAGAAGCGTTACATCATTGCTCCGCAAGGTTTGCAAGTTGGTCAAACCGTTGTATCGGGTAAAGATTCTGCGCCTGAGATCGGAAATACATTGTTCTTGTCTGAGATCCCTTTGGGAACTATCATTCATAATATCGAGTTACGTCCTGGTCAGGGTGGTGCATTAGCACGTTCTGCAGGTTCTTATGCGCAATTAACTGCGCGCGAAGGAAAATATGCTGTGTTGCGTATGCCTTCAGGTGAGGTTCGTATGATCCTTATTACCTGCAAAGCTACGGTAGGTGCGGTGTCAAATCCTGATCATAACTTAGAAGTGCATGGTAAAGCCGGTCGCCGCCGTTGGTTAGGCCGTCGTCCACGCAACAGGCCGGTAGCAATGAACCCGGTTGATCATCCAATGGGTGGTGGCGAAGGTCGTGCATCAGGTGGTCACCCACGCTCACGCAAGGGTATACCTGCAAAAGGTTACAAGACCCGTTACAAGAAGAAAGCGAGTAACAAACACATTATCGAAAGAAGAAAAAAATAATATAAACGTTTAATGGTTCCGGTACGCTGAGGTAAGTCGAAGCGAAAGGGATTCATAACTAAAAAGAAAAAAGAAATGGCAAGATCATTAAAAAAAGGCCCTTTTATCGACCACAACCTACAGGGTAAAGTTGATAAAATGAATGCAAGCGGTAAAAAATCCGCTATTAAGACGTGGGCTCGTCGTTCAACTATACCACCTGACTTTGTGGGGCATACATTTGCCGTACACAATGGTGCTAAGTTCATCCCGGTTTACGTAACCGAGAACATGGTAGGGCATAAACTGGGAGAGTTTGCGCCAACCCGCGTATTTAAAGGCCACGCAGGTCACAACAAGAAAACCGCATAACCATGGGAAAGAGAAAAAGACTAGTAGCTGAAAAGCGCAAGGAAACAAATAAGACAACGTATTTTGCTAAGCTTAATCATTGTCCAACATCGCCTCGTAAAATGAACCAGGTTGCGGCTTTGGTGAGAGGTTTGGATGTTTACCAGGCATTGAATATTTTAAAATTCAATACACGTGAAGCATCAGGACGTTTAGAGAAATTATTAAAATCGGCTATCGCTAACTACGAAGCAAAATCTAACGAAAGAGTAGGAGAGAACACCTTGTTCGTGAAGAGTGTGGTAGTTGATAGCGCCGTGCAGGCAAAACGTTTACGTACGGCGCCGCAAGGCCGTGGATATCGTATCCGCAAGCGTTCAAATCACGTAACATTAATTTTAGATAAAAAACAATAAGATATTACATGGGACAAAAAGTAAATCCAATAGGTTTCAGGTTAGGTGTCATCAAAGGATGGGATTCTAACTGGTTTGGCGGTAAAGATTACTCTGATAAATTGGTTGAGGACGAAAAGATCCGAAACTATTTGAAGGCTCGTTTGCCAAAAGGTAGTATCTCAAAAATTGTTATTGAGAGAACATTGAAATTGATCACGGTTACCATCAATACAGCGCGTCCGGGAATTATTATCGGAAAAGGCGGTAAAGAGGTTGACAAGTTGAAAGAAGAATTGAAGAAGTTGACCAAGAAGGAAATTCAGATCAACATCTTCGAAATTAAACGTCCTGAATTAGATGCGCGTCTTGTTGCTGACAGTATCGCACGTCAAATCGAAGGTCGTATTTCATTCCGTCGCGCAGCTAAAATGGCAATGTCCAGTACAATGCGTTTGGGTGCGGAAGGAATTAAAATAAAAGTAAGCGGTCGTTTAGGCGGCGCTGAAATGGCAAGAACAGAAGGCTATAAAGAAGGACGTACACCGTTACATACGATCCGTGCTGATATAGACTATGCAGTTGCCGAAGCTCACACGTCTTATGGACGAATTGGCGTTAAAGTATGGATCTGTCGTGGTGAAGTATTTGGTAAACGCGATCTTTCTCCGAACATTGGCTTGATGAAAGACAAAGGAAAAGGTGGCGATAACCGCGGTGGTGGAAACGATGATCGTGGAAACAAATTCGGAAATAAGAGAAGAGGTCCTAGAAAAGAAGAAAAGTAGTAAAGTAGAACTTGGTTCGCTGCACTATAGTAGAAACAGAATAATATTTAAAGAACATGTTACAACCTAAAAGAACAAAATTCAGGAAGTCGCAAAAAATGAAAATGAAAGGCAAGGCCAAGCGTGGTCATGAGTTGGCTTTCGGTTCATTTGGTATCAAAGCGATGGAAGAAGCGCGCGTAACAGCTCGTCAAATTGAAGCTGCCCGTGTTGCCTTAACGCGTTTCATGAAACGTGAAGGACAAGTTTGGATCCGTATTTTTCCAGATCGTCCGGTAACTTCGAAACCAGCTGAGGTACGTATGGGTAAAGGTAAAGGTGCTCCTGAATATTGGATGTGTCCTGTAAAAGCGGGCCGTATCTTATTTGAAGCAGAAGGTGTTCCTGTTGAAGTAGCTAAAGAAGCATTGCGTTTAGCTGCTCAAAAATTACCGATCACTACTAAATTCATTGTAAGAAGAGACTACGAAGCTCCTACAGTATAATTTTTAAAAAATTAAAGAAATGAAAAACAAGGAAATTCACGCTTTATCAGATGCCGATATCCAGTCAAAAGTGGCTGAAGAGAAAGCGGCTTTGGTAAAAATGAAGGTAAATCACGGTGTTTCTCCATTGGAGAATCCGGCTTTATTGCGCAACAACCGTCGTAACATCGCACGTTTACTTACGGAGACCAACAAACGTAAAGCAACTAAAAAATAATTGGCTTACAACATGGAAGAAAGAAATTTAAGAAAAGAAAAAACTGGTATCGTTACCAGCAATAAGATGAACAAAAGCATCGTAGTAGCGGTAATGCGTAAAGTAAAGCATCCGAAATACGGTAAGTTCGTTAATAAAACAAGTAAGTTCGTTGCGCACGATGAGAAGAACGAGTGCAGCATCGGCGATACTGTTACCATCGCTGAAACACGCCCGATGAGCAAAACAAAAAGATGGCGTTTAGTAACGATCGTAGAAAAAGTGAAGTAATTTTTTAACGTTATAAAGAATAAGAAATGATACAGAACGAATCAAGATTAGCAGTTGCAGATAATAGCGGTGCTAAAGAAGTATTGGTGATCCGTGTTTTAGGTGGTACAAGAAAGCGTTATGCGTCTATTGGCGATAAAGTAGTTGTAACCGTAAAACATGCCTTACCTAGCGGTAACGTTAAAAAAGGTACTGTGAGCAAAGCAGTGATCGTACGCACAAAAAAAGAAATTAGCCGTGCCGATGGATCGTATATCCGTTTCGATGACAACGCTGTGGTGTTGTTGAATGCAACCGACGAGATCCGTGGTACACGTATTTTCGGTCCCGTTGCCCGCGAATTACGCGATAAGCAATTCATGAAGATCATCTCATTGGCTCCAGAGGTATTATAATTAAGACATTAGTAAAAATGGGAAAGTTAAAACTAAAAAAGGGTGACACCGTAAAGGTAATTACCGGCGAAGCAAGAGGCCAGGAAGGTAAGATCATCTCTATTGATACAAAAAAGAGCCGTGCCATCGTGGAAGGTGTGAACCTTATCAGCAAAAGCGAAAAGCCGAATGCGAAGAACACCAATGGCGGTATCGTAAAAAAAGAAGGCTCTATTCACATCTCGAACTTGATGTTCGTTGAAGGTGGTAAGACCGTTCGTTTGGGAAGAAAAGCCGACGAAAAAACAGGTAAAACAGTACGTTATTCAAAAAAATCGAAGGAGGCGCTTAAATAATGGCAACAACTTACAAACCACGTTTAAAAGGTAAATACAATGAGGAAATTGTAAAGAACTTGAAAACACAGTTCAATTACAAAACCAGCATGCAGGTACCTAAATTGGAAAAGATTTGCATCAACCAGGGTGTTGGCGATGCAGTTTCCGATAAAAAGATGATCGAAGCAGCCGTTAAAGAAATGACCACTATCACCGGTCAAAAAGCGGTTCCTACGTATTCAACAAAAGATATCTCTAACTTTAAATTACGTAAAGGTGTGGCTATTGGCGTGCGCGTAACGTTGCGCGGCGACAAGATGTATGAATTCCTCGATCGTTTGATCGCAGCTTCATTACCACGTATCCGTGATTTCAAAGGGGTAAATAACAAAGGATTTGACGGAAAAGGTAACTATACATTGGGTATCACCGAGCAGATCATTTTCCCGGAGATCGATATCGACAAAGTGAGCAAGATCCAGGGGATGGACATTACGTTTGTAACGTCGGCTCCAACCGATAAAGAAGCTCAGGCATTATTAACTGAATTTGGAATCCCGTTTAAAAAATAAAATAGGACTATAGATGGCAAAAGAATCAATGAAGGCCCGCGAGGTCAAAAGAAAGAATCTGGTAGAAAAATACGCTGCAAAGCGTGAGGAACTAAAAAAAGCAGGAAATTACACGGATTTGCAAAAATTACCGCGTAACTCATGCAAAGTTCGTATGCGCAACCGTTGCAAACTAACAGGCCGTCCACGTGGTTACATGCGTAACTTCGGGGTAAGCCGCGTTACTTTCCGCGAAATGGTGCTTTTTGGCCTTATTCCGGGTTTGACCAAGGCGAGCTGGTAAAAAAGGAGCCTTTTTTTAGACCCTTTTCCGGGGGCTTTTGGGGGCGAATAAAAAATTTGGGGAATGGTTTAAAGTTTAGTAACTTTGCCGTCCTATTTATAGGAAAATTAATATTGTTTAATATAATTATTCCATTGATTTGGAATAACATATAAACTTAAAAAAATGACAGATACAGTAGCAGACTACTTAACACGCGTTAGAAACGCTATTAAGGCTAATCACAGAGTAGTAGAGGTTCCTGCCTCGAACCTTAAAAAAGAGATCACAAAGATCCTTTTCGAAAAAGGTTATATTCTCAATTACAAATTCGAAGAAACAGAAAACAAACAAGGTCTTATCAAGATCGCGTTGAAATACCATCCGGTGTCTCATCAATCCGCTATCCGCAGTTTAGATCGTGTTTCGTCTCCTGGTTTACGTAAGTATTCAGGCGTAGATTCAATCCCACGTGTATTAAATGGCTTGGGAATAGCCATTATTTCTACTTCCAAAGGTGTAATGACCGATAAAGAAGCCAAGAAAATGAAAGATGGTGGTGAGATCTTATGTTATGTTTCATAATTATTTAGGAGGAAATTGAAATGTCACGTATAGGAAAAGCCCCGATAACAGTACCAAAAGGAGTTGAAGTTACTCCGGGTAAAGGTACCGTAACAGTTAAAGGTCCAAAAGGAACTCTAACTCAAAAAAATGGATTCAGATATCACTGTTGAAGTAAAAGACGGTGTGATCACGCTAACGCGTCCAACCGACCAAAAACGTCATAAGGCATTGCACGGTTTGTACCGCGCCCTTATTGCGAACATGGTAAAAGGTGTGAGCGAAGGATATAAAACAGAACAGGAATTAGTGGGTGTAGGTTACCGCGCATCTAACAAAGGAAATTTGTTGGAATTGTCTTTAGGTTACTCACACAACATCACATTTCAGTTGCCTGTAGAAATTAAAGTAACTACAACCTCTGAGAAAGGTGCCAATCCAAAAGTAATTATGGAGTGTTCCGATAACCAGTTGTTGGGAATGGTTGCCGCTAAGATCCGCAGCTTGCGTAAGCCTGAGCCGTACAAAGGAAAAGGTATCAAGTTTACCGACGAAGTGTTGCGTAGAAAAGCAGGTAAGTCTGCAGCTAAGAAGTAATTAAATAAATTGTAAATCATCTTTAAAAAGATATAACTAAGATGGCACTAAGTAAAAATGAAAAGAGACTGAAGCTGAAAGCAAAAATCAGCAGAACTCTTAAAACAACAACGAGAGCACACAGACTTTCTGTTTACAAAAGTAATTCAGAGATCTACGCGCAAATCGTTTCCGACAAGGAAGGAAAGACTTTGGTAGCTGCAGGAACGAACGATAAAAGTTTGAAGTCTGCAAAAGGCACCAAAACAGAAAAAGCGAAAATGGTTGGAAAGCTCATTGCTGAAAAAGCAGTTGCAGCCGGTATCACCGAGATCGTTTTTGATAGAAATGGATTTATTTATCACGGTCGCATCAAGGCTTTAGCCGACGCTGCACGTGAGAACGGTTTAAAATTCTAATTTGAAAAACAGGTAAGATGTCACACAAAGAAGTAAAGCGCGTTAAATCGAGCGAAATAGAATTAAAAGATAAGTTGGTGGCGATCCAACGTGTTACCAAAGTAACAAAAGGTGGTCGTCACTTTAGTTTCGCAGCTATCGTTGTGGTAGGTAACGAAAAAGGTGTTATTGGCCATGGCCTAGGTAAAGCGAATGAGGTGACTGATGCTATCACTAAAGGAATCGAAGACGCAAAGAAGAGCTTGGTAAAAGTTTCTATTTTGCACGGCACAGTTCCACACGCTCAGGAAGGTAAATTTGGTGGCGCTCGCGTGTTCCTTAAGCCAGCCGCTCATGGTACCGGTGTAATTGCCGGTGGTGCGATGCGTGCAGTGTTGGAAAGCGTTGGTATTACCGATGTGTTAGCAAAATCAAAAGGTTCCAGTAACCCGCACAACGTGGTAAAAGCAACATTTGATGCTTTAACCAAAATGCGCGATTCGATAGCGGTTGCTCAGCAACGCGGTATCACTTTAGATAAAGTGTTTAACGGTTAATTTGTAAGATCATGTCAAAAGTGAAGTTAACATTGGTAAAAAGTTTCGCGAAAAGAACCCCGGTTCAACGCGCAACCCTAACTGCCTTAGGTTTTAAAAGAACTTACCAGGTGGTAGAAAAACAAACAAGTCCTTCGATCGATGGAATGATCGCGCAGGTGAAACATTTATTGAAAGTTGAAAATATTTAATTAAGTACAAAATGAAATTAAACTCATTAAAACCTTCAAAGGGTTCAGTTAAGAATAACTACCGTCGCGGCCGTGGACAAGGTTCGGGTGGTGGAGGAACTGCTACGCGTGGTCACAAAGGTGCTAAATCGCGTTCGGGTTATTCAAGCAAGCGTGGTTTTGAAGGTGGTCAAATGCCTTTGCAACGTCGTTTACCAAAATTCGGTTTCAAGAATTTGAACCGTGTGGAATACCGCGGCATCAATTTATTCGCTATTCAACAATTGGCCGATAAATTAAAAGTATCCGAGATCACCACGGAAGTATTGATCAAAAATGGTTTGGCCAGCAAGAATGATCTTGTAAAGATCCTTGGTAAAGGCGAATTGAAATCGAAATTAGATGTAAAAGTTCACGCATTTACGGCAACTGCAAAAAAAGCAATTGAAGATAAAGGCGGAGCAGCAACTCAAGTAAAATAAATATGAAGCGTTTTTTAGATACGTTACGCAATATTTGGGCAATTGAAGAATTAAGATCGCGGATCTTGACAACGCTTGCGTTGGTCCTGGTTTACCGTCTTGGTTCCTACGTTGTTTTACCGGGTATTGACATTAACGCGCTTGATGATGCCCGCAACAGAGCAGGCGATGCAGGTGGATTGGTTGGTTTGATCAATATGTTCGCGGGTGGTGCGTTCTTGCGCGCCTCGGTATTCGGATTGGGTATCATGCCATACATCACCGCTTCCATCATCATCCAATTATTGGGAATGGCAGTTCCTTATTTCCAAAAACTTCAACGCGATGGCGAAAGCGGACGCAAGAAGATAAACCAATACACACGTTTATTAACGATTGGCGTTACTGCGGTTCAGGCTCCGGGTTACATCGCTTCCATCAAGCAAAACGCACCTAACGCTTTTACAGATCTTTCCAGCATCTGGTGGGTTCAAACTATTTTGATCCTTGTTACTGGTACAATGTTCGTTATGTGGTTGGGTGAGCGTATCACCGACAAAGGTTTGGGTAACGGTATCTCTTTGATCATTATGATCGGTATCATTTCACGTTTGCCTTTCGCATTCTTCTCTGAAGTAAAATCAAGAATGAGCGGTAACGGCGGCTTGATCATTTTCCTTATTGAAATTGTTTTATTGTTAGCTGTAATAGTTGGTTGTATTTTGCTCGTTCAGGGTACGCGACGCATACCGGTGCAATTTGCCAAGAAAATCGTTGGTAATAAACAGTACGGTGGCGTTCGTCAATACATTCCTTTAAAGGTTAACGCTGCTGGTGTAATGCCCATCATCTTCGCGCAAGCTATCATGTTTATCCCTGCAGCTGTTGCAGGATTTTCAAGCACATCGGGTGGAATTTTCCAGGAACGTTACGGTTTGTGGTACAACGTGATCTTTGCTACACTGATCATTTTATTTACGTATTTCTACACCGCTATCATGGTTAATCCAAAAAATTTGGCGGATGATATGAAACGTAATGGTGGATTTATCCCGGGTGTAAAACCTGGAAACAAAACGGCAGAATTTATTGATGCGGTAATGAACAGAATTACTTTACCTGGATCTTTATTCTTAGCGGGTGTTGCAGTAATGCCGGCATTTGCTCAGAAGTTGGGTGTAAATAGTGCCTTTGCGGATTTCTACGGTGGGACATCATTGTTGATCTTGGTTGGAGTGGTATTGGATACCTTACAACAAATTGAAACTTACTTATTGAATCGTCACTACGATGGTTTGATGAAGAGTGGAAGAATTAAAGGACGTGGCGCAAATGCCATGATGGTACAACAAGGATAATATATGGCGAAACAAGCGAACATTGAAATAGATGGAACTATCATCGAAGCGTTAAGTAACGCAATGTTTCGTGTAGAGCTGGAGAATGGACATATAGTAACGGCGCACATATCGGGCAAGATGAGGATGCACTACATCAAGATCCTGCCGGGTGATAAAGTGAAGTTGGAAATGAGCCCGTACGATTTGACAAAAGGAAGAATAACATTTAGGTATAAATAAAAACAAGAAATAGAATTAAGTCGCAAGTCGAAAGAGTTAAGTCCGGGACGAATAAGCACACAGGACTAACGACTAGAGACTAACGACTAACGACTAAAAACTAGAAAAGATGAAAGTTAGAGCATCAATAAAAAAAAGAAGTGTGGATTGCATCATTGTACGCCGCAAAGGAAAATTGTATGTGGTTAACAAAAAGAATCCAAAATTCAAACAACGTCAAAAGTAATTTTAAAACACATTAAGATATAACATGGCACGTATAGCTGGTATAGATCTACCGAAAAATAAAAGAGGAGTTGTAGGATTGACCTACATCTATGGCATTGGCCCAAGCAGAGCAGCTAAGATCCTTGATCAGGCTGGAATCGATCACAATAAGAAAGTAGCGGAGTGGAACGACGATGAGCAAAATGCTATTCGTAATTTCATCAACGCTAGTTTCAAAGTGGAAGGTGCATTGCGCTCAGAGACACAATTGAACATTAAACGTTTGGTGGATATCAACAGTTTCCGCGGCCAACGTCACCGTAACGGTTTGCCTGTGCGTGGTCAACGTACAAAAACAAACGCGCGTACGCGTAAAGGACGTCGTAAGACAATTGCCAACAAGAAAATGGCGACCAAATAATAATTAGAAAGTATTTAGATATAAAATGGCTAAGCAACAACAACAAACAACGCCGGCAGCAAAGGCTAACACCCGTAAAAGGACTGTAAAAGTAGAAGCAAGTGGAGAAGCGCACATTAATGCTACCTTCAATAATATCATTATCTCGTTAACCAACATAGCTGGACAGGTTATCTCTTGGAGCAGTGCGGGTAAAATGGGATTCCGTGGTTCGAAGAAGAACACACCATATGCAGCGCAAATGGCTGCATCTGATTGTGGTAAAGTAGCGTTTGAGGCTGGTTTACGTAAAGTAAAAGTTTATGTAAAAGGTCCAGGTGCTGGTCGCGAAAGTGCTATCCGTAGCATCGCCGCTTCAGGTATCGAGGTATCGGAAATTGTGGACATTACACCAATGCCACACAATGGCTGTCGTCCTCCAAAACGTCGTAGAGTTTAATAAAATAAGCCAGCCCGCTCGGTCGCGGGTTTGGAGTTGGGGAGCATGCTCGCCCAACTTAAATAATAGAAAGAACAAAAAGAACAAAGAACAATTATTTAAAATGGCAAGGTACACAGGTCCAAAATCAAAGATCGCCCGTAAGTTCAAAGAACCAATATTCGGTCCTGACAAGGCGTTAGAAAAAAAGAATTACCCTCCGGGGCAACATGGCGCTGCTAAAAAGCGTGCCAAACAAAGCGAGTATGCGGTACAGTTAATGGAAAAGCAGAAAGCGAAATACACTTATGGTATTCTCGAGAAACAATTCGCTCGTATTTTCGATAAAGCGGCGCGTTCAACAGGGATCACCGGTGAGTTGTTATTACAATTGTGCGAAAGCCGTTTAGACAACGTGGTATTCCGTATGGGAGTAGCGCCAAGTCGTCGTGCAGCGCGTCAATTAGTATCTCATGCGCATATTACAGTGAATGGCGGCGTGGTTAACGTTCCATCATATACTTTGAAGCCTGGTGATGTTGTTTCTGTTCGCGAGAAATCACGCTCGTTGGAAACCATCATCAATTCAATTGCAGGTTCGGTAAATAAATATCCGTGGATGGATTTCGATAAGGGATCTTTCACAGGTAAATTTATCAATCGTCCTGAGCGATCACAAATTCCTGAAAACATCAAGGAATAATTGATCGTGGAATTGTACTCTAAGTAATCATTAATTTTTTTAACCTAAATAAACTATATAATATGGCAATTTTAAATTTCGTAAAACCTGATAAGGTTATCATGATCAACTCAACGGAAACTGAAGGACAATTCGAATTCAGACCATTGGAGCCCGGTTTTGGTATCACTATCGGAAATTCTTTACGCCGTATTTTGTTGTCATCTCTTGAAGGTTTTGCTATCACTAGTATCAAGATCGAAGGGGTTGACCATGAATTTTCTACGATCAAAGGCGTTGTTGAAGATGTTACTGAGATCATTTTGAACTTAAAGCAAGTACGTTTCAAAAAACAAATAGACAATCATGATATCGAAAAAGTGGTTGTACACTTTGCAGGTGCCGAAAAATTCACCGCAGGCGATATCGGAAAATATGTGAATGGTTTCCAAATTTTGAATCCTGATCTCGTGATCTTCAATTGCGATCAATCAGTTCGTTTGAAAGTGGAAATTACTATCGAAAAAGGACGTGGTTATGTTCCTGCTGAAGAGAATAAAACCAATAACGCTTCTGCCGGAACTATCTTCATCGATTCTATTTACACGCCTATTAAGAACGTGAAATACACGATCGAGAACTACCGCGTTGAGCAAAAAAACTGACTTCGAACGTTTGATTCTTGACATCGTAACCGATGGCTCAATCCATCCAAAAGAAGCGTTGAAAGAAGCTGCGAAGATCCTGATATTTCACTTTATGTTGTTCTCTGACGAAAAGATCACTCTTGACGCTGAAGAAAAACGTAATGAAGAAGAATTTGATGAAACAAGCTTGCATATGCGTCAGTTATTGAAGACCAAGTTAGTTGACATGGATCTTTCAGTTCGCGCGTTGAATTGCTTGAAAGCCGCTGACGTTGAAACATTAGGCGAACTTGTATCATTCAATAAGAACGACCTTTTGAAGTTCCGCAACTTTGGTAAGAAATCATTAACTGAATTGGAAGACTTAGTACAAACAAAAGGTTTACAATTTGGAATGAACGTTGCAAAATATAAATTAGACAAGGATTAATAATTTTGAGCTGTGACATTCATCAGTCATAATTCATAAATCATAATTAAAATGAGACACGGAGATAAAATAAATAACTTGGGCCGCAAGAGCGCTCACAGAAAGGCGATGTTAGCTAATATGGCTATTTCGTTGATCGAGCACAAGCGCATCTTTACTACATTGGCAAAAGCAAAAGCATTGCGTTTGTATGTTGAGCCTTTAATTACTAAAGGTAAAACGGATAGCCAACATAATAGAAGAACTGTGTATGCTTACCTTCAAAACAAAGAAGCAATCGGGATCTTATTTAAAGATGTTGCCGCTAAGATTGGAGACAGAAAAGGTGGTTACACACGTATCATCAAAACCGGTAACCGTCAAGGTGATGCTGCTGAAATGGCGTTAATTGAATTGGTTTATTTCAATGAGATCTACACCAATACAAAAACAGCGGGCGCTGAGAAGAAACCTAAGACCCGTCGTAGCCGCTCAAAAAAATCGGGCGCTAAGAAAGAAGAAGGGTCTGAAACTGCTTCTGAATAAACCAAAC
>Ga0170475_100393177_pt1 | contig 17525 bp, 14 predicted proteins | sample Soicark_Litter_5_FD_111474 | JGI IMG/M metagenome (GOLD analysis project Ga0170475, IMG submission 111474) | Avena fatua rhizosphere microbial communities from Hopland, California, USA. Combined Assembly of 48 SPs
ATTGAAGTGACATCCTGATTAAACCAATGCTGCTGTACACCTCGCAGTCGAGCTGTCAGCAGGATAGAGGATCACGCTGTGCCGATTCTTGCCGCCGAACCAGCAGTCTTTCCGCCAAGCTTGTTTTCGATCTGCGATTCTGCGATCGACGACGCCAGGTGGTGGGCATTGCACACGCGGCCAAGAGCCGAGAAGGCACTTGCTCGCCGTCTATTCAATAAGCAGATTTCGTTTTTTCTTCCCGTATATGAGCAGAATCGCAATGCAGACGGCCGGGCGCAGGCCAGGCTCCCGCTATTTCCCGGATATCTTTTTTTGCGCGGAGAGCGGGAAGCACTGCATACTGCTTTGGACACACGGCTCGTTGCCAATTGCCTCGGGGTAGCGGATCAGGAACTGTTGACGGCCAACCTGCGCGATGTCCACAGATTGATCGAATCGGGGGCCCCACTGTCGCGGGAATTTCATCCGCCTCTGGGAACGAAAGTTCGAATCAGGAGAGGCCCCCTGGCGGGCATCGAGGGGATCGTCGCACGCTCAGGGAAGTCGCTGAAGTTTGTCGTTCAAGTACGGTTCCTGCAGTCTGGCGCGGCCGTCGAAGTCGATGCTTCGATGGTCGAACCGGTGTGAAAACGACGCACGAGCCGGCGATCGCCGGTGGCGCGCGAGCCAGGCTCCGCGTTCTGTTTGACTGAATCCAGTCAAGGGTTTCGAGAGAACACCCACCGGCACGAAGTGCGCGCCCTGAAACTGCCTGAAAAATCGATTTGCGGTACAGTCAATGACACGCCGATTACTGCGAGCTGGCAAACAGAGACCGGTGCTTCGTAAAAGCGATACACCTGGGTTGGGCGCAAATCCCGGTTTTTCTGCAAGCCGGCGTCCTGCATCAAGCTGGGGACCTCCCTGTTTACTGCTGGCCCTGACACTCTGGGCCTATTGGAACTCATTGGCGCTCATGGCTCACCGGTGGAACCAGGACGTCCAGTACTCTCATGGGTATCTCGTGCCGGTGTTCGCTGTGTCGCTGTTGTGGTTCCGCCGCACGGCAATTCAAGATCTTCCCTTGCATCGCAACTGGCGAGGCCTGCTGCTGATTTTGTCGGGCATCTTGCTGCGAATCGCCGGGACACTCATCTATTCCGAATGGGTCGACAACATTTCCCTGTTACCGATGCTCATGGGGATTGCCGTCTTATGGGGAGGTTGGCCGGCACTCAAGTGGTCATTGAGCGGCATCTTATTCCTGTTTTTCATGATTCCCTTGCCATACACGCTGGACGTCGCACTGACAGTGCCGCTCCGCACGATTGGAACGACGGCCTCGACTTATCTGTTGCAGACATTTGGGATTTCGGCGTTTGCCGAAGGGAATATCATCTCGGCCGGAGACCACCAGATCGGCGTCGCCGAAGCATGCAGTGGACTGCGGATGACGATGATTTTCTTCGCACTTTCGACGGCGGTCGCGTTGACGATTCGCCGTACCGTGCTCGAACGAATGGTCGTGATTTCCAGTGCCGTGCCGATCGCACTGGTGGTCAACATCGCCAGGATCACCGCGACCGGACTGTTTCATGCGACGGGAAATGAGATGCTGGCAGGCTGGTTTTTTCACGACCTGGCAGGGTGGCTCATGATGCCCCTGGCGCTGGTGCTCTTGCAATGCGAGCTGTACTACCTGCAGCGTCTGTTCATCGTGGAACTTGACGCGCCGATGACCGTGGGGCTGACTTCCGACCGGATGGGCGTGAAAGCCTCTCGCCCCGATGGCGTCTTAACGGTCGCTTGAAAGGCGGAGCCGAATCGAAATGAAACGAATCACCATGCAAGCCTCGGAGAGCGGTCGAGAGGAATCGCAACTGGCGAGCTCCCGACCCACCACCGTGCTGGTCAAAGGAGCGGGTTGGAACTCGATCCGGAGCAACGCTGTGCCGACAGGCGCTGCCACGGCGCCACCCGCCAGCACCCGCGCACTTCTGTGCGCCCTGCGGCGGCGTTGGCCGTTGGCTGTGGGAGCGGGCACAGTTCTTGGACTGCTCGCGGCAACCGCGGCCTGGTTCGCGATACCGGCTCCCTACACCGCGGAGACCGAGTTGCGGATCAGCTCGGTGCAGGAAAAAGTCATGTTCGCGACGATCGAAGAGCGAGCCAGCTTTACGACTTACAAACAAAGCCAGATGAGAATGATCAAGAGTCCGCTGGTGCTTGGCGCCGCTTTACGCGAGCCCGAAATTGCCAACCTGTCAATCGTGAGGGAGCAAGTGCATCCCGTCACCTGGCTGCAGGAAAGACTCTTGATCACGACGCCCGCCATGGAATTCCTGCAGATTGCCCTGGCTGGCGAGAATCCACAGGAGCTGGCACTGCTCGTAAACGCCATTACGAACGCCTATCTGGAGGAAGTCGTCAACGACGAGCAGAATAAACGCCGGGACCGGCAGAACAGCCTTGACAAGATCCACCGCGATCTCAATGAACGCATTCGAACCAAAGAGCATCAATTGCGCAAACTGGCAGAGTCGCTGAGCACGGGAGACTCCAAGACGCTCTCGATGAAAGAGCAGTTTGCAGTCGAGTACCACGCGCGATTACGGAATGAACTGGCACAGATTACTTTCGATTTGACGCGAACTCGCATTGCGCTGGCCGGAAAAAAAGCGGGATCGCAGGCGATCCAGGACAAAGCAATTCCCGATTCGATCGTCGATGCCCACCTGTCGCGTGACGGAGAGATTCAACGGCTGGATGACCGCGTTCGGCAAATCAGCGAGCTATTGACACATTACGAGGGCGTGGCTCCCAATCACGCCAATGTCACGGCTTACCGCAACGAAATGGCCCGTGTGGAGGCCCAACTCGAGGCCGCTCGTGAGAAGCAGCGTCCGACGGCAGTTCAACGAGTTCGAGACGACATGGCCGAACGCCTGGGCGCGAGCGAAACAGAGCTCGAAGAGAAAGTCGCTCTGCTGACGTCGACCGCGGACGAGCTCCAGAAACAACTGGACAGCCAGCAAAGCGAACAGAAGAAGACCGGAATGATGTCGTTCGAGCTCGCAGCACTGAGCAAAGAGATTTCGCAGTTCGAATCGATCGCCAAGACAATCTCCGACGAAATCAAGCGGCTCGAGATTGAATTGACGGCGCCGCCGCGAATTACGGTTTTGCAAGCGGCTCAAGTGCCCCATCTGCGTAATCTCAAGCCGAAATGCGCCGGCACCGCGTTCGCCGGCCTGGGATTGTTCGGGCTGGTGCTGTGCGGCGTCGTCTGGAATGACTTCAAGGCCCATCGCGTTCATTCGATTGACGAGGTTGCGGAAAACCTGGGCATGCGGGTCATGGGATCAATACCTCTGATTCCCCGGTGGAGTTCCAAGACGCCGCGCACGGGACGACACGGCGCACGCATGGAATTCTGGAAAAATGCATTAAGTGAATCCGTCGATTCGATCCGTACCATCCTGCTGCGGGACACTTCCATCGAATCGATCAGCATAGTCATGGTTTCGAGTGCGGCGCAAGGCGAAGGCAAGACCACGCTGTCTTTCCATCTCGGTCAAAGTCTGGCGCGGGCCGGCCGCCAGACCCTGCTGGTCGACACCGACATGCGACGTCCGAGCATGCACACGGTCTTCGAGCAAACTCTGTCGCCTGGCTTCTGTGAGGTGTTGCGCGGCGAAGCCTCGCTTGCCGAAGCGGTCCGCCCAACATCCACACCGGGATTATTCATTCTGCCGGCAGGACAGCTTGATGAAACGTGCTTGCGCGTCCTGGCGCAGGGCGGGGCGGGAGAAACTTTCGATCAGCTTCGCAAAGAATACACGTTCGTCATCGTGGATTCGTCCCCGGTGCTGCCGGTCGCAGATGCGTTGCTCGTCGCACAACATGTGGACGCCATGGTGTTCTCGATCCGTCGCGATGTCAGCCGCTGTGCGAAGGTCACGGCGGCATGCCAGCGGCTGGCGATGCTCGAAGTGCCGTTTCTGGGAATTGTCGCCATCGGGCTCGATGAAGGCACGTTCCGGTATCCCACTCGGTCGGCCTACGTTTCGCCGGTCCGCCGTTCTAATGCGGTCATGGCCCCAGTAGCGGTGGCGCAGTAAGAAGACGGCGCTCATCTCTGCGGGCAGGAATTAATCTATGTTGCAAAAATATTCGGTAGCCATAGCCGCGATCATGATGATTGCCAGCGGCGTCGTGCAGGGAATCATGTCGGAGCGATGGGGAACGTCGGCCGACGTGGAGACCGCGGCAGAAACGCTGAAGTCTTTCCCGACAACGATTGGCGTCTGGGATAGCTCCGAATTCGAACTTTCCGCAAATATGTTGAAAACCGCCGAAGTCGCGGGCTGCCTGTCTCGGCGATACGTCAACCGAGTCGACGGAAACACGATCACCTTGTTGATCTTCTGCGGCCGGCCGGGCCCGATCTCATTGCACCCTCCAACCGCATGTTTTCCCAGTGCCGGGCTGTCGCTGGAAGCACCGCCGACGCGGTGTCGGGTGTCCGCCGACGGAATTGTTGCCGAGTTGTGGCAGGGAGACTTCGTGAAACAGACGGGCGGAATTCCAGTTCGACTCAGAACTTTCTGGACCTGGCATGGGAAGGACGCGTGGCAGATTCCCGCAAATCCACGCGTGACGTTCGCCCGCGAACCGTACATTTTCAAGATGTACATCACGCGTGTGCTCGAAGGGCCGGGACCACGGCCGGCGGAAGATCCCTGTCAGGATTTCATTCGACTGGTCATCACCGAATTGCAAAACGTATTACCGCCGCCAGCCGCCTGATCCAGAAGGACTTGCGGCCAGCGAGCAGGCGGCGTCCACGATCTCATTTGTCTTTGGCCAACCGAGACGACAGGAACGGATGAATCATGTATATGCCCGAGGTGTCATGTCATTCGCTCACCCGAAAGCGGGTCACTAATGAAGGCGTCGCGAGTGCCACGGTGACGCAAACGTGCGAAGCCGCCATTCCGAAACACACGCTGTATGTGACGTTGAAATATCTCGTGGAGACGGCCGCGGCGCTGGCGCTGCTCGTTTTGTTTTCTCCGGTAATTCTAATCGCGGCAGCACTCGTGACGCTGACATCTGCCGGTCCAGCGTTCTATTGCCAGACTCGATTGGGCCGGAACGGCCGGAATTTCAAGGTTTTTAAGCTGCGAAGCATGGTCCATAACGCAGAAGCCTCGACGGGTGCCACGTGGTGCCAGCTCAACGATTCACGCATCACCCCCGTGGGGCGGCTGTTGAGAGACACCCACATCGACGAATTGCCGCAATTGATCAACGTCGTGCTGGGCCAAATGAGCCTCGTGGGCCCCCGGCCTGAACGTCCTGAGTTGGCTGCAAACCTGCTGCGGCAACTGCCACGATTCAACGAACGACTGAACGTTCGCCCGGGCATCACTGGATTCGCCCAGCTTCGCCTGCCTCCTGATACCGACCTGGAAAGCGTGCGACGCAAGCTGGCTTACGACCTTTACTACGTGCGGAATGTAAACGCCTGGCTCGATTTGAGAATCCTGTTGCTGACGCTGCAACTGTTTATCAAGTCGCTTCTGGCCTCGCTGTGGACCTTTGTCGCGCTGCCCAGCCGCGAAATGATCGAAGCTCACCTGGTCGCGATCAATAACGGAGAACCGGCGTCACTGTTTGGGGACGAGACGCCTTGCTCATTCAGGCCAGAGAATCGGCCGCCGCTGGTCCTTCAAGAATCCCAATCCGCATAGTTGACCGCTGTCCAGAGACTTGCATGCAGATGCCGACGTCCGAGAAACCAATTCTGAACGCCTTCACGGTCGATGTGGAGGACTATTTTCACGTCTCCGCGTTCGCAGACCAGATCGCGACGAGCGAATGGAACAGCTACGAAAGTCGCGTGGTGCGGAATACGCATCGCCTGCTGCGGTTACTCGATGATTACGGCGTTCGCGGAACCTTCTTTATTCTAGGCTGGGTCGCCGATAAGTATCCGGCGCTGGTGAAGGAGATTCAGAAATCGGGGCATGAAATCGGGTGCCACAGTTTCTGGCATCGATTGATTTATGAAATGACTCCGGAGAGCTTTCGCGAAGACCTGCGTCAGGCCTCGCAGGCGATCGAAGAAATAACTTCCAGCCGCGTGCGTGCCTACCGCGCCCCGAGTTTTTCGATAACAGCGAAGTCCCTCTGGGCGCTCGACGTCCTCATTGACGGGGGCTATCAAATCGATGCGAGCATCTTTCCGGTTCGCCATGACCGTTACGGAATCCCCGGTGCCGAGCGGTTCCCGCATGAGATTCGGCGAAAGACCGGCCGGATCGTCGAGTTTCCCGCGTCCGTGCACCGGGTCTGGAAAATGAACTTGCCGGTGGCGGGCGGCGGTTATTTCAGGTTGTATCCGGCATGGCTGTCGTTGAGATGGCTCGGCCTGATTAACAGCCGACAAGCCCGGCCGTTCGTTTTCTACGTCCATCCCTGGGAGCTGGATCCGCAGCAACCCGTAATGCATTGCCGTTTCCGGTCGCGTTGGCGGCATTATCAGAATCTGGACACCACCGAACCGAAGTTGCACAAACTATTGAGGAACTTCAGATTTGGCACGCTGAGCGAAGCACTCGCAAGCATGCCGTGCCGGCTGCCAGGTCCGCACATGGATCCAGTTCCGAAACGGCACACGTCAATTCCTGCGACCGTCTTGAGCAGTTCGAATGGAGGATGAAAGAATCGTGATTCAGGCAATTCCGTCGCGCCGTGCCGCTGAAGTTTGCACTCTTGTTCCTGAGGACGAGAGCGACAACCCCGACGTGCGTCCACTGCGGCTGAAGGTCATCAAGCCTCCCTCGGGCTGGCAATTGATCGACGTAGGCGAGCTGTGGCGTCACCGTGAATTGCTGTTTTTTTTCGCCTGGCGAGACGTGAAGGTGCGCTATAGGCAGACTCTGCTGGGAGCCGGCTGGGCGGTTGTTCAGCCCCTGTTGATGATGGTCGTGTTCACGATCTTTCTGGGCCGCGTGGCCGGCGCAGGCTCGACCGATCTGCCGTATCCATTATTCGTCTACACCGGGTTGTTGCCCTGGATGTTTTTCTCATCGGCGATTGCCAGCGCGGGCAACAGTGTCGTCAGCTCGGAAAGCATTATCACCAAAATTTACTTCCCGAGACTGCTGGTGCCCTTTGCCGCAGTGGCCGCGACGGTTGTCGATTGCTGTTGTGCGCTCGGCATGCTGCTGCTGATGCTGCTGTATTACCGAGTCTGGCCCGGCGCCACTCTGTTGCTCGTGCCTGTCTTAATTGCACTGACCGGCCTTTTGGCCCTGGGAATCGGCACGCTCCTGGCCGCGATGAATGTGGCCTACCGCGACGTCAAATATGTGATCCCATTCATGATTCAATTGTGGATGTTTGCCACGCCGGCGATTTATATGCAAGTGAGTTCCGCAGCGGGCCTTGACCAGCTCAGGCCTGAGAGCGCGGCGGTTGCCGGACTGGAAACCGCGGCGGCTGACACCGACGTTGCCCGCCCCGCAGGTCATGACCGCTACGCTTCCGTTTCGATGCCCCTGTTTCGCCTGAATCCGATGAACGGATTCGTGGCCTTCTTCCGAGCCGCCGTATTGGGCACTCCATTGCCCTGGGCCCAACTGGCCGCAGGCACGGCGATTACGGCTGTTGCGCTGGGCGTGGGAGTTTTCTATTTTCGGCGAGTCGAAAATACGTTTGCGGATGTGATCTAACAGCCGCCAGAACCTTTTTCTTGAACGATCGTTATGCCACCGGCCATTCGCGTCGAACACGTCTCGAAGAAATTTCGCATCGGATGCAACGGCAATGGTGGCCGTTATCGCATGTTGCGAGAGGTTGTGAGCGACGCCCTGTCGGCGCCGTGGCGCCGCTCTCTCAAATCGTCGACTGATCCCGATGCGGACGACTTCTGGGCCTTGAAGTCGATGAACTTCGAGGTGCAACCGGGGGAGGCGATCGGTTTTCTGGGGCGCAATGGCGCCGGTAAGTCGACCCTGCTCAAAATCCTCTCGCAGATCACGCCACCGACGACCGGTCGAATCGAGCTGCGGGGCAGCGTGGGCAGCCTGCTCGAAGTCGGAACAGGATTCCATCTGGAGCTCACCGGACGCGACAACGTGTTCATGAATGGCTCGATCCTGGGAATGAGCCGCCGCGAAATTCAACGCAAATTTGATGAGATCGTCGACTTCTCGGGGGTGGAACAGTTTCTCGATACTCCGGTCAAACGTTATTCGAGCGGCATGCGAGTGCGCCTGGCCTTTGCGGTCGCCGCCCACCTGGAACCTGATATTCTGATGGTCGACGAGGTGCTCGCCGTCGGCGACGCTGAATTCCAGAAAAAATGTCTGACTAAGATGCAGGAGGTCGGACGCGCCGGCAGGACGGTGTTCTTCGTCAGCCATCACCTGGGTTCGCTGCGAAGTCTCTGTACCCGGGGCATCGTGCTCGAATCGGGACGCATCACCGCCGATGACGACATCGGCCGGGCCATTGCCCATTACCTCCAGGGTATCGAGGAAATGTCGGCCTGCGCCGTGGCAGATCGGACAGATCGTTCCGGCGCGGGTGAGGTGCGATTGACCGACGTTGAAGTTTCGGACGGCGAAGGGGGGCCGCGCGGCACGCTGCGAACCGGGCAAGCCGCCCGCTTCACTTTAGACGTCTCGAAGATTGCCTCCGGCCTGGAATGCGTGTTCTTCATTTATGACGAACACGGGCAGATGGTGACGGTCTTCGACAGCCAGGTATTCGCAGTCCACGACGAGCGGAAACACAGCGATGTTCCGCGCATGGTCTGTGAACTGGATGAAGTCTTGCTCGCCGCCGGTCGTTACCGTATCGACGTCGTGATTATTTCGAACGCACGCCAGCAGGACTGGCTTGTGGGCGCCACCTGGTTTCGAGTGCTGCCGGGCGACATTCGCGGCAGGCCGGCCAAGCAGACGCGGCCTAATTCCAATCTGTCTTTCCCGCATCGCTGGCAAGTGCCAATCAAAGTGGGAGGTTAGTCAGCGATGTCGACTGCGCAACTCAGCATGGCAGTTCCCCTGGACCGTCCTGTAAGGCCCTGCGAAGCACCCCTCCATAGCGGCAAAGTGGTCCTGATCAGTTATGCATTTCCGCCCGACAATACCAGCGGCGCCATTCGCGTGGGCAAATTCGTCAATCATTTGTCCATGAACTATGGATGGTCGCTGGAGGTCATCACGCCGCGCCGCAAATCAATGTCGTCCCAGAGCGCAGCCAATCAAATGACATTTGCGGACTCTGTCTCAATTCAAGCAACTCGCAATTTTGAAATATTCGATCTGGTGGCCCGGATACGCGGTAAAACGAAGAAGGGCAATTCACCCGCCGCTGCAGTAGCGGCGGGCGCGATTACCGATGTGGTTCAGCCGATCAAAGCCCGTCGACGCGGCATTGTGGCCGTGCTTTCCGATTTACTGGCTGTTCCCGACACGAGGACCGGATGGATTCTCTGGGCCGCTGCCGCAGCGCTGCGCTCGATCGGGCGATCGAGCCAGCCGACTGTCTTGTTTTCGTCGGGCCCACCGCACAGTGCCCATGTCGCTGCGTTTGTCGCAAAAACTTTGACCGCACGACCGTGGGTTGTCGATCTTCGCGATCCCTGGTCGTCCAATCCTTATAGTGCAGTGACCGAAGGTCCTGCCGAGCGCTGGAACAGAGTACTTGAACGCATGGTCTTGCGGCATGCGGACGCGATTATTTGCAACACGGCAGCAGCACGTCAAGTTGTGCGGCAGCGCTTCCCAGCCCTGCCCGACGGACGCCTGTTGACGGTTCCTAATGGATTTGATCCTGAAGATTTTGATGACGTCGTGCCTCGAGCCTGCTGGTCCGAGGGCTCTCGGCCGGTGCTGCTGCATGCCGGCTCAATCTACGGAGCGCGAAAGCCTTTCTCGCTGTTGAGCGCATTGGGCATCCTGCACGCTCAGGATCCTGCCGGCTGTCCCAGAGTCGTGTTTCTCGGCGAATGGGACGACCATATTCGCAACGAAGCGGAACGCCTTATCAGTCGTCTGGGGCTCACGAATCTGGTCACCATGCGGGATTCATTGCCGCGCAAGGATGCCATCGCAGCACAAGCGGCTGCCGATGCATTGATTGTGCTCGGCGACGCATCAACCAATGGCGTACAGATTCCTGGAAAACTGTTCGAATACCTGCGGCTTCAAAAACCGTTGCTCTCGCTGTTTGCCAGTGGATCTCCGGTTGAAAGCTACCTGCGCCGGTATGCCCCCGTCCATGCGTGCGCTGCGCCCAATGACGTCGATTCCATCGTCGAGGCACTTCGGAGCTTGTGCTCGCGGATGCCACAGGCTGCGGCGCCTTCAGACTGCATTGACGAACTTAGCCGCAGCTATCAGGTCAAATTGGTCCATAACTTGATGCAGGACGTGTTGCGCTTGAACTGAAATTCGCGGTTGCAATAGAAGGCTGAGCATGAACACCGTTGAAATGGGCAATAGCGTCGCGGGGCAGGACACCGTCATCGACTGGCCTCGATTGCATCGCGTTACAACTGAGCCTGAGCCTGCCGGCACAGTCCTCGACCGCGAAGCGGCTGGCAGCAGGCGGGTGATCGTTTCCGGACTCACTTTCCAATTGAGACGTGGCTGGAGCGACTACGTTTCCAGGTCGCCCGACGCGACATTTTTTCATGAACTGGATTGGATGGAGGCCGTTCGCGAAGTTTATGGCCACACTCCCCGCTACCTCGTCGCCTACGCCAGCGACACGTGCCGTGTTCAGGGAATCTTGCCGCTCTTCGAGGTCCAGGGGCCACTGACCGGACGGGCTCTGATTTCCGTACCTTATGCCGTTTACGGCGGAGCGGCGGCCGACAATCCGGCGGTGCAGACCGAGCTGTTGAACGCGTCCAGGAAAATGGCGACTGACCTGAAAGCGTCGTACCTCGAAGTCCGGCAAGGAACGCCCCTGGATGGATTTTCGGATCGCTGCCAGTATTTCACATTTCGGAAGCGGATGCCCGAATCGCCGGACGACGTATTGACGAGTTTCCCCAGCAAGGCGCGAAACAAGATCCGTCAATCGATTAAAACCTACGAGTTGCAGACGGAGACGGGACCGCATCTGCTCAATGCGTTCTACGACCTGTACGTCTTGTCGTTACGACGGCTGGCATCGCCCCCTCATAAGCGGTTGTTTTTCGAGCGGCTCATCGACAGATTTGGAGATCGCTGCCAGGTTCATCTTGTCTATCACGGTACCACCGCCGTGGCGGGAACGCTGGCACTCAAGCATAACGCGAGCATTGCCCCCTATTTTGTCGGGCTCGACCGGGACTTCGCGCATATGCACACGAGCAACTATCTCTACTACTGTCTGATGAGACATTCCATTGAAGCGGGATTGTCGATATTCGACCTTGGCCGTACCAGGCAGGACAATACGGGAGGTTGCGAATTCAAAATCAACCAGGGGTTTCAGCCCGAGCACCTGCACTATAATTACTATTCTCCCAGCGACGCGCCTGCCCCTGATTTGCGCCACAGCAATCCCAGATTTGCCCTGGCAAAAGCAGTGTGGCGCAGGCTTCCATTGCGCTGCGTGTCTTTTTTCGGCGGCAATGTGACCCGCTGGATTCCCTGATCCTCGCCGGAGATTATGCTTAACCTCCGGCTTGAAACTGCCGTTCGTTCCAGACCGATCGGGTCTTCTTCCATGCTTCCGAAAATTCTCTTTCTGGCGCATCGCGTTCCCTACCCTCCAGACAAGGGGGACCGCATTCGCTCATATCACTTACTGAGGCACCTGGCGGGGCGGGCGCGCATTCACCTGGGTTATCTGGCAGAAAATGATGTGCCAGGCGCGACCAGCCGTGTGCTGGATTCGCTGTGCGAGCATGTGTTTGCGGGGCACATTTCGCGATTAAAACGTTGGAATCAAGGTTGCCTCAATCTGTTGACGGGCAACAGCATCACCGAGGCATGGTTCTATTCTGCGAGCTTCCAGACCGAAGTCGACCGATTGATTGCCGCCCATGAATACGACGCGATCGTCTGCTATTCCTCATCGACGCTGCAATACGTGCAAGGTCGCGGCCTGGAGGGCAGGCTCATTACTGATTTGATCGACGTCGACAGTCAGAAATGGATTGATTACTCGCGGCAGAGCGGGCCACCGATGTCCTGGATCTATCGAATGGAAGGGAAGCGAGTTGGTGGTATCGAACAACAGGCCGCGGCCAGCCAGGCCGTTCTGCTGACGACCGATCGAGAAGCCGCTCTCTATCGAGATCGACACCCGGATGCCAACATCCACGTGGTCAATAATGGAATCGACCTCGACTATTTCGCTCCTCAGAAATGCGATGAAAAGCAGCACTGCATTTTTGTCGGTTACCTGGATTACCGTGCTAATGTCGTCGGATTGCAATGGTTCTCTCGGGAAGTCTGGCCGCAGCTTGTCAAAAAGCATCCCGGCGCAACTTTCAAAATCGTCGGCCGAAATCCGACGCGTGCCGTCAGGCAACTCCAGCGCGTGCCTGGCGTCGAAGTCGTCGGACCAGTGACGGACATCAGGCCGCTGGTCGCACAGTCCAGCGTCGTGGTCGTGCCGCTGCCAATCGCACGGGGTATCCAGAACAAAATCCTGGAAGCAATGGCAATGGGCAAAACGGTGGTAAGCTCCCCGGCGGCTTTGGGGGGAATTTCTGCTGAAGTCGGGCGGGAAATCGTCGACGCCGATTTACCGGATGAATGGATCGCGACGATCTCCGACCTCTGGGCCGATCCGGCCAAACGGCGAGAGATCGGCCTGCACGCCAGACGGTTTGTGGAATCGCATCACGACTGGAAGCATTGCCTGGCCCCATTGACGGAAATCTACGATCGGCTCCCCAGACCTCGACGCTCCACGGTGGTTGAACAGCCCGGTCCTCTGGCGCTTGCGAGAGAATGCTGTTGATAACTGGAGATTGTTTCGCCGCCGCTGGAAATATATCGCTCCACACTGGTGACCCGGAATACACGGATCGGACCAAAATGACAAATTCCTTGACGATACTGCACGTCCTCGATCATTCGCTGCCGCTTCGGTCCGGTTACGCCATGCGGTCGTCGTCGATTCTCAAGTTTCAAAAGCTGGCAGGCCTGACTCCCGTCGTTCTGACGTCACCCCGACACGGTGCCGCCGAAGTCACGCCGGAAGTAATCGGCAATATCAAACACCATCGTTCGGATGAGGCGGCAGTCCAGAACGACTGTGCCGGCTCGAAAACACCGCTGCTGCGAGAGAAGCGGCAGATGCAATACATGGAGCGACGGATTTGCGAAGTTGCTCGACAAGAAAAAGCAGACATCATTCACGCTCATTCGCCATCGCTGAACGGAATTCCGGCGTGGCGGGCTGCCCGCAAACTGGGGATCCCTGTCGTCTACGAGGTCCGCGCGTTTTGGGAAGATGCGGCTGTCGATCAGCGGAAGTTCTCGCCTGGATCAATGAAGTACCGCCTGAGTCGGTTTTTGGAATCACAGCTCTTCAAACATGTCGATCACGTGACTGCCATCTGCGAGGGAATTCGTGCCGAACTGATCGGCAGAGGCGTCGCGCCCGACAGACTCTCGGTGATTCCGAATGGCGTCGATCCGGACGATTTTGACTCCTTGGAAGCGACCGACGGCGTGGCCCGGAAGTATCAACTCAAAGACAAGCGGGTGCTGGGATTCATCGGCTCGTTTTACCGATACGAAGGGTTGCAACTTCTGATTCGAGCGGTGGAGATCATTTCCCGCCATCGGCCGGATGTGCGACTGATGCTCGTCGGTGGGGGAGAGATGGAGTCCGCGCTGGCAGAGCAGGTGCGGCGGTCGGGTCTGGAACAGGTGGTTCTTCTTCCGGGCTCACGTCCCCCAAGCGAGGTCCGGGATTTCTATGCCGCCATGGACATTCTGGTCTACCCGCGGCTTTCTGAACGAATCACGAACATCGTGACACCATTGAAACCACTTGAAGCGATGGCCATGGGCAAGCTGGTCGTGGGAAGCAACGTGGGAGGACTTTCCGAATTGATTCGGGACGGAGAAACCGGGTTCCTGTTTGAGGCCGGATCGTGCGACGACCTGGTCTACACAATTCTGAAAACATTGAATGAAATCGATCGCTGGCCAATCGTGACTCAGCGTGCTCGCGAGTATGTCCGGCACCATCGGAACTGGTCCGAAATCATTCCCCGGTATTGCGATGTCTATGACCGAACATTGCGTCGGCTGCGGAGCCTACGACGTTCGCAATCTTCTGCCGCGGGAGCATAGGCGTGCCAGGCACGAAATATGCCACGCCACAGCAGCCCGTCCGCTTGTGTGAGCGCTGGGTCCTTCGAAGCCGTAACGCTGGCTCATTTTTGGAGAGGTGTCACTATGTGCGGAATCATGGGCTATGTCGGAAGTAAAGCGGCGAGCGACCTCTTGGTGAGCGGCCTGCGGCGATTGGAATATCGCGGATACGACTCGGCGGGAATTGCCACACTGGACGACGATGGGCTGCATCTGCGGCGGACGACGGGTCGCGTCGATCGGCTGGCCAACCATCTGGCGAATGAGCCGGCGGCAGGAACGATTGGAATCGCGCACACTCGATGGGCGACCCACGGTCGGCCCACGGTGCAGAACGCACATCCGCACGTCGATGCGAGCGGCAAAATCAGCCTCGTGCATAATGGCGTCATCGAGAATCACTCCACGATCCGGGTCTTTCTCGAACAGCAAGGCGTTGAATTCGCCAGCGAGACCGATACCGAAGCTCTCGCACAATTGATTGGTTTCTTTTACGAGCAGACGGGCGATCTGCCGGCAAGTCTTCGGCGCGCGCTCTGCGAAGTGCATGGCACCTTTGGCTTGGCCGTCATGTGCACCGATTCACCGCGAACGCTTTTTGCCGCTCGGCGCGGCAGCCCGCTGATCATCGGGATCGGTGCCGACGAGTTTTATATTTCGTCGGACGCCAGCGCTATTGTGCCCTACACGACGCAAGCCACATACCTGAACGACAATGAGATGGTTTCGATCGGCCCCGACGGTCTGCAAGCGACGACAATCGATGCAGTACCCGTGGAAAAGAGCTTCGATACGCTGGAGTTTACGCTCGATGCCATTGAGCTGGCGAGTTTCGAACATCACATGCTCAAAGAGATTTACGAGCAGCCAGAAAGCCTGCGAAACGCCATGCGCGGCAGACTGAACCCGCGGACGGGCGAATTGAGCCTTGGCGGTGTCTCGAAATGCGAGCGCGACATCACGCACTGCCAGCGGGTATTGTTATTCGGCTGCGGATCGGCCTGCCATGCCGGGCTCATCGGCGAATACTTGTTCGAGGAGCTGGCCGGGATACCGGCCGATGTCGATTGTGCCAGCGAGCTCCGCTATCGAAATCCAATCATCGAAGATGGGACGCTCGGAATCGCGATCAGTCAGTCGGGAGAGACTGCAGATACCCTCGCTGCCTTGCGGGAAGTTCGTATGAAAGGCGCACTGGTCCTGGGCGTGGTCAACAGCGTGGGGTCGACAATCGCGCGCGAGACAGATGCGGGAGTCTATCTGCACGCCGGCCCGGAAATCGGCGTGGCGAGCACGAAGGCCTTTACCTGCCAGGTGGCCGTGCTGACGATGCTCGCCGTCTATCTTGGTCGACGGCGCCGCCTGTCTCACGAACGAACATTCGAGGTCTTGAGCGAGCTGGAACGGATCCCCGAGAAAATCGAGATGGCTTTGGAGCTGAATGAGCAGGTGCGGCTGCTGGCCGAGCGGTTGTCGGACTGGGACAACTGGCTGTACCTGGGGCGCGGGATCAATTCGGCGGTGGCGCTGGAGGGTGCCTTGAAGCTCAAGGAAACCAGTTACATTCATGCCGAGGGATTGCCCGCCGCCGAAATGAAACACGGCCCCATCGCCCTCATCAACGAGGGAATGCCGGTCATCGTCATTGCCACGCGCGACCATACCTATGGCAAGATTATCGGCAACATTGAAGAGGTTCGCAGTCGCGGCGGTCGGGTCATTGCACTGGCCAACGTGGGAGATGATGAAATCAGCCGGGTCGCCGATGAAGTTCTTTACGTTCCGGCGACGCTGCCGATCCTGTCCCCTCTGATAAACAGCATTCCGCTGCAACTCCTGGCTTATCACACGGCCAATACGCGCGGTCTCGACGTGGACAAACCGCGCAACCTCGCCAAAAGCGTAACCGTCGAATAGTTCCGTGGAATGTTTCAAATGACACCGTCAGTCGTTATCTTCGAAGACCCGGGTTGGCGGAATTTTCTGCCGCTGACGTATACCCGCGCCGTTTTCAAACTGCTCTGCGGCATGGGAAGCCTGCTGGCAAAAGCGCAGCGCCTGGCTGCGGGCGCTGCCGCCGGCGCCTGGTGCCGACCCGCCCTGGCGGACGTCGTGTCGGAGCAGACGCTGTTGCCGATCAATCAGGGCCGATCGGCCCCGACACTCTTTTTGAACGGACGAGGAGCCTGGAAACGACTTCCGCAGTACTGTCCGGCAGATGGTTCCTGGGTCGGGGTTGTCGGAAACGAACCGGGAATCGCCTGCATTGCAGCCGATGCACACTTGGCGATGCAGCTTTCGCCCGAAGCGCTGCTGAACGAGGCCAGTTCCTCCAGAATTCTTTCCGGTCTGAAACGTCGCGACATGAGCGAGTGCGTCGATCTTTTCAAATGGCCCTGGGAGCTGGTGCTGGCAAATGAAGATTGGCTGCGGGAAGACCAGGCGTCGCATCGCTGGAGAGGCGCGATCGAAGGAACAGTCTCGAATGGGTGTCACCTGCTGGGCCCGGAAGCGATTTATATCGGTCCCGAAAGCCGGATCAAACCGGGCGTCGTGATCGACGCCGAAGAGGGGCCCGTCTGGATTGGACGTCACGTGACGATTCTGCCGCATTGTTACATCCAAGGTCCAGCCTATATCGGCGACGGCAGCCTTCTGCAACCAGGGGCCGTCATCCATGCCGGGACCAGCATCGGTCCCACCTGCAAGATTGGCGGAGAGATCGAGACGTGCATCTTTCAGGGTTACTCGAATAAGCAACACGACGGCTTTCTGGGGCACAGCTACATTGCACCGTGGGTCAACATCGCCGCCGATTGCATCAACAGCGACTTGAAAAACACTTACGGCACCGTCCGCGTCCCCATCAATGGACGCGAAGTCGAGACCGGCGAAATGTTTGTGGGAATGATTGTGGGCGATTACAGCAAGACGGGCGTCAACGTCAGCTTTCCAACCGGATCTGTGGTCGGATTTTGCTGCAATGTACTCTCGTTACGAAGTCCCAAGTTTGTTCCGAGTTTCTCCTGGATCGACGACGATTCCAGCGAACACTTTGACGAAGAACGGGGGCTGGCCAGTGCTCGCAAGGTGATGGCCCGCAGAAATCGGATCATGACGGGTGCCGAACAGCGTGCCTTTATGGCCGTCGCTTCGCAGGCACTATCGATCGAGCGTGACTCGCCGATGCCC
>Ga0170475_101315751_pt1 | contig 17516 bp, 14 predicted proteins | sample Soicark_Litter_5_FD_111474 | JGI IMG/M metagenome (GOLD analysis project Ga0170475, IMG submission 111474) | Avena fatua rhizosphere microbial communities from Hopland, California, USA. Combined Assembly of 48 SPs
ACGAGTTACGCCCAGATGGTCGCAGATTGGCTGGGGGTGTCAGAAGACAAGATCCGGCTGGCGCAGGCAGACACAGATGAAATCGCGATCGGCCGAGGCACCTACGCGTCACGCAGCATGATGATCGGCGGCACACTGCGTGCCGCGGCCGATGATGTCATCGAGAAGGGTAAGCGGTTTGCGGCGCACTTCTTGGAAGCCGACGCCATCGACATTGCTTTCGCCGATGGCGTGTTCTCCATTGCGGGTACTGACCGGTCGATGCCGATCGACCAGGTGGCTCGGATGTCGTTCATACCGATGGGCCTGCCTTCGACGCTTGGCGTGGGACTGCAAGGAGTGGGGGCGTTTTCCTCTGATCTCTCGAGTTTTCCGAACGGTTGCCATATCTGCGAGGTCGACATCGATCCAGAAACTGGGGCGGTGGTCGTCGATCGCTATGCCGTCGTCGACGATATCGGCACAGTCATCAATCCGCTGCTGGCGATGGGGCAGATTTTGGGCGGGATTGCCCAGGGTGCGGGGCAGGCGCTGTTGGAAGAAGTGGCGTATGATCCAGCGAGTGGAGTTGCTGACCGGTTCGTTGCTGGATTACGCCATGCCGCGCGCCGATACTCTGGCGACAGTGCAAATCGATTTTAGTCCGGTGCCCAGCAACGCCAATCGACTTGGCGCGAAGGGAGCGGGCGAAGGCGGCACGGTAGCCGCCACACCAGCCGTAATGAACGCGATTATCGACGCACTGGCGTCGAAGGGGGTAAGGAACCTGTCGATGCCTGCCACGCCGGAGCGGATCTGGCGGGCACTGCGCGATCATAGCGGTGGGTGACGCGATTCTGCTGATGTGCTGATGACGCATGCGGTTGAACGACCGTCCGCGAGATGTCCCGAGGGGAGGGCAGCGGCGGCGGCGCTTGCCAGGACGTCAGACCGGCTCGACCACCACGACGGTGACATTATCCCGTGCCTCGTGTGACAGCGCCGCCTCGAGCAGCCCTTCCGCCGCAGCCCTCGGTTCATCGGCAGCGAGAATCTCTGCCAGCGCATTCTCCTCCAGCGCCTTGGGCAGACCATCGCTGCACAGCAGAAAGCGATCTCCCTCGACCAGCGGGCCAGTCACCTTGTCGAGTTCCACGCTATCGGAGACACCCACCGCTCTGGTGATGATGTTGGCGTTCGGGTGACGTTCCGCATCATCGGCTGTGATCTTGCCCGCGTCCACCAATTGCTGAACGAGACTGTGGTCGCGGGTGATCCTGAGCAATTCACCATTGCGCAGCAGATAGGCGCGCGAATCGCCGGCCCAAAGGCAGGCGAAGTGGCCGCGTCTTATGACCAGGACAACGACGTCGTGGCGACGATGGTGCCTTCGCCCTTCTCGTTGGCGAAGCTCTGCAGCGCCGTGTTCGCATCCCGCAAGCATTCCCGCACTCTTGCCAGCAACTCCTCGGCACTCAGCTCACCAGGCAACGATTGCAACGCCGTTGCTACGTCTCGGATGCAACCTCTCCGGCGTCGTGTCCCCCGGCACCGTCCGCAACCGCCCAGATCCCAAGCTCCGGACGATCGACAAAGGCATCCTCATTGTTCTGCCGCACGGCTCCAGGGTGGGTAACACCGTACGTGCGGAACTGCTCCATTGCCACAAGCTCCTCACTGCGCCGCAAGACTACTCCGGATCGGCAGAAGCGTGAATGACGTCAGGCATCCCGCCCAACGCGATCTGTATCGACACCTGCCCGCCAGGAACTTGCGCATTGCGAAGCCGCCCCGATTTACTGCGGCAACGGCGCATAAGTTGCCGGCTTGGGGGCTCCCAGTGTACCGTCAGGAAGCTGGGGCCGGTATTGCAGCGTGATCACCCGTGAGATGAACTTGACCGTCTCCTGCACGGGTTCGTCGTCAGTCCAGTCGATGTTGATGATCAGCACATCTTCGAAATCGATTCGGAGGAAGGCCTCACCAGCGGCCTTAGTGCCGGCTGGCTTGCGTTTCACGAGTGCCGCGCCGCGGAACGGTTCACCATTCAGGAACTTTTCCATCAGCTTGAACGAAGTCGTATCGACGTGGCGCGAGAACGTCACGGGCTGGACATTGACCGGATACCCGTTGCGACCATTTTGCCCCTTGAAATCCGCGTCACTCTTGCTTGCTCGCCATCTCGCGAAACTCGGCCTGGGGGCTGTTATGGGATCGCCGCGGAGCGACCCGGCCTTGCCACGTGCCGCCGCGTGTCCCTGTTGCAGCTGGGTGATCATCTGGCGCTGCTCGGTGATCATCTGGCCCTGCTGGGTGATCATCTGGCCCTGACGTGTCACCACGCCACCTAGCTCGGCGGTGGACGTCTGATCGGCGTCGTCGAGCTTGGTGCTGAAGGTGAACTTATCGACTTCGAACATCTTATTCGGTGCAAACCCGTCCATCAGCATCAGATCAGATACCCCATCCGCCGCCTTAAGCGAAGTCGTGCTCTCGCCGTCGATCGCGCCCCGTAGATTTGGCTGCAAAAAAAAGGCCATCAGAATGGCGCCCGATTCGGTGTCAGCCATTGCCGTTCCTGTTCATCCCCTTTTTGATACGATCATCAGTTCCTTGATCCCAGATGAGCTGGCTGACCGCCTTGCCGAGCGAGCCATCGGCATCCTGCTGCTTGTAGTCGAGTGTCATCTTCTTGCAGATGAATTCGCAGTTCTCGGTGATCAATTCCCCATCGTCCCATCCGAAACTGACCAGCAGGACGTCGGAGAAGACAAACTTGAGATAGCCTATCGACTGACGTTTGTCCCCGCCCTGCAGGCCGGTGGAGACTCGTTTCACGAGAATCGCTTTTTCGAAGCTGTCCTGATCGCAGCACTGTTGGAAGAAAGTCATGGAGGCCCGATCGATGATCCTGCTAAAGTTGAAGCGGTCGAATTCGACACGAATCTTTGGCGGCCCGGTATTGCTCCGCTGCGATGCCCAGCGATAAAAGGTGTTCCACTCATCACGAGCCGCTCGAGGTGTTCCACCAACGCCAGCTTTCTTGTTGTCGTGGCCTTGTGGTGTCTGATCTTGCGGCTTGGCGGCTAGCGATATCCCGAACGACGATATCTCGAAGAAGTTGCTGTAGTCCTCGAGCTTCGAAGCCGGGGTAAAGCCTTCCAGGAATCCCGTCTTCGGGTCTTTATCGCCTTCCCATATGTCCAGCATCGACTCCGCCCAGACGGTACTTTCGGGGTGTTTAGGGGTAGGGCGATTGATGAATTGCATCAGGAGATCGGAAGAGGTCTGGTCTGTCATGGGCTGGCTCCTTGCTCCGTCACTACTCGGGACGTGAGGCGCAGCGCGACGCTGAGCCCTTCGAGTTGGTAGTGCGGCGTCAGATACACCTTGGCGTCGAAATGGCCCGGCCGTTCCGCGACGTCCTCCAGCACCACCCGCGCCTTTGACAGCGGATGCGTGGCCTTGAACTCATCGGATGAGCTGGAGGGTGATCCATCAACATATCCGATCAGCCAGTTTGATAGCCATGATTGCAGCTGCGCCCTTGACAGGTTTGAGCCAACCTTTGTCCGCACCATGCTCTTCAGGTAGTGGGCGAAGCGGCAGCTTGCGAACAGGTATGGCAGCCGGGCGGACAGGTTGGCATTGGCCGTCGCGTCGGGGTCATCAAAGACCAGCGGTTGTTGTAGCGACTGCGCGCTGATAAAGGCCGCAACGTTGGAATTCTTCCGGTGCACCAGCGGGATGAGCCCGCATGCCGATAGCTCGGCCTCGCGCCGTTCGCTGATGCAGATCTCGGTGACAGTCCGTCGATCAACGTCACCGTCTGCGCCCGGATGGTGCAGTACGGGCAGCCCGGCGACGACACCGCCGCGATCGATGCCACGTATGCGTGCGCACCAGCCGTACTCCGCAAAAGCGCGCACCAGATTGACGCCGAACGCCCACGCAGCATTCGCCCAAAGCAGGTGCGACGTGTCCGGCCCCTCGGTCTCCTCCTCGAAGGCGAAGTTGTCCAGCGGCTCCGTCCTGCTGCCATACGGCAATCGCGCAAGGAAGCGCGGCATGCACAAGCCGACGTAGCGCGAATCTTGTCCTTCGCGGAGTGCGCGCCAGGCAGTGTGTTCTGGCGTACGGAAAATGCGGGTTACGTCGCGTGGGTTGGCAACCTCTGACCAGCTCTCCATTTGCAGCAGCGACGGCGCGGCCGCAGCAATGAAGGGCGAATGCGCTGCCGCCGCGATCATCGCCAGGTCCGACAGCATGGCAACATCGTCTGGCCGATGATCGAATGCGTAGTCGCCGACGAGGACGCCGTAAGGCTCGCCGCCCAGCTGGCCGAATTCCTCCTCATAGACCTTGCGGAAGATCGGGCTTTGATCCCAGGCCGTGCCGCGGAATTTGCGCAGGGTACGCCCGAGTTCGCGCTTGCCGATATCCAGTACGCGGACCTTGACGCCAAGCTCCTTGTCAGAGGCGCGCACCAGCATCTGCAGTCCGCGCCATGTCGCTTCGGTAGCCTGGAATTCCGGCGCATGCAGGACCGCATTGAGCTGCGCACATATTCGCGCATCGATCCCGGCGATCACCGCTTCTACGGCGAGGTGGAGCTCATGTGCCGAGGGCACTGCAGTTCCAAGATATTCCGCCAGAACCGCGACGGCATTGCCCGGAACAGTCTCCGAGGTTGCCTCGACAAGCTCCGCCTGCCCGATCGCTTTGTCGAGCAACGCTTCAAAATCAGGCAACGTGGGGATCTGATCGATCGCGTTCAGTTCAACGAGATCATGGTGCCCCGGATCGTGACTCCGGCCGGATCGATCCGGATTGAGTTGCCGCCGACGGTGAAGGTAATGGACTGCGCGGCCGTGATCTCGCTCTTGCCAGCCGAGACCGTGACCGTGTGATTGCCGGTCTGGATCGTCAGGCTGTCATTCCCGCCGGTTATCTTCACATCGCGATGGTTGTCGATAACCGCCTTTTCGTCGTGCTTAATCTCGCGCTTGAAGTCATATTGGGCATGGACGTACAGCTCTTCCGATCCCCCGGTGTCGTCGAACCGGATCTCATTGAAGCCATCGGCGCCTACGGAATCGGTCTTGATCGTGCTGCGGTTCTTCTCGCCTGGGAGATTATACGGCAGCTTATTGTTGGCGTTGTAGACGACGCCCGTAATCAGCGGCCGATCGGGATTTCCCTCAAGGAATTCGACCACGACCTCCTGGTCCACACGCGGGACGAACAATGCTCCCCAGCCGCCACCTGCAATGCTTTGCGCCACGCGAATCCAGCAGCTGCGATCCTCGTTGGGCGTATCGCTGTGGTCCCAGTGGAAGCGTACCTTCACCCGGCCGTATTCGTCCGTGACGATTTCGTCTCCGGACCCATTGCCCACGACACGCGCCGTCTGGGGCCCACGAATCATCGGTCGGGGCGTGCGCTGCTGGAGGCGGAAAGGCACGTCGCCAGGGATGCTGTGAAACTGGACGCGATACGTGTCCACACCGCCGGCATCCGGCGTCGGCGTTCCCTCGGCCGAACCGATGGTCGTCACGGACTTGACGATCAGATAGTCGCGGTTGACCGACTTGTCGGGGTAGCGAGTGATTTTGAACCGCCACCCTGCACGCAGCTTGCGCGAGTTGCTATGTGCGCCGTAGATCAGCCGGCGTCCGCTGATTTCCTGCATGCGGATATCAGCAAGGTGGTTTCCCTCCGACGTCGCAGTGTACAAACCGGGGTAGTCGAATATTTTCATGTCCTTGTGGTTGCTGTACTGCCCCTCTTGCATCCGCTTCGCCGTAAGGTCGGCCGAAGGCGTTTCGAAATTGTAGTCCTGATAGACCCAGTGGCCTGGGAGCAGGCCAGATTCACTCGACCATTCCCAGATGTGGTCGGCGACCGAGCGCTTCTCAGTCTTGTCGAATTCGAATGGTACCGGCTCACGCAGCAGCTCGTGCACGTTCGGGTCGTCCGCGAACACCAATTTGTGGCAGTGTTCGTCGAACTGGAAGAAGTAGTAAAGCCCGTGCTGCTCCATTAGCCGGGTCACGAAAGCCAGTGAGCTCTCGCGATACTGGACACAGTATTCCAGTTCGGTATCGCCAGCGCCGATCTGACGCCTGTCATCGAAATCCGAGAAGTGGGCGTCCCGAAAGACCTTGGTGATGATGTCGAAGACCTTCATCTTCTGAAAGATCCTGCAATCGAAGGTCTGGGACAGCAGCCAGATCCAGGGCCTGAGCTCGACCTTGTAGCGGTATGCCCCGCCAGAGGTGCCCATCGATATGACGCGCGTCACCACGCCATGGAAGTACCTGTTGGGCTCTTTCCTGTCATGATCATCGTCATCATCGTTCGGGGCGAGATACATCCAGACGAGGCAGGTGCTGCCGATGAGCTTCGCCACCTTCGTCTGCAGTTTCTCACTGGACATCTCGAGGCAGATCAGGAATGGACGCCCCAGTTCTTCCTCGGCATGCATGCCATCGAACAGCAGTTGAAAATCTTCCCCTGGGTCGGGCTTGAACTGCACTTCGACCGGTGAGTAATCAGCGGCGCGTTCCATTGTTGCAGAGTTTGACATTGGCCTCGCCTATAGCGCTGCGGGACAGCGGAAGCTTCTGAGTGCCGCGAGCGTGAACGGGTTGCGCACCGAGTTCGCCGTAAGTTCGAACACCGCGGACCGCCGGCACCGTTGAACGTCACACGGAACTTGTCAGGCTGCGGGCTTGGGGCAGTCCGGCCATCCAGCAGGCGCAACAATGCCCATGCTCCATCGTTCTCGGTGACGGTGGCAGAACCACCGCTCGTCGGTGTCAAAGTGACGCGCGTCAGCGTCTTGCCGCCCGATCCTGGCCAGCCAAAGGCCTGGCCTTCCGTCGGACCATGCGCGTATATCAACGTCTGGCCCCCAATATCTATGCTGATCTGCGCGACTGCAGGATCGAGACTGATCGGTGTCAATTGAAAGCGCAACTGGATTGTGGGGCCGCTCGCGAACAGACCTTCGCGGATTTGCGCCGCTTTCTCGAACTCTGCCAGGGACGCTGGTGACACGTTGAGTGGCGCCCGATCGGCCGAAACCAATTTCCAAGGCCGTTGTGACGTATTGACGAAGGGCTTGAGGAACTGGTTGAAGAAGGCCTCGATTTTCCCCCCTGGGCCGAGCAGTTGGATGAAGTCATCCATCGGCACGTCGTTCGGACTGTTGCCGACAAACGGATAGCGGCTGAACGCTGCGTCGCAGAGCGGCAATACCTGAGCACGCCATACCTCCGACATTTCCTGGCCGGCCACTGTAACTGCCGCCTGCGTGGCGTTGCGGACGACCGGCCCCAACATCGCCGCCGCTTCGGGCGGCATTGAACGCGTCAATTGCTGCCATTGCGCCACTGCACTGCCACCCGCGGCCGGGTTGGCACCCTGCACGGCGTCGATGGCCGACTGCCCGGGGTTGGGCGCAATCGCCGCCTGATTGAGCCCCTGATACAGCGTCTGCATTTGTTTGATCGCGGTTTCGAGGCCTGACGGTCTTCCCTCCGCGCCGGCGACCCAGTCGTGGAACACCTTGAAGTGCTCGTCTACGCGCTTGGCAGGATCAATCGGCTTTCCCCCGGGATCGGTCCCGAAGGCATCGGTAAAGATGCTGACGATCTCATTCTGCCGGATCGACAACCCGGTCCGCGCCTCCAGCGCGCCAAACCGCGCGGCTCGCGACGCGATGCGCGCGCCGCGCTCCTGCGCGGCGGCGACTGCCGTGTCCGTAGCAGCAGGCCGGCTGAGCTGGGTCTGCGCGTCAATGGCCATCATCAGGTCGCGGAGCGGCGAAGCCGGCGCCGACAGCAAAGCGAGCTGGTCCACTGACTGCTGCAGACTGGTGAACGGCTTGAGCGCGATGTCGGCGAGCATGGCGTCCCACCGACGCGTGTAGTCATCAAGATACAGACCCAGTACGTCGCGGCGCAGTCGCGAGGTATCGCGGATCGTCTCCTTCACGTTGCGCTGGGCGCGTCCCAGAACCCATGCGTCCTCGGAGATATCCTGGGTTACCGTGGGCAGCAGCGGAAGGATGACGCTGTGGTAGCCCGACCAGGTGTAGATCCCGGGCAGCCCGCTATGGAGCTTCTTCTTGGAACGATACTCGAAGACGCGCCCTGCCCCTGGCCCGCCGTTGTCAGCGACCGTCCACTCGGCAAGCTCGGTTACGCGCTTGCTGCGCAGCAGTCGATTATAGCTGTACTCCGCCAACGGTTCCCGATTCAGTACTTCCCGCGCCTGCGCAATCAGCGTTGTGTTGAGTGGGATCTGTTGCAGAGGCTGCTTCAGCAGAGCGTCCGCATGATCGAGCAACGCGTTGAGGATGGTCGCCTCGTCCTCGGTCGGGTAGGCGGCCAGCAGATCGGCCTCGAGCCATTGCCCGACCAGTTCGCGGTCGAGCGGTCCCTCACGACCCATGATCAGGTAAATCTTCAAGGTCTGATACAGGAAGTCCACGTTGTTCATGCTGGCCGCCAGACGTGCTTCGACGCGTGACAGCAGGCGCGGCAACAAAATGCGGTTCAGTGCGGTGACATAGGCGTCGGATGCGGCCCGCCCCAGCTTGCTCCCTTGATAGAGGCCGAACGTCAGGGACAGCGGCGGCTCGTCGTCCTGTTGTGCATAGCCCCCACGGATGTTGCGCAAAGTATCGAGTGCAGGGAGCGTTGCGGCCAAGTCCTGATCTGCAGCCCCGCGGCGCTGCAGTTCGGCGACCTGTGCGCGATAGGTCCCCTGTGCAGCGTGCACTTCGGCGATCAGCGCGCGATTGCCCAGGTAGCTGTTGACCCAAGAGGCGATCAGCGCCAGCAGCACCAAACCGCATGCCGCATACGTTCCGATGCTGATGATGCGGGTGCGCCGTTCAACCTTGCGATCCAGTCCGGCCAGACCCGCCTCACCGAACACCACCTCACGCAAGAGCCTGGCGAGAAAGTAGCTGCGACCCGCCCCGGCACGCGCAGCGACCACCTGGCGGGGGAGGCCGAATTCGCCCGCCATTGTACCCAGCAGCCGATCGATCGGCGTGCCTTCCTGGGTGCCGCTGGTGAAATAGACTCCACGGAGAAGCGGCCGCGCCTCCAGGCGGCTGGGCCGGAAGATCTCCGTCAGGAAGTCATCGGCCACGGACCGAAGTGACGCGACCTGTTGTGGGAACCCGTAGATCAAGCGCCGCCGGCGAATATCAGGTTCCTGATGCACGCGTTCCAGAAGGCGGTCGTTCAGCCGCGCCACCAGGAGGTCGAACTCTCCAGCGAATTTTGCGACCGCTCCGTCGTCGTCGGTTCCTTCGTCGAGCGGCAGGGTCATGCCCCAGACCTGCTCGCGGTCCTCCTTGCCAAGATTATCGAAGAACTCGGCAAACCCGGCGATAAGGTCGGTCTTGGTAAAGAGCACGTAGACCGGCAGCCGGAGGCGAAGGTTGTCATGCAACTCGCGCAAGCGGCTGCGAATGGTACGCGCGTGCGCTGCTCGGTCGGCATCGGAGATCGTCGCGAGGTCTGCCAGGCTGATGGCGACCAGAATGCCATTCAGCGGCTGGCTGCTACGATGCTTCTTGAGCAACTGCAGAAACCCGAGCCAGGCGGCGCTGTCCACAACCGCCTGGCTGTCCTGCATCGTATAGCGCCCGGCGGTGTCGATCAGCACCGCCTCGTCGGTGAACAGCCACTCGCAGTTGCGCGTCCCACCGACCCCGCGCAGCGGCTGACTCGCGGTCTCGAGCGGAAACTTAAGCCCGCAATTCTGCAGCGCCGTGGTCTTGCCTGCACCCGGAGGGCCGATGATCACATACCATGGCATTGCTGCCAGCCGCTTGCGCGAGGACCCGAGGGGAGACTTGCGCAGCGCCTTCATTGCCTGATCGAGGCGATCCTTGAGCCGCGCGATCTCTTCGGCCGAAGCCTTTTCGACCTCCTTGGCTTGCATAGCCTCGGGGCTATCCGCAATTCCTTCGGCCAACGCCTTATCGCGTCGATTGGCGCGTACGAGGCGCAACAGGTTCCAGATGATCCAGCCGGCAACCAGAGCAGCGATGGTAATGAACCGAGCGATCTCTGTTTCGAGCGGATGCAGCGCGCCGATGCCCAGCAGTGGCCCGAATATCCAAACGGCGATGATCAGCGCCAGCACAACAAATGCGGAGGTGAACCAAGGCGAGCGAAAGACCGAGCGCAGCATCGAGTACATCAGATTCCGTCCGCGGGCTTCGTGAGCACGATTTCCGTCCGCCGGTTCTGCTGCCGTCCCTCCGCAGTTGCATTGGGCGCGACCGGATTGCTCTCGCCCTTGCCTTCCGCTTTGACCCGTTCGGGTTTCTTGAGCCTCGCCTTCAGTGCATTCGCGACGGTCTCGGCGCGCGCCCGCGACAGCTCGAAATTCGACGGGAACCGGGCTGTGCGAATCGCTTGATTATCGGTGAACCCCAGAACCGTCACCTGCCCCGGCTCGGTCTCCAGCGCATCGCCGATACGGACCAGAAGTGCCGGATAGTCCGCACCGAGCACCGCCTCGCCGGAGCCGAACATGTTTCGGTTGGCCAGGCGGATGGTGATCGCCTGCGGGTCTTCGAAGACCTGCACGAGCCCGGCGCGGATCTCCGGGGCCAGGAACTCGCGAAACCGTGCGGCGCGTGAAGCGGGAACAACAACGGCAGCGGGCGTCTGCGTCGGTCTTGCGATGCGCACCTGCTGGCGGGCAACCGCCAGGGGCTGGCTGGGTGGCAGGTCCGCCAGCTCGGCGAAAGCAGAGTCGGAGACGCCCGCCAGGATGAAGCTGAACGTCAGGTAGCACACGCCCGCAATGCATGCCGTCCCAAGCACACGCGCCCAGATCGGGATATGGCGGATGATCCCTCGCGCACGCATCGCGACGCCGCGCCAGTGCGGCGACAGTTCGCGTTCGAAATCGCCCTTGATCTGACGCAGCAGGCGATAGACGCCCTCACGCAGCTCGGTCAAAGCCGCCACGCCTCGCGGCATCACCCGATAGCGACCCTCGAAACCGAGCGATGTGCATAGATACATGAGCTCGACGACCTGCGCGTTGTTGCCAAGGTCTGATTGCATTCGTTCGAGAATGTCGAAGAAGCGCTCGCCGCCGATGACCTCGTTGTGGAACACGCTGGTCAGACTGTGCTGAACCCAGCTCGACTGGGTGCCCCAAGGAGTGCTGAGCACAAGATCATCAACCGTGGCGCAAAGTGCATAGCGGGCGGCACGCAGCGAACGCGTGTCCAGGCCGGTCGCCAGGGCGTCGGTTTCAAACCGCTGGATCGCTGCCACCATCGCCGTGCGCAGCCGATCAGGGTCCGGCGGGTTGAGGTCGCCGCTGATACGGATCGCAGCGGCGAGCACCGGCGCAGCCACGGCGACCAGTGGATTGTCGCCAACTTTCGGAATCACCTGTACCGGACCGCGTCGGGTCGGCGAAGAAGACGCGGATGCCGATTGAGCGGCGACTGCCGCTGACGGGCGCGGCCGGAATACGGTCGCCTCGCTGTCGCCCGGTTCGGCGAACGGATCACTGCTCACGGCTCACCCCCGGATCGCCCAGCACTCGATCTCAAGCCCGGGAAAGTCGCCGGCAACCGCTATCGCGATGCCGCCCGAGCGGGCAAGCGCAGCCCAATACACGCTGCTGCGTTCGAGTTCGAAATACGATGTGCCGGCATAAAACGGCAGCTGACGCGGCGCGACGGGCAGAGCGTTGATGGCAATGCCGGGAAGCGCCACGTTGATCAGGTCGCGGATCTGCTCAACCGGACCGATCTTGATCTGATTGGGCAGGTTGTGGCGCAGCGTCTCGGCAGGCATCTGCGCCTTCACCGCCAGCACCCATGTCGCATCGGTCACCAGGCTGCGGTCCATGATCGGCCCGACGCGGATGCCGAACCGGCGTTCCTGCAGCGGGATGGGCACCGCCGTCTGTTCCAGCACTGCCGAGAGTGCCTGACGAAGCGCCGCCATGACCGGACGGAAGGTCGCATACAGATCGTCGTGCCGATACGGCGGAAACACCGGAGGACGGCGGCGGCTCTCGGTGAAGGTGGCCAGTTCGCCGGCGAGGCTGACAAGCACGCGGTACAGCGATTCGGGATGCAGCTGCCCGACACTGGCCGCGAGATGCGTCATCAGCGGCTCGTACCGGTTGCAGGTTTGCAGCAGCAGATAGTCAGCGATTTCGGCGGCGCCGCGCTGTGTGGTTTCCGAAACGCGCCCCGCCAGTGCCTCGGCACGCTGATGCAGCAGCCCCTGCAACTGCGCGACAAATCCTGCCAGTACGCCCGATGCCTCGCAGACGAGGACGGGCGGGATGTAGGACTCGTCCAGGACGACCGAGCGATCGGCCCGCACCTCGATTAACTTCACCATCCCAAGCGAGACCTGACCGGCACGCGCGCCTGCCTCAGGCAGGAAGCGCAGGCGCAGGCGGCCCACCGGCACGTTAGCGATCGAGCTGTAGCCGGCATTGGTATCTGTCGCCTCATGCTCCGAGGTCACGTAGCGCGCCACTGTCTCGGTTCTGTCGGGCGGTGCGGTCTCGATGGTGCCGGGCTGGCGGGCCGGCAGCGTGACATTAAGCACGGTGTTGCGTAGGGTTTCTGGCAAATCGAGGGGGGTGGGCTGATCCGCCTCGTCCGGTATGTCGAACGGAGTACCGTCGGGCATCAGCCCCGACGCGGAGCGCAGCGCGAACTTCCCAAGTGTCAGTAGATCGGCGTCGATTTCAAGGCGGGTAAAGCCATAGCTGAACGGCGTCAGCGCCGACGTGCTGCCGCGAATGAGCCACTCGAGATAGCGTTCCTGCTGTTGCAGATGCTGGGGCTGCAGGAACAACCCCTCACCCCAAACGACCTTGTTGTCCCACTTCATCGCCGCCTACCGCGCCGGCGCGAGGTGAAGTCCATCCGCCCCAGCAGTGACCGCAACCTCGGTGGTCTTCTGCGGCGGTACCGGAGCCGATACCCGCCAGGGTACGTCCTGAAACGCTCGATACGCGCCAAAAACGCCGATAGCGTGCACACTATCGGGCGGCTTCAACGTCTCGGTCTTCGTTTCGCCCGGTGCGAGGCGATATTCCTCCTTCTTGATCAGGTCCGGCCCCAGCGTTGCCGCATCATTCTGAAACAACTGGAAGAACTCCGCCTTTTCGAAGGCGGCAGTGGAGCCAAGCTGATAAACCCGCACCACGAGCGGTGCCCCGGCACCAGAGGTCGTGGGGTTCACGTCACTGGTGGCGACCAGCTTCAACTCGGCAACCGTTGGTGGCGGAGGTGGCGGCGGTGGTGGCGGAGCACCGCCGCAACCCTCCAGCATCAGCATTACGGCGACCACGCCCAGGACGAACTGAGTTCTCATCAAGCCTCATCGTTGCCAGTCGCGCCATCACCACTTGCTGTGGCAGGCGGAACTGCAGTTCAAATAGGATGCACCGACCTGCTCGGTGCGAATACCACAGGGCTACGCGATGGGTTTGCCACCTCGTTCCTTGCTTTGTTCGGTGTACGCTTTTGCGAAGGCCCGCCCGAACACCGAGTGAAAGTCATCCTCGGCTTCTGCCGCGATCGCGCCATACAGCACGCAGAACTCATTCCAAAGCCGCGACTTGCGCGCGGCGGGCACCAGGTTCGACAGACCGCCTTGTGACAGCCGCGCTTCCAGCACCGCAGGATCAAAGCGACCCAGCAGTGCCGCAAGTGCTGACCGCACGCCGGCGATAACGGCGATCTCGTGCATCTTCACGTCCTGCAGAGCCTCCCGCGCAGCGACCAGCGGCGTCATGTAGCCGGTGCGATCGGTGCTCAGCAGAGCAATAACCGCCTGTTCGGGTGTGACGGAGAATTTCAGCGGATTGTTGTTGTTGGACCTGATCATCGTTTGGTCTATGCGGAACTCGCCTTTGACGGCCGAGCGAGACATCAGCAGTTCGCGCATTCCCTCCGTCATGACGCGAAATATTGCGCCATAGCTGCGCAGCGCCGCTTCCGCGTCCGGTCGCGAGAATTGGCCCGATACGCCGGCGCCTTCGAGAAATGCCTGCAATGCGGCTTCAGCTCCCAACGGCAGACCAGGCTGTGGACCGGGCGTGGTTGGTGCGGGGGGCGGGCTCTCCATCACCGCGCCAGTTTCCGGCGCAGGATTTCGTTTTGCTGGAATTTCGGGTTGAACCGGGACGGCCCGTTGCGGCTCTCCGCCATGCTCGACCGGCGCGAGCAGGTCATCCCATTCTGCAAACGGATTGTGTCCCCCTGCAGGGGCTGCGACCTGAGTAGGAGCGTTGGGTGGCTTCGCTGGCAACCCCGCGGCCGACGGAAGCCCGGACGGCACCACGGGGCCGATCAGTGCATCGAAGTCGATATCCTGCCCACTGACCGGCGGCAGCACACGCGGCGATGGCATCGCGTGATGCACCGCGTCGGCGTGGTCGGACTGTGACGGCCCTCGCCATTGCACGGACGGCGTCGCGCCCCGGAACAGGTCGTCCGTGGGGTCGATGCGGCGCCGCTTCGCATCATCATCGCGATCGAAGGGATCGTCGGTACGTCGCACTGGCGTCTGGTGTCTGACGGGATGCCGGAAGACGGGATCGCGGCTGCTGCGCAGAGGGACGCCGAGAGGGTCCTCGAGCGGATCGACGTTCAACGGATCGTCCTGCGGCAATGAGGCCGCAGCGTGCTGGGCTTCGACCTCCTCCACTCGGAACAGAAACTCGCCAATCCGGAACTCATCCTGATGAGTAAGAACAACGCGGCTGTCTCGCTCGGTCGGCCGGCCGGCACCGTTGATGTAGACCCCGTTAGTGCTGAGATCGGTCAGTACACAGCGTCCATTCTCCAGGCTCAGGACGCAATGCGTCTTCGACAGATGCCGCTCGGGATCCGGCAGTATCCAATCGTTGCGCTCGCCGCGACCGATCGACAGCGTGCCGGACGCAAGAATCCTCTCGCCACCACCGTCAGCGAGGGTAAGCTTTATCGCCACGTTGGAATGGTCCTTGGCCGACGGGGCAAGGCTGCATAGGAGTTCACCGGGATGGCGGACATCGTACTAGCCGAATGCTCCGGCCAGGCGTGGCTGGTTCGAGGGGAGCAGCATATGGACGAACTCCTGGCCAACCTCCTTGAGCCGCATGTTACCATTGAGGTTGTCGCGTGCGAGTCAAAAAGTGCCGTAAACGCCCTTGCGTACGAGTATGGCGCAGCGCCGGGCACCGAGCTCTGGTTGATCCACCCTGCCATCGTCAACCGCGCACGCGGCGAGACCGCTGTGTCTGCAGATTTCTCCGAATGGTCCGCCTTGCTCAGTGAGCGCGCGCTGACGGACCTTTCGACGATAGCAGCCCTGGCGTTGCGGCGTGCCGACATGAACATCGTCCTCACGTGCTATATCGCGGCCGACGCAGCAACCACCGCGATCGATCTGACCAGTCTGCGCGTGCGTATATTGGAAGGTCGGCTTGCTACGCTTGGGGTTTCTGCCTCTCGCCTGCTGCGCCAGACCGAAATCGACGCCGCGAAAACCGATCGTATCGAGCTCATCTTGCGTCCGTCCTGACAGCTCATTGCTTGAGCGAGGCGAGCAGTGCGTCAAGGTCAGCTTCGGTCTCGTCAGGACCCGCCGGCGGTGGTTCGGCATTCAAGCTCGCAAGCAGGTTTTCCAGCTCATCCTGTGCCGTGTCGTCGGCGCCCGCCGCTGGTGACGATGGAGCGCTCGTTGCAGCCCCAAGGTCGTCCAGCAGGCTATCCAACTCGGTTGCGGCGGCTGTCTCTGCCGGGGGCGACGCCGCGGCCGGTGGCGTGGCGGCCGGGGCCGGCGAAGCCTGGGTCGCCGCGGCTGCTGGAGCCTTGGCGGGTGGCGGAGGGGCTGGGGCGGGCGAAGGCGCCGCCACCTGTGTAACCGGTGTTTTGGCGGGCGGAGGCGGAGGTGCCTTGGCAGCTGGTTTCGGACTGAGGTCAACCGGTGCCCAACGTCCCGCGAGCGGCTGTCCGGCAACCGATCCGAAGCCTGCCACCCTCACCTCAGGCCGCCCGCGCAGGCTTACGATTGGGATCACACCAACACTGGAGACCTTTGCGGCCTGTGTCTCTGGGAAGAGCCGCTCGGTACACGGCAGCGCCACCTGGTCACCATCCGCGTCGCGATACACGTAGACCGCCAGGTCCCCGACCACGCTGATACTGCCGAGTTGCATCGAATTGCCCCCCTTCAGCCAGGCCTGCCCGGCGCACAGGGCGATGAGCAGGCCTGGGTGACCCCACAGCATCCCTGAGAGGCCGGACTGCCGGCTGAACTCCTCGAAGGCAAAAGCGTCGATTGGGTCGGATCGCTTGCCGTACGGCGCACGCAGCAGGAACCGCGGGGTGGCGAGACCAAGATACGTCGCCGCCGGCAGCGCACGCAGCTCACGCCACGCCGACCGGATCAGCGGATGCCACTCATGTTCGGGTTCGCGCAGTGCATCCGGACCGATGGCCGAGACGAATGGTGCGCCAGCACCTCCGGTCAGTTGTACCAGTCGGCCCAGCAGGTCGATGTGCGGCGGCGCCAACTCGAAGCCATAAAGACCGATGATCATCGCAAGCGGACCCGCATCAGCGTCGGTCGCCGGCTGTTCAATCAGCAAGGAATGCAGCGCCGTATCCGCCAGCTGATCGGTGCTGGCCAGGTCGGCCGCCAGCTCCTCGGCCGATATGTCGTACAGCACGATCTGCAATCGTGCACCCGTCTCAAGACCGCGGACCAGCATCTCCACCCCACGCCACAGCGCCTCGGCGCATTGGAAGTCCGGATGGTGCAGCACGCGACGCATCGTATCCGACAGCGCGGCATCCACGCGTGCCAGCAGCGCCTCCTGCCGGCTGTCGGTCGCGGGAACGACGAACGGGCCGACAAGACGGCGGATCAGGTCATCGGCCGAAGCCTCACGAGGCCCGCGCAGGCCTGTCAGGCGGGCAAAGTCAGACAGCGTGCGGTCAAGCGCGATGGCGCCGCCGCGGGCCCGCCGCGTCGCAGGCGGCGGCAGCGGTTCACTTCCTGCCCAGGAGAGCACCTCCTTCATGGCACGCTCGAACCCGCTGCGACTTTGCAGATTTCGACGAAGGCTCAAGAGCTGCTCGAACAACGGCAGCGCCTCGACCAGCTGATCCGGATGGAAGTCATCCATGCTCGCGATCGGGACTTCGACCGTGCCTTCGTCGCCGAACGGCAGCACGATACGTGGTGCGAGCCTCTCGAGGACCGTGTCGAGATTGTCGACATCTACGCGCAGCGGTTTCCGACCTGCAAGCGCGTTGCCGGTGGCAGCCTCGCCCTTGCTGGCGCGGCCGGAGAAATCACCCAGTAGCGCCAGGCGAAATACGGAGCCATGCGCCACCCCCGGCGCGGGTGCAGGCGTACCGAAATTCACTTCGTAATTCATCATGGCGGTCTCCCCGGTACGCTCGCGCGGCGCGAATTTGACCCAGCGCCTAGCTTACACTTACGGGCGGAGCCGGG
>Ga0170475_105592353_pt1 | contig 17515 bp, 20 predicted proteins | sample Soicark_Litter_5_FD_111474 | JGI IMG/M metagenome (GOLD analysis project Ga0170475, IMG submission 111474) | Avena fatua rhizosphere microbial communities from Hopland, California, USA. Combined Assembly of 48 SPs
CGGTGAGCGTCACCCCGATCCGCATCATGGGCGACCCCGTTCTGCACGCACGCGCGAGCGAGCTCGACGAGGTGACCGACGAGATCCGCAGGCTCGTCGCCGACATGTACGAGACCATGGACGCCGCTCCCGGCGTCGGACTTGCCGCACCCCAGGTCGGCGTCCCTCTGCGCATCTACGTCTACTCCTACGTCGACGACGACGAGAGGCCGTGGCGGGGCGAGATCATCAACCCGGTGCTCTGGATGGCCCCGCCCGAGCCGGGCTCTCCCGACCCCGACGAGGAGTCCGAGGGGTGTCTGTCGTTTCCCGGCGAGCGCTTCGCGCTGCGCCGCTCCGACCGGGTGCTCGTCACCGGCACCGATCTCGCCGGCGGCGACGTGCGCATCGAGGTCGACGGATGGCGCGCCCGCATCATGCAGCACGAGTTCGATCACCTCGACGGCATCCTGTACGTCGACCGCCTCGGCGATTCCGACTGGAAGACCGTGCAGAAGATCGCGCGCAAGCGCGGCTGGCACCGCGGCTCGCACAGCTGGATGCCGGGAGTCGACGACCTCGAGGGCTGAGCCGCGATCGGCGGCGGACTCCACCCCTTGGAACAGAAGAGAGCAACATGGACGCACAGGTGCGCGTCGGCATCGTCGGCTACGGCAACCTCGGTCGGGGCGTCGAGCTCTCCTTGCGGCTGAACCCCGACATGCGCCTGGTCGGCGTCTTCACCCGCCGCGACCCGGCCTCCGTGCTGACCGTCGACCCGGACGCTCCGGTTCACCGCATCGATGACCTCGAGTCATGGCGAGACCGGATCGACGTCCTGATCCTGTGCGGCGGCTCGAAGAGCGATCTGCCCGAGCAGACCCCGTCACTGGCATCCTCCTTCTGCGTCGTCGACAGCTTCGACACGCACGCCCGGATCCCCGAGCACTTCGCCGCGGTGGATGCCGCGGCGCGCGCCGCCGGCACGACCGCGGTGATCTCCACGGGCTGGGACCCCGGCCTGTTCTCGCTGCAGCGCCTGTACGGCGAGGCGATCCTGCCGCAGGGCGAGACGTACACCTTCTGGGGGCTCGGGCTCAGCCAGGGGCACTCCGACGCCATCCGGCGCGTTCCTGGCGTCGCCGCCGGCGTGCAGTACACGATCCCGTCCGAGAACGCGATCGCGCGGGTACGGGCGGGTGAGCGCCCCGAGCTGAGCACGCGAGAGAAGCACACCCGGGAGTGCTTCGTCGTGCTCGAGGCCGACGCGGATCCGGATGCCGTCCGCGCGGCCATCGTGGGCATGCCCGACTACTTCGAGCCGTACGAGACCACGGTGCGCTTCATCTCCGCCGAGGAGCTCGCCCGGGAGCACACCGGGGCCCCGCACGGCGGGTTCGTGATCCGCAGCGGGACGACGTCCGCGTCGGCGGGTCAGACGGTCGAGTTCCGGCTCGGTCTGGACTCGAACCCCGAGTTCACCGCCAGCGTGCTCGTGGCCTACGCTCGCGCGGCCGCACGACTCGCCGCCTCCGGCGACCACGGCGCGAAGACGCCGTTCGACATCGCGCCCGGCCTGCTCTCCCCCAAGTCCCCCGACCAGCTGCGCGCCGAGCTGCTCTGACCCTCTGCGCGACGGCCGCGCTGATCGGCGTGTGACTTTCGTCCCGAGGGCCCACGCGGGGCGGGGGCATGGTGAGGGGATGGACACCGACGCCTCAGAGCCCTACTCCGACGACGACCGCATCGTGGTCGGCGTCGACGGATCCGCTGCCTCCATCGCGGCGCTTCGGTACGCGGCCCGCATCGCCGACGCGCTCGATGCGCCGATGGAGGCGGTGACGACATGGACGTACCCGCCGATCATGGACTCCTACGCTCTCGCGGGATGGTCTCCAGAGGACGACGCCGAGAAGCTGCTCGAGCAGTCGATCATCGATGCATTCGCCTCCGATCCGCCGCCGCGCCTCACCAGGAGTGTTCTCGCAGGTCCCGCCGCGGCCACCCTGATCGGCGTAAGCCGGCGCGCAGGGATGCTCGTGCTCGGCAATCGCGGGCACGGCGGTTTCGTCGGGCTGCTGCTGGGCTCGGTGAGCTCGGCGTGCGCCGCGCATGCGATGTGTCCCGTCCTGATCGTGCACGCGAACGCGCGTGACACCGAGCCGGAATCGGACCTGTGATGAACGCGGCGTCCTGGTCCGAGCCGAACCCGCCCATCGGCCCCGCCGACCGCTCGCTCCCACCCACCCAGCCGATCGTCATCACCTTCACGACGGTCGAGCCGCCGGCGACTATGCCGGAGACGCACATCGAAGGCTGAACGGCCGTCGCCATGCGTCGCGCTGCAGTCCACGCGTGTGATCAGCGGTGCGACGCTGACCCGGCGGCGCCGTCGTCCCGGGCATGCTTGCGGTCGTTCTCGAACAGTGCCGCCTGGGTCCGATGCTCCAACCCCAGTTTCGCGAGCATCGTCGACACGTAGTTCTTCACCGTCTTCTGCCAAGCCCAGCTGCTCCGCGATCAGGCGGTTGGTGAGCCCGTCGGCGATCAATGCGAGGATCTGCCGCTCGCGCAGACCCAGCGACCCGAATCTCGGGTCCTCCGCAGGCATGGTGCGCATCTGCTGGGCCGCGCGGGCGGCCGCCACCGGGTTGATCAGACGGCGGCCCTCCGCCACCTGCCGCACAGCGCGCACCAGGTCGACGCCGTGCGCGCTCTTGAGCAGGTAGCCGGATGCATCGGCGAGGATGGATGCGAAGACGGCGTCGTCGTCGTCGAACGCGGTGAACATGAGACAGCGCACCTGTCGATGCCGCTGACGGATCTCGCGACACAGATCGGCCCCGTTGCCGTCCGGCAGATGCACGTCGAGCACGGCGATGTCGGGAAGGGTCGCCGCGATCCGATCGAGTGCCTCCCGGCATGTCCCCGCCTCCCCGACGATCTCGAGATCCGGCTGCGAATCCAGCAGCTCCGCGACGCCACGCCGGACGACCTCATGGTCGTCCACCAGGAAGACCCGGACCATGGCGTGTCCCCTCTCGCCGTCGCGGACGACTCACCGCATCCCGGAGCCGCTGTGCACGACAGCGTACGCGGGCGCGCACACCGGTGCGCGGGACTTTCGACCCGACCCGCATACCGCGCACGGCGTTGGCTGAGCTCATCGACTCCCGGCAGCCGGGAGCGCGTGCACAGAAGGGGCCGACATGTCAGCAGCACCGTTCCACGGCCGTACGGTCATCGTCACGGGGGCAGGGTCGGGGATCGGCCACGCGACCGCGACGCGTCTGCATGCGGAGGGAGCTCGTGTGATCGCCGCCGACATCTCACGCGAGCGGCTGCGGCTCCTCGAAGAGGAGATCTCCGACGGTGTCATCACCGTCGACGGCGATCTCGCCGAGCAGCTCACCGTCGATCGGGTGCTGGCCGCGGCGGAGGGCCGCGTGGACGGACTGGCGAACATCGCCGGCATCATGGACGGCTTCGAGCCGACCGCCGAGATCCGCGACGACACGTGGGAGCGGGTGCTCTCCGTGAATCTCACGGCGATGATGCGGCTGACCAGGGCGGTTCTGCCGCTGATGGTGTCGGCCGGGCGGGGTGCGATCGTCAACGTCGGCTCCGAGGCCGGCCAGCGCGGCTCGGCTGCCGGCACGCCGTACACGGTGTCGAAGCACGCGGTGAACGGCTTCACCCTCAGCACCGCGTTCTTCTACACGCCGAAGGGCGTGCGATGCAACGCGGTGGCTCCCGGTCCCGTCGCGACGTCGATCGAGGCCCCGTTCCGCTCGGACTGGGCGCAGCAGCGGATCGGGCCGCTCCTGCAGAGCACTCTGCCGCCGGTGGCGCAGCCCGAGACCATCGCGGCGGCCATCTGCTGGCTGCTCGGCGATGAGTCCGCGAACGTCTCGGGTGCGGTCCTGCCGGTCGACGGCGGCTGGGCTGCGGTCTGACCGGAGGAGTCCTGATGAGAGCGTGGGCGACGGGGTCCGCCGGTGTGCTTCAGCGCACGGAGCGGCCCGATCCGATCCCCGCCGCAGATGAGGTGCTCGTGCGGGTCCTTGCCTGCGGCGTCTGCCGCACCGACCTGCACGTCATCGACCGGGAGCTTCCCGTGCACCGGCCGGGCGTCGTCCCGGGCCATCAGGTGATCGGCGAGGTGATCGGAATCGGTGCCGGAGTCAGCACGATGCAGCCCGGTGACCGCGTCGGCGTGGCCTGGCTGCGGCGCACGTGCCGAGCATGCCGATGGTGCCGCGACGGACGGGAGAACCTCTGTCCCGATTCCGCGTACACCGGGTGGGACATCGACGGCGGCTTCGCCGACCTGGTGACTGTTCCGGAAGCCTTCGCATACCGGGTTCCCTCTCATGGACCCTGCCGTGCTGGCGCCGCTGCTGTGCGCGGGAATCATCGGATACCGAGCCCTTCGCCGTGCGCGGGTGCCCGCCGGGGGCCGTCTCGGTCTGTACGGCTTCGGCTCCAGCGCCCACCTGACGGCCCAGATCGCTCGGGCTGCGGGGGCCGAGATCCACGTCATGAGCCGCGGGCGACAGAATCGTGCTCTTGCGGCGCAGATGGGCGTCGCGTCCGTCTCGGATGCCGCGGGTGAACCGCCTGTGAAACTGGATGCCGCCATCGTGTTCGCCCCTGCGGGTGAGCTCGTCCCGCTCGCTCTGCGGGCCACCGAGCGCGGCGGCACGGTGGTGCTGGCCGGCATCCACATGACCGACGTGCCCTCGCTCGATTACACGCGAGATCTGTTCCTGGAGCGCGACCTGCGCACCGTCACCGCGAACACCCGTGCCGACGGCGACGCCTTCCTGCGGCTCGCGGAGCGGCTGCACCTGACCCCGCAGACCACCCGCTATCCCTTCGAGCGGCTCGGCGACGCCGTCGACGATCTGCGAGCGGGACGCGCGATGGGGTCACTCGTCGCCTGCGGGTGAGCAGCGCTGTCGGCGCGAGGGTCCCTGTCGTACACTCGGCATCATCAGCCAGCGGGAGGTGCTGTCGTGTGAACGCGGACCTTCATTTCCCCGATCAGCCGCGCGCCGAGCTCGACAAGACGATCGGCGACCTGATCGCGCGCGCCGAGCAGGTTCTTGCCGTGCAGGGACGGCTGCGCGAGCTGCTGTCGGCGACCCGCACGGTGATCGACGCTCTCGACCTCGACACCGTGCTCGCCCAGATCGTGGAATCGGCGATGAGGCTCGTCGGGGCGCAGTACGGTGCGCTCGGAGTGGTCGACGAGAACCGGATGCTCGAGCGATTCGTGCACTCCGGTATGCCTGCCGAGGAGGTGGAGAGGATCGGTCACCTTCCGCGCGGATACGGACTGCTCGGCGCGGTCATCGAATCCGCCGAGACCATCCGGCTCGCGCACATTGCCGACGATGCGCGCTCGGTGGGCTTTCCCACGCACCACCCCCCGATGGATGCCTTCCTCGGCGTCCCGATCCGGATGCGCGACGAGGTGTACGGCAACCTCTATCTCACGAATCCCGCAGCAGGGACCTTCAGCGAGGAGGACGAGCAGCTCGTCGAAGCTCTGGCGGGCACCGCCGCGATCGCGATCCAGAATGCCCGGCTCTACGACGAGGCGCGACGTCAGGAGCGATTGAGACGGGCATTCTCCGAGATCGCGACCGCCCTGCTCTCCCCCGACTCGACGGATGTCCTGGGGGTCGTGGCCGAACACGTGGCGCTCGTCATCCCGAGCCGACTGGTGACGATCGCCGTGCCGGAAGGAGGTGAGCACATCCGCATCGAGGTCGCACAGGGCGAAGGATCGGCCGAACTTGCCGGCACCACGATCCCGGCCATCTCCTCGCTCGCCGCCCGCGCCATCGAGACCGGGAAGCCGGCCGCCGACGACTCATCCGAGCGGACGTTTCTCGATGGCCGCATCCGCGTGGGGCCAGGCGCCGCCGTGCCGCTGACCGTCTCGGGGCGCGCGATCGGGGCCCTCTGCGTGTTCCGGCAGATCGGGCACCACGGCTTCAGCCGCGATGAACTCGACACGATCGCGGAGTTCGCCGTGCAGGCCGGCATCGCCGTCTCCCTCGCGTGGGCGCGCATCGATCGACAGCGTCTGGCCATCATCGACGACCGCGCGAGGATCGCTCGGGATCTTCATGATCACGTCATCCAGCGGCTGTTCGCGATCAGCCTCGGTCTGCAGGCCCTGAGTGGAGTCATCCCCTCGCAGGCCGACCGCCTCGACGAGCACGTGGGCCAACTCGACGCCGCGATCGCCGACATCAGAACGGCGATCTTCACACTCCGCTCGCGGCACTCGGGAACGCAGCAGACGAGACACCGCATCCTCGATGCCGTCGCGGAGCTCACCCCGACCCTGCCCGCACCGCCGCGGGTGGTCTTCATCGGGCCCGTGGATCTCGCCATCAACGGCGAACTCGCCGACGATGTCGTCGCCGTGGTGCGAGAGTCGCTCGCCAACGTCGCGCGCCATGCGAACGCCCGCCACTGCTCGGTGTCGGTGGAGGTGGGCGACGCCGACGTGACCGTCACCGTCGACGATGATGGCGACGGCCTCGTCGAGGGTGCGGGCGCGCCCAGTGGCACGGTGAATCTCGCACACCGGGCGGCCGGTCACGGCGGCGCGTTCACGCTGACGAACGGACCGGATCGAGGCGCCAGGGCGCAATGGAGAGTGCCGACGGGATCCTGAGCCGTGGACGCGACGTGCTGTGACCAAAGTCCCGCTCGAGGAGATGCCGTCTGGGAGAGCATGGCCGCAGCACAGAACGCGATGGCGTTCGGCGATCAGACCCAGGAGCCATGATGCGCGCACTCGTCATCTACGAGACCATGTTCGGCAACACCCGGCGGATCGCTGAAGCGGTTGCCGAGGGAATGCGCGACGGAGCGCGAGTGGATGTCGTCGACGTCACGGATGCTCCCGCTGAGGTTTCGCCGGAGGTCGGGCTCGTGGTCGTCGGCGGCCCCACCCACGCATTCTCGATGTCGCGGTACTCCACCCGACGTGAGGCCGCGCACCGCGGTGGTCGCGTCGCGGACCTGCCTCGAGGCATCCGCGATTGGCTGTCCGAGCTGCCATCCGGCGAGCAGCCGCAGGCATTCGCCGCATTCGACACCCGCGTCGACATGCCGTTGATGCCCGGAGCCGCTTCGCGATCCGCCACACGCGCGGCCCGGCGAAAAGGCTTCACTCGCACCGTCGACCCCGAGAGCTTCCTGGTCGAAGGCTACGAGGGTCCTCTGGTGGACGGAGAGCTCGACCGTGCCCGCGCCTGGGGGCACAGTCTCACCGCCGGCCCCGCCGAATGAGCCCCGGGCCCGACCCGTCGGCACGTCTCAGCAATCGCATGACCTCGGCATCGGTGGTCTGCGCGAAGTGACGGTAGTGGTTGCCGACGGCACGGAACACCGCCGGCGTCTCGAGGCAGACGATCCGATCGGCATCCGGGATGCGATCCAGCGCCTCACGGGCTCCGACCGGAGCCGCGACGATCACATGGACAGCGCCGAGCCGACGCGCGACCTTGCACGCAGCCTCGGCCGTCGCGCCGGTCGCTATACCGTCGTCGACGACGAGCACGTCCTGACCGGTGAGGTCGCGTCTGGGCCGCTCGCCGCGCAGAGTCATCCGACGGTGTTCGAGCACCTCGCGTTCACGACGTTCCACTTCTGACAGCTCCGCTGCGGTGACACCAGCGCGAAGCGCGAGATCGACGTCGACGATCCGCACGTCACCCTCCCCGACCGCGCCCATGGCGACCTCGGGCTGGAAGGGCAGGCCGAGCTTGCGCACGAGGATCACATCGAGCGGCACCCCGAGCCGCTCGTCGATCTCAGCCGCCACCGGCACGCCGCCACGCGGGATGGCGAGCACGATCGACGCGGTGATCCGCTCGCTGCTCAGACGATCCGCCAGCAGACGGCCGGCATGCGAGCGATCGTCGAACACGTCAGCCCCGCTCCCGCAGAGCGCGGACGGCGGCCGGGAAGGCGAAGCCGATCGCCCTCCCGGCCGTCGCGCAGGTGGTCCAGCACACCAGCCGGCGGACGCCCCATGGAGCTGCTCCCCTTCTCCGGACCACGATCGCCCTCTTCCGTTCGGCTGTGAGCCGACGGTACCGACCTCTGCGAGCAGCTTTCGGGCCTAAGGTCCCACGTCCGCTGTCCACACCCGTGACGCACGGGACGTTCGGCCTCGACCGCGGGAGGTTCGAGGGGCGAGCGTCGTCCTACGCATACCGGTCTGCGCCCGTGCTCGCGCTCTGAACTGCTCGGACGCGGCGCGAACCCTCGATGCGGCGAGAACGGCCGGTGCAGAGAGAGGCGACCCTGATGGAGATCCCATCCAAGAGTGCACGACCCACCCCGGAGCTGACCTGGCATGAGGAGGCGAAAGGGCGGCTCACCGTCGGCGACCGCGCCGCAGATCGACTTCGGCAGGCGATGGGCAGCTGGCGGTTCGTCGGATTGTTCTTCGCGGGTATGGCGGCCTGGTGGGCGTTGAACACGCTCGGGGCCACCGCATGGGATCCGTATCCGTTCATCCTGCTCAACCTCTTCCTGAGCATGCTCGCCGGCGTCCAGGGCGCAATCCTCCTCATCGCCGCGAAACGCCAGGACTCGATCTCGGCGGCACTCGCGCAGCACGACTTCAACACGAATCTCGCGGCGAAGACCGACATCGAGGCCCTGCTCGAGATAAACCGCCGCCAGTTGGAGATGATCACAGAGCTGCACAGGCTGGCAGGGCGGCTCGACCCGCGGTCGGATTCCGCAGATGAGACCCGCCGGTGAGCGTGTGAGCGACAGGACGAAGGTCCCTGCGCTCCAAGACACCGCGCCTGCACAGTGGGAGCACGCCGTGCGGCGGGGACAGGAGAGCAGAGTGATGGAGCAGAGCATCATCGTCGGGATGACCGACACGGATGCCGGCCGCCGGGCGCTCGACTGGGCCTCGGCCAGAGCCGCCGAACGCGGCAGCCGGCTCGAGCTGATGACGGTGCTCGGCGGGGTGGTCGGCGTGGTGGGAGAGGGACGGATCGTCGCGGAGAGCATGCGCGAAGCGTCGTCGATGCTCGATCGGGAGGCGGATCGCCTGCGCCGCAGCGGCATCCGGGTCGAGACCCGAGTGGATCGCGGCGACCCCGTGGATCGGCTGATCGATGCGTCGACGGTCTTCGATCTGCTGGTGATCGGGGCGGACGAGCGCGGCGCGGGCGGAAAATCGCATCGTGGCTCGCACAGCATCCGGATCGTCGCCGGCGCGAGCTGCCCCGTCGCCGTCGTCCCCCCTGTTCATCCCGCAGGGCGTCGTGGAGTCGTCGTCGGCATCGACGGGTCCACCACGAGTGAACGCGCCCTGTCCTTCGCCCTCGCTGAGGCGGAGCTCACTGGAGAGCCGCTGACCGTGGTCCGCACCTGGCAGCCGGTCCCGCTGCCGGTCACCATGGCGGCATACCCTCACGACTACCTCGCGGGTGTGCAGAAGCTGGCCGAGGAGGATGTCGAGGCGGCGGTCGCGGGTCGGGTTGCCGAGCATCCGGCGATCGAGGTCCGCCGTGTCATCGAGCGCGGATTCCCCGGCCATCGCATCAGTGAGCTCGCTCGACGTGCGCGAATGGCAGTGGTCGGGTCGCACGGGCGCGGTCCGATCGCTCGGTTCTTCCTCGGCTCGACGAGTCAGTCGGTGCTGGACGAGATGCCGGCCGTCGTGGTCGTCGTCAAGTGACCGGGTGAGCGCACGCCCCTGCGATCACGCTCCGCCGCTCTCCGTTCGGCGGTGCACGACGAGGACGGGGCAATGGGCGTGCACGACACATGTCGAGCTGACCGATCCGAGCACGAGGCTCGCGAAACCGCCTCGCCCCCGGCTCCCGAGGACGAGCATCTCCGCGTTCCGGCTCTCGTCTATGAGGGATGCAGCGGGAGGGCCGGCGATGATCACCGCCGTCATGTCCACAGGCGGATCTATCGCGAAGACCATCCTGATCGACGTCTCGAGGGTCGACGCCGCGTCGGCCCCGGGTTTCCACTCGGGGTTCGTGTACACGTCCATGAGCGTCGGGTAGTCCCAGGCGATGATCGCCCGCAGCGGAGCACCGAGCGCAGCGGCCATCCTGGCCCCGTAGCGCAGTGCCTCGACGGACGAGTCCGATCCATCGACACCCACGACGACCGGCAGGCGGGTGCTGCTGTTCATTCCCCCACGGTGATGCCTCCGCGCGGTGATCTCCGGGACGAAGGTCATACGGACCGTCACGGAGGACCGAAGGCGCGTCATGACGGTTGCGGCCGGGGCACGGCGGCATGCGCTTCTCGACGCGCAGCTCGCGGATCGCGTTCTCGGTGAGGCTTTGGTCCCGCCGGTTGCGGGCCCGAAGGCGCATGATGAGCCTCTCAAGCGCGAAAGCTGTCTGATCCGGAAGGAGTCCGCTCATGATGTACGGTGCGTGGGGCTGGGGATGGACCGAGATCGCCGTCACGGTTCTCCTCCTGCTGATTCTCAGCCTGCTGATCCTCCAGACGGTGCGGCTGTTCAGCCAGAGACCTGCCGACAGCGTCGACAGCACTGGGTCGAGAGGGCCCGCGCCCGGATCCGCGCGTCGCATCGCGGAGGAGCGCCTCGCGAGGGGCGAGATCAGCCCCGAGGACTTCGCGCAGATCGTCCGCGCGCTGGAGCAGTCGATCTGAGCGATGCCGACCCGTGGACCCCGTCACACCGGAGCAGTACTTCACCGGGAGCCGGCTGGGGCTCGAGGTCTTCCGCTGCCTCGACCGACGCCTGACGCTGAAGTCGTGCTGTCCATCGCACTGCCCGCACTGATCGAGTCGAATCGCTTCGAAGAGGTCGTGCGACCGGCGGAGGGAACCTGGATGCACCACCTCGAGATCCGTGCTGTCGGCGATGTCGATGAAGAGGTGGAAGCGTGGCTCGACGCCGCTGCCGTCGCAGCGGGCGCTGTGCGCGACGCCCGCGGCGGGTCCTTGCGAGGAGAATGGCCCTCGTCATCGGTGGGAGCGGCCGGAGGGCGCCATCGCCGGCAGAGTGCGCTTCGGATCGAACAGTCCGAGCAGGGCGAGGACGCAGCCCAGCTCAGCGAGGCCGATCGCCGAGTACACGATCTGAAGGATGGGAAGTAGCAGCCACTGACCGCCCATCTGTCGGTTCATGCACCATCTGTGCCTGTCGATCATCGAACGGTAGTCGGGGTCGTCTGCCGCGTACGGGACCTTCGCCCCGACCACCATCATCGTCGTGGGGTTCATCCTCGTGAACGGCCGCGCAAGTCAGGGAACAGTTTCGCGCGACGACGACGTTGGAACGACGAAGCCCGACTTCTGCGCGGTGACGCGGAAGTCGGGCTTCAGATTGGCTCCCCGGCTTGGACTCGAACCAAGAACCTGCCGGTTAACAGCCGGCTGCTCTGCCAATTGAGCTACCGAGGATCATTCGGTCGTCACCCGCTGGGCGGGCAACTCCCCCAGCTTAGCAAACTCCGACGGCCGCGCTGAACATGGGCGACACCCCGGGCGTGGCGACGTCAGGGTCCGACGTCGCCTTCGGCGTTGGGGGCCCAGATGAGGTTCGAGCCGATGCCCCTCGCCACGACGTGACCCGCCCTGAGCAGCAGCGTCTCGGCCGCGAGCTCGCGGATGAATCCGGCGTCGTTGGTCACGAGCAGCGCAGCCATCGATCTCTCGGTGCGGCGACGTGTGATCGCATCGAACACGACCGGACGCACCTCGAGGTCGAGATTCGCGAGCGGCTCGTCGGCGATGAGGACGCGCGGCTCGAGCATCAGCGCTCGTGCGATGGCCACGCGCTGTCGCATGCCGGCGCTCAGCTCGTAGGGGAACTTCGACGCGAGGCCGAGCGGCAGGTGCAGCTCGTCGAGCAGCGATGCCACGCGGATCGCCAGCGCTTTCTCGTTGACCTTCTTCTCACGAGACGTGATCGGCTCCGAGATGACCTCGCCCACGGTGAGCCTCGGCGGCAGCGACGCTCCCGCCCCCTGACCGACGTGCCCGCTGAGCGCAGTGAGCACGCGGCGCTTGCGCCCTGGCTTGCGGATGTTCACGCCGCACACGGTGGCGCGCCCGCCGGCGACCTTCAGCGACGAGTCGCCCATTCCTGCCAGGGCAGTGACCAGCGTGGACTTGCCCGAGCCGGTGGCACCGCCGATGCACATGAGCTCACCGGGTCGCAGCGCGAATGTCACGCCGTCGACGGCACGGGTGGTTCCCCCGTGCCCGATCCGGTCGATGACCAGATCGTGGCAGTCGATCGGGAACTCGCTGTCGGCAGGCATAACGTCCATCCTGCCTTCTCGAGGTGCGAAAGAGATCAGGACTCGGCGAACCGCAGTCGCTCGGCGTCCACATCCCGCAGCCGCATGCGCAGCGCCCGACCGCCGTCGGAGTCGGCGGGCACCCGCTGAACGGCGCCGAGCAGCTCCTGTTTCTCCCGCTCGATACTCCTCAGGATCAGCCTGCGGCAGAGGTCGGCCGACGAGGCGAGCGCGCCCTCGTCGTCCCGCGCGGGGAAGGGCATCATCAGCAGCTCACCGGCGAGGCTGCGGTACGGCTCGCGCACGGCATCCGCCGCCGCGGTGGCCCAACCGACGCGGGTGCGGTCGGCGACCGACGCGACGGCATCGCGCACCGCTTCCAGCGCCGGATGCCGGAACGGCTCGCTCAGCGCGCGCGTCAGCGCATCCTGGTCGAGGCGGTGCCCGTACTGCAGCACCCCCATCAGCGCGTCCCGCTCCAGTGCGACCTCCGGTGTGCGCGGAAGGTCCGCCAGCCGGACGCGCGTGATCCCGTCCGCGCCGTCGTCGCGCTGCACCTGGCGCTGCGCCGGCTGCTCGCGCTCACCGCGAGCGGCGCGCTGCACCTGCTGATGGACCGCGGTGGGATCCATGCCGAGCCGGCGTGCGAGCACCCGCTCGTATCCGGGACGCAGCAGCTCATCGCGGATCTCGGCCACGATCGGCGCCGCTGCGCGCAGCGCGCCGACCTGGCCCTCGACGGTCGCCAGATCGTACCCGGAGAGCTTGCGGTCGATCGCGAACTCGAACATGGGCACCTTGGCATCCATCAGTCCCCGCACCGCCGCGTCGCCGCGCTGCAGACGCATGTCGCACGGGTCGAGACCGTCCGGGGCCACGGCGACGAAGGTCTGCGCGGTGAAACGGGAGTCCTCGCTGAAGGCGCGCAGCGCGGCCTTCTGCCCTGCCTCGTCCCCGTCGAACGTGAACACGACCTCACCGGCGGCCGAGTCATCGCCCATCACCCGGCGGAGGACCTTGATGTGCTCGGGCCCGAAGGCGGTGCCGCAGGTGGCGATCGCCGTCGTGACACCGGCGAGGTGGCAGGCCATCACATCGGTGTACCCCTCGACCACGACTACCCGTCGCGGGTCGCCGCGGCTGATGTCGCGCTTGGCCAGGTCGAGTCCGTACAGCACCTGCGCCTTCTTGTAGATCGGCGTCTCGGGGGTGTTCAGGTATTTCGGCCCCTGATCGTCGTCGAAGAGCTTGCGCGCGCCGAAGCCGATCGTCTGTCCGGTCACGTCCCTGATCGGCCAGACGACCCGCCCGCGGAAGCGGTCGTACACGCCGCGCTGACCGGCCGAGACGAGACCGGCCGCGGTCAGCTCGTCGCGGGTGAACCCCTGCGCAGTGAGCGCTTTGAGCATGTTGTCCCACCCGCGGGGGGCGTAGCCCACCCCGAAGTGCGCGGCAGCACCGGCGTCGAAGCCGCGCTCGCCCAGGAAGCGCCTGGCGCTCTCGGCCTCGGGGCTCAGCAGCCGGGAGCGGAAGTACTCCCCCGCTGCCGTGTTCGCCGCATACAGCCGACTGCGACCGCTCGTCTCCGGGGCGGCGCCGCCGTCCTCGTAATGCAGCGAGTAGCCCACCCGTGCGGCCAGACGCTCCACCGCCTCGGTGAAGCTCACGTGATCCATCTCACGCAGGAACGAGTAGACGTCGCCGGACGCGCCGCAGCCGAAGCAGTGGTAGTACCCGACCTGCGGGCGCACGTGGAAGCTCGGACTCTTCTCGTCGTGGAACGGACATAGCCCTTTGAGAGAGCCCACACCGGAGGACTTCAGCGCGACCCGCTCGCCCACGATGTCGGCGATGTTAGTGCGCGTCTTCACCTCTTCGACGTCGGCCTGCAGAATGCGGGGCATCAGACGACCCCTTCGACGACCACCCGGGACTCGGCTCGGCGGTGCACGCCCGGACGCGCATGCCGCGGACTCCAGATGCCGACCTCGGCGGGATCGATCTCGCCGACCAGCCGGTTGTGCCAGTCGACGGCTGTCTGATCGGTGAGGCTGGCGATCTGATCCACCACGACGCGAGCTCGCTGCGCGTCGGTGTCCGCGGCGAGGAAATCGGCCGAGAACGCAGGCTCCAGCACGTCGGCACCGGCCGACCACAGCGCGTCCGTCGACCACAGCGCATCGGCGAGGCGATGCAGCACTCGGCGCTGCTCCTTGTACACGCCCTTGCGAGCGTCGATCGTCACGATCGCCTGCCCCATGATGCCCTTGAGCACCGCGATCTCGGTCTCGACCTCGCGCGGAATCACCACGTGCGCGCTGTAACGGGCGAGCGTCTCCCCCGGATACGCGGCCCTGGTCGCGGCCACGGAACCCCGCGCGAAGCGGCCGATCATGTCGCTCGTGAGGTTCTTCAGCCGTGCCAGGTCGCGACGCGATCGGTCGAACGACCGCATCACATGGTCTCGCGGGTCAGCCGGTACAGTGCGTCGGCGAGCTCGTCGCGAGTGTAGTCGTAGCCCACCCACTGCTGGATGCGGCCGATCAGCGGGTGATGCTCGACGGGGTCCGACAGCTGCGCCACGTCGACGTACCCGTTGACGATCGCGTCCTCGAAGTCGTGCACCGAATAGGCGATGTCATCGGAGAGATCCATGATCTCGGCCTCGATGCAGCGTTCGCGCCCGGAGGCGCCCTCGCGCATCCACCGGAAGACCGGCTCGTCCTCTGGGTATACGCCGAACTTCAGCCGGCCACCCGGGTCGGGCACGGGCTCATCGACGGTCCACGGATACTTGCAGGTCGCGTCCAGGCTGGCCCGCGTCAGGTTGAGCCCGACGGAGTGGTCACTGTCGTCGAGCCCCTTCGCCTCGAGGCGGGTCAGGATGCGCAGCGACTGGGCGTTGCCCTCGAACCCGCCGATGTCCTCCGACCACTCGTTCAGGGCCCGCTCGCCGTTGTGCCCGAACGGCGGATGCCCGAGGTCGTGGCTCAGGCACGCGGTGTCGACCACATCCGCCGAGACGCCCAGCGCACTGGCCAGCTCCCGCCCGACCTGGGCGACTTCGAGCGAGTGCGTGAGCCGGTTGCGCGCGAAGTCCGCGGTGCTGGCGGGGCTCAGCACCTGCGTCTTCGCGGCGAGGCGGCGCAGCGCCGCCGAATGCAGCACTCGAGCGCGGTCGCGTGAGAAGTCGTCGCGCTCCGAGCGGTGCGTCTCCGCGAAGAAGCGCTCGGCGTCGTGCGCGCCGTAGCCGCGAGAAGCAGCCGGATCAGCCGCCATCGTTCTCGGTCTCCGCTCCGCGCATCATGTCGCCGACTCCCTCGCCGATCTCCCGTGAATCGAGCCAGCCCTCGGGCAGGGCGGTGCGCTTGGGCGATCCGGCTCGTCCGCGCTGCCCCTCCGCGCCGGCGCCCGGGTACGGTGCATCGCCGATCGTGCCCAGCAGATCGTCGATCTCCTGCAGGGTGGACGCCCGCGCCAGCGCCGCGCGCAGCTCGCCGCCCACCGGATAGCCCTTGAAGTACCACGCGACGTGCTTGCGGATGTCCTTGCAGCCTCGATCCTCGTCCTCGAAGAACTCGACCAGCAGCTCCGCGTGCCGACGGAATGCATCCTTGACGAAGCCGAGGGTCGCATCGACGACGGGTGCCTGATCGGAGCCGGAGCCGCGCCGCGCGGACGCATCGGGGCCGAGCGCCGCGGCGAGCTCCCCGAACAGCCACGGCCGGCCCAGGCATCCGCGACCGACCACGACGCCGTCGCAGCCGGTCTCGTCCATCATCCGCACCGCGTCGCCCGCCGACCAGATGTCGCCGTTGCCGAGCACGGGGATGCTCGTGACGGCCTGCTTCAGCTCGCCGATGGCGCTCCAGTCCGCATGCCCGGAGTAGTACTCAGAGGCGGTGCGCGCGTGCAGCGCGACCGCCGCGGCCCCGGCATCCTCCGCCGCGCGACCGGCGTCGAGGAAGGTCAGATGATCCTTGTTGATGCCCTTGCGCATCTTGACGGTGAGCGGCACGTCGCCGGCCGCCTTCACAGCCCGCTGCACGATGTCGGTGAAGAGCCCGATCTTCCACGGCAGCGCTGCTCCCCCGCCCTTGCGTGACCTTGGGCACGGGGCAGCCGAAGTTCAAATCGATGTGATCGGCGCGGTCCTCCGCGACGATGATGCGCACGGCCTCGGCGATCGTCGCCGGGTCCACGCCGTACAGCTGGATCGACCGCGGCGTCTCGCTCTCGTGATGCTGGATGAGCCGCATCGTGATGGCGTTGCGCTCGACGAGTGCGCGGGAGGTGATCATCTCGCTCACGTAGAGGCCAGCGCCGTACTCGCGGCACAGTCGCCGGAACGCGGTGTTGGTGATGCCCGCCATCGGGGCCAGCACGACGGGGGTGTCGAGTTCGATCGGGCCGATGCGCAGCGCCGGGGCGGAGGCGGTCGCAAGAGCGGAGTCAGTTGCCAGAGTCATGTCCTGTCCATTCTCCCAGACACCGGCCGGCGGCGGGCGCAGCCCGCTTAAGCTGTGGAGATGACCGCATCCCCGCTCCGACAGATCCCCTTCGCCGACGCGACGGGCGCCGAGAAGACGCTCGACGATCTGGGTGCCGACGTCGTGCTCATCGTCAACGTGGCCTCGAAGTGCGGCCTGACACCGCAGTACACGCAGCTCGAGGAGCTGCAGCGCCGGTTCGGCGATCGCGGATTCAGCGTCGTCGGCTTCCCCTGCAACCAGTTCTTCGGTCAGGAGCCGGGGTCGATGGAGCAGATCCTTGAGTTCTGCTCGACCTCGTACGGCGTGACCTTTCCTGTCAACGACAAGGTCAAGGTCAACGGCCGCAGCGCGCACGAGCTCTACCAGGCGCTGAAGCAGACCCCGGATGCCGGCGGCAAGGCCGGCCGCGTGGAGTGGAACTTCGAGAAGTTCCTGGTCGGCGCGGACGGCTCGGTGCAGCGATTCCGTCCCCGGCAGAAGCCGGACGACCCCGAGATCGTCGCGGCGATCGAGCGCGCGCTGGCCGACGCCGAACGCTGATCAGCTCGCGGCGGTCTTCTGCGCCCAGATGTCGAGGATGACGTTCTCGAACGCCTCCGGAGGCTGCGCACCGCTCACGCCGTACTGCCCATCGATGACGAAGAACGGCACGCCGTTGATCCCGTACGCCCTGGCCTGAGCCTGGTCGGCCCGGACGTCGTCGAGGTGCGCGTTCGTCTCGAGCGCGGAGCGAGCCTCATCGGCATC
>Ga0170475_115108625_pt1 | contig 17507 bp, 15 predicted proteins | sample Soicark_Litter_5_FD_111474 | JGI IMG/M metagenome (GOLD analysis project Ga0170475, IMG submission 111474) | Avena fatua rhizosphere microbial communities from Hopland, California, USA. Combined Assembly of 48 SPs
AGGAAAAAAAAATTTGTAAAACAAAATCGTTTTTGGCTAAATCTAAAAAAAGCAAATATACAAGTAATGTATTTTCATAGTTCATTAAAAATCAATATAAAATCAGCCTTAATGCATTCAATGAATATTTATAAATTAAAAAAGGAGTTTAACAAATGAATAATACTTTAATACTAAAACATGATTTTTTGTGGGGGTTTAAAATATAGTAAATCCTACCTATCCTGGTGTATATATTGTTGAAGAACAAAGTGCAGTTCATACAATTACCGCCGTAGCCACATCAATTACCGCATTTTTCGGTAGAACAAAACAAGGTCCTGTAAATAAAGCTATACGAATTCATACTTTATCTGATTTTTATAGGATATTTGGCGAACCTCTTAAAGACAGCCAATTGGGTATTTCAGTGCAGTTATTTTTTCAAAATGGCGGAAATGACTGCTATATAGTTAGATTAATTGGCTCAGGCGGCCAACTTGCGTCCATTATTTTAAAAAATGAAGATAAAAGAGATGTTTTGGAATTTACAGCTAAAGAATCTGGGATACAAGGAAATGAATTGGCATTGCAAATTGATTATGACACGCCATTTCCAGAAGATACATTCAATCTTCATATTTACCAAATTGCAAATGACGACAAAATTGTATCAAGCGAAGAATTCCTTAATTGTTCTATGAAAATAGATAGTCCAAGATATACGCCAAGCCTAGTAACACAAAATTCAGATTTGGTCAAATGTACTACTACAATAACGGATAATGATTATGAAAGTATTGCAAGCTATTCTGAATCAAGATTACCAATACCAAATGTAGGCAGTCCAGTAGGCGGTAGACCAGCATGGATAAATAACTTGGGAAATTTAATAAAAGATAATGGGAATAAAACAACTTCGAAATTTCAAATAAGTATAGACGACAGTAAGTTTTTTGAGATAGACCTCAAAAACGCAATAGACCCATCAATAATTGATGAAAATGGAGTTACGAATAAATTAAATAATATACTTGATACAACAATTCAACCGCCTTACTCAGGCAAAGTTGAAGTTATAGTAAAAGATGGGCCAAAAGATGGACCTTCACAGTCAAAAATACTTAGATTTAAATCAAAAGGTACATCCAAAGTCAAAAGCATTATCATTAAACCTGGCTCTTCTAACGATGTTACCAAGACCCTTATGCTAGGTACTGACAATGGAGGCATTGAGAGGTCCTCTTATGGATTCTTTCGTCCTGCGCCAAATGGTATATCTTTTAAAATTACTGATATAGACGATCTTGCTGGTATTCCACAAAATACGTTACAGAATATAACAATAGATTCAAATCCTATTGATTTTGGCAAAAAAACTACAGACTTCTGGTAATAATAGCACCGAACCATGGTACAAAGACAAAAATGGTTCATTTGATGGTGTTAGGGAAAAAATTGGAATTATTGCTACCGAAATAAATTCTGAAATTGGAGATTGGAATGCAAAAGTAGCAGGTTCAAGGTTGATGTTAAATAAAAAGATACCTATTCGAAATAATAATATCTACTCTCTATCATCAAATTCACCTACTTTTTCTAACCATTTTGAGAACAACATTATAGTTTATTCTCTTGGCACACCTATTGGAGATTTTGTTGGAAGTGGTACGTTAGGGGTGGATGGTGGTTCACCTACCAAGGATGATTATAATGGTAAGCCTGATTTACATACTGGTTTTTATGCCCTTGATTTAGTAGACCTGTTTAACATAATGGTGATTCCAAGGGACAATAGTCTTAATGATGCAGACTATCAAGATTTATGGGCCAATGCCAGTGCTTATTGCAAAGATCATAGAGCTCTATTAATAATAGAACCTCCCGATATTTGGAAAACAAAAGATCAAGTATTGGATCCAAATACCGGGATTAGAGCGTTAAGAAGAGGAGTGGTTAGAGATCACGCCGCAGTTTATTTTCCAAAATTACTCGTTCCTATTAATAGATTGAAAACCAAAGTTAATCCAGGAGGGGCAATTGCAGGGATAATGGCAAGGACCGATGCGGATGTAGGTGTTTGGAAAGCCCCTGCAGGATTAGATGCAGATATTCAAGGAGGCAATTTTGATTTAGATATTTTGTTAACGGATTTGGAAAATGGAGATTTAAATCAACAAGGAGTTAATTGTATAAGATCGTTTCCATCAGGTATTATTACATGGGGTGCAAGGACCATGGATGGAGCAGACGACTTTGGTTCTCAATGGAAATATATACCAATTCGTCGTTTGGCTTTAATGATTGAAGAATCACTTTATCGCGGTACTCAATGGGTTGTATTTCAGCCAAATGATGAACCATTATGGGCAAAAATACGTCTAAATGTAGGAGCTTTTATGATGCAATTATTTAGAAAAGGTGCTTTTCAAGGTAGCACTCCAGATAAAGCCTTTTTTGTCAAATGCGATGGAGAAACAACCACTCAAGCCGATCGAGACTTGGGAATTGTTAATATAATAGTTGGATTTGCACCGTTAAAGCCTGCTGAATTTGTTATTATAACAATTCGACAAATGCAAGGAGATCTTTAAGAGGTTATAAAAATGGCTAACACTGGATTTACAGTAAATGCAAATAGAGTGGATCCCTATAAGAACTATAAATTTCGAATTTTATGGGATAATAAACCTGTATTAGGGATTAGCAAGGTAAGCTCATTAAAAAGGACAACAGAAGTGGTAAAGCATCGATCTGGAGGAGAAAATAGTACCGATCATAAATCACCAGGCAGAACAACTTATGATGCAATAACTTGTGAAAGAGGTATTACTCACGATACTACATTTGAAGAATGGGCTAACAAAGTACATCCTTATGCAGGCGATACCAAGATGGATTTGGCTGAATTTAGAAAAGAATTGATTCTTGAAGTGCTTAATGAAAAAGGACAAGTAGTATTACGTTATCAGCTTCATGATTGCTGGGTTAGCGAATTTGCAACCACACCTGATCTTGACTCAAATGCAAATGCAATAGCAATTGAGCATATCAAGATAGAAATGGAAGGATGGGATCGCGATATTCAAACAAAAGAACCAAATGAAAAAGATGATGTTCCATCTTCACAATAAATTTAGCAGATAACAGAATATTAAAATGTCAAATGCATCTACTATTAACAACAATCATTTCCAAAATATAATATCATTAAGACCGTTTGGAAATCACATAAATGACATAGAAATTGACTTTACTCAAAAAAATCGCCCTCTTCTTGTAACACAAATAATTGAATGTTGTACAATTAATAAAAATAAAGGATTTAATCAAGAATTTTTTTGGGATCTTTCTATTGGCAAGAGGATAGAATGTTTATTAGTATTAGTCTCACAGTTTGAAAAATCCATTTCTTTTGAAATGAATTGCTTAAATGAAGAATGCAAAAAAAAAATTGAAGTTACAATCCCTATCAAAGATTTAATAGATTATCAAGACTCTGCAAATAACAAAGAACATTGTGAGTTTCACCTTGACAATGAAAATTTTTTTATTAGAAAACCTACAGGAAGAGATCAGATTCAATGGCAAAACATGTCTTTTTTAGATGAAAACTCTGCATTAAAAGATATAGTAAAAAGATTGTTAATTTCAAAGGATAAAAACAATTCTGATATTTTGGGCAGAGTGTTAAAAAAAGAAAATATAGATATAATAAATAAAAAAATGAAAGACTTTGATCCATTGATTGATTTTGAGATCGAAATTACCTGTCCATATTGTAATGAGGAAAATTCATATATAATAGATTTAGAAGGGCATAGCCTAGATAAGATGCATCAAAGTCAGCAAAAGCTTTTAGGGAATATTCATCATATTGCTTCTAAATATCATTGGAGTGAAAATCAAATTCTTTCATTACCATTATGGAGAAGGGAAGAATACATCTCATTAATTAAAAAGGAAGATGAAAAACATTGACGTATTTCTCGCAAATAATAAAAAAATCCGGCATCATGATCGGCGATGGCACAGAGAATCAAAAAATAAATCATATAGAGGATAACAAGTCAAACAATAGTACCTCAACATCAATGGATTTTGATTAACAAAAATATATTGAATCATCCAGGTGGCCTCTTAATAAAAGTTCTAATGAAAGTATAATAAAAAAACCAATAGATAAAGATCAGGATGAAACGGTATTTTCATCAAAAGACATTGATATTAACAAAGAGAAAATAGACAGGGGCAAGGATTTTCATCAACCAATCAAAGACATTGATATTAACAAAGAGAAAATAGACAGGGGCAAGGATTTTCATCAACCAATCAAAGACATTGATATTAACAAAGAGAAAATAGACGAACACAAAGAAAAAAAACAAATTAAAAATCATCTTTCATCAAAAGAACAGAATGAAAATAAATTTTATAAGGATAATCGTAGACAAAATTTTATAAAGGAAGATAACAATTTTAAGTCAATATCAGTTCCTATTACTTTTTTTGAACATTCAATTGAAAAAGGATCAGATAAGAATAATCAAAATTTAAGAAAAGATAATCAAGAAAATGATATTGATAAATATAAACTACAAAATAAAATATATTTTGATGATATCCTAAAATGGGTAAAACAAAACTCAAATAACAACAAGGATATCATTGAGAATCAAGATAGTGAAAACGTATCATCACAATCAGATAAATTAAAATATAACGATTCGGATATTAGAGGTTTAAAATTTAACGAATCAAGTTCCAACAAAAAAAAGGAACACATGATTGATTATGAAATATCAGTCGGATCTATTAATATAAATATTGAAGATGCATCAAAAATGATAGAACCAAAATCCGTTTTTAATCAAAAACATACATATCTGTATCAAAGCAACAGATTAAAAAGAAGTTTTTTGAGGATAAAGTGATTATGGTTAATGCCTCTCTCAGCAACTGGCAATGCAATAGGAGCAGTCACAAGGTTACTCCAATTTCAACTACAAAATAGCTTACAGGGAAACAATATTCATGTATCAATTGGAAGAACTGAACCTCCATCTAATTCTTTTGGAAATTTAATAAATCCAAGGTTAAATCTGTTTCTTTATGAAATCCATTTTGATGAACATATGATTAACGTAACTCTTTTTGAAAATCAACCTCCACCCATCTGGATTGTGTTAAGATATCTTTTAACAGCCTTTGACGATAATGGAGAAAGTGACACTATTAAAGCCCATGAATATTTGGGAATGGGAATAAAATCGTTACAATCTTTGAATTTTTTATCTATGAAGAATTCCTCTGATCCTGCATTAATAGATAATCCAGAAGATTTAAAAATCACATTTATCGAAAGCTCATACGAATTTTTAAGCAAAATAATGCAAGGCTCTGATGAAAAATATAGGCTATCAATTAGCTTTGAGGTAAGACCCATCATGATAGCATTTTCAAAACCACTAACTAACTCATTTTTAGTGGGAATTGATTACACAAAGGATATAAATGATAAATCAAAAATCATTGGCAAAGAAGGCATAAATTTAGAAGTTATTCCATCCATTTTTGCAGGCCCATCTATAACATCGATTTTTCCTTCAAAAATTGAATCAAACCCCGGTTCTACTTTTACTATATTAGGAGAGAACTTTGATTCAGATACAATACCATTTATGAATTCTATAGAAATAAAAATTAGATCTCAAAAGGCCAATGAAATCGAATGTTCGTTTCCTTCAATAGATACTACAAAAGATGATTCAATTTCTGCAGGAAGTCATCCAATTTGGGTAATTAAAAATTTAAAAAATGGTAGAAAAAGATCAAGTAATATAAGTACAATAGATTTGTTGCCAACATTGGACTCTGCTTTTATTGTAGACGCTTCAAAAAAAACAATAAAAGATGAAAATAACAAAGTCATTTCAATATATGCAGACATCCATTTGGAAGGCAAACTCATTATGCAAAACAAAAATGATGATGTAATAATGGCATTGTATCAAGAAGATAAAATAGTAAGGATAATAGAAACCTTAGTTCCTGACAATCCAGATGTATGGCCAAAAATAAGTATAGAATTTCATATGATTGATAAAGATGCTGTAAAACCAGGTAAATATAATATTCTTTTAATGGTAAATGGTCAGCAAGCTCAAAATAGACCTATAATAGAGTTCAATGAATAATGGGCTCCCAATCTAAGGATTTTGTTGCCTTTTCTTCGCCTAACAGGCCCATAGAAGACAATCAAGCCATATACTGGCTGAGGCAGATTACTATTCGATTGAGAAGAGAGATTTGCTGGTGCTGGTATGAACGAGGAATATTACCAGATTCTGATAATTATAACTCTGAAATATTGCCCCCTTATGTTGACAAACCAAGTATCGCATTAAATTATATCAAATTTCACGATAAAAAGAAAAAATTCTTTGAAACAGATAAGACTGCATCTTATCTGACTGAACAAATTCAAAAAGACACTTTACCAACATCATTATCAATTACCAATAATAAAAATGAACGTGTCAGAGGCACTTTTAGTTGGATTGTTAATGAGTTAAAACTAGATGATGTAGCTTCATTTATTTTGGCTTTAGGTTTACTTGTTGTGTTTGATGATGCTGCATCTAGTGTTATAAGTGCCTGTCTTAATGATCCGCGAAAGACATATCCGAACTTTGCATTGGCTCGCAAAATTTGGGATAGACCAGAACAGATTATGGCATTTGAAGAACCACTTTGGCAGCTATTTCGACTAGGATTGCTTCAATTCAACAATAACGAAAATATAAAAAATATATATTCAGAAACAGATAACGAAATCCCAATTAGAGTCCCCATATTAGTAGCTTATCATGTGCTTTTTCCAAATTCTACCCTCCCTCATATCTTTAAAGATATTTCATATAAAGATTATATAATTAATGAAAAATCATCGTTAATTGCATCAAGACTCAAATCAAAAGATCATGATAAACTTAGAATAGTACCTATTAGAGGGAACATACAATCTGACTATATGGGTATGGTTTGTGGAATATCAAAGCTAACTAATAGAAAAGTAGTGGAATTAACAATAGAAAACTTTTCTTCATTAGAGGATAAAGGTTACCTTAATTCCATTTTGACATTTTGTTGGATGAAAGACTTTGATCTATTTCTTGGCATAGATTTAATTTCAAAATTACTTTCCAAAAATAATAGCAATAGTCAAGATACATTCCTTTTTTCACTTTTATCAATACCGGTGAATGTATTTATATGTATCAATAACCTTGATCAATTAAAAAACATTCCGCATGGTTTTTTGCTACCTATTGTTGATCTTCCCAAACTTTCTTATGAAGAAAGAATACAAATATGGAGAAAAAATCTAGGAGAAAAATCTAAAGGCCTTGATGAAACAATTTTAGAAATATCTCGTCGATTTCGTTTTGAAAAGAAATCAATTGATAATATATGCAAAGGTTTAACAAATTTAGATAAAATCACCTATACAGATATTATTAATGCATGTATTTCAGAAACAGAAATAGATTTTGGCGATTTAGCACAAAAACACACTCCGATGTTTGAAAAAGAAAATTTGATTTTGCCTGTAAAACAACTTTTGCTATTTCAAGAAATTGTTACCGCAATGAGATCACTTTTAAAAACAAACTTTGGATGGAACATGGCTAAATCGGGTATTGATACTGGAATAACAGTCCTATTTGCAGGAAATTCAGGTACAGGTAAGACAATGGCAGCCGAAATATTGGCTCGTGAATTAGAACTTCCAATGTATAAAATAGATCTTTCTCAAGTAATAAACAAATATATAGGCGAAACAGAAAAGCATTTAAAAAAGATATTTGATATAGCAGAATATTCTGATATAATTTTGTTCTTTGATGAAGCAGACACTCTATTTGGACATAGAACAGAAGCAAAAGATTCTCATGATCGTTTTGCAAATTTACAAGTTAATTATTTGTTGCAAAGACTAGATAGTTTCAAAGGATTTTCAATTTTAGCAACAAATCGCAAAAAAGAATTTGATGAAGCATTCTTAAGAAGAATAAGATATATTTTGGAATTTCCTTTTCCTTCAGAACAACAAAGAAAATCCATTTGGAAGCAAGTAATTCCTAGTTCAATGGACAGCTCTGAACTGGATTTTGATTTTCTTTCAAAACAATTTCAATTGACAGGTGGCAATATACGATCGATTGTTTTAAACGCCTGTTTACAAAGTGCAAAGACCTCATCAAGCAAAGATAAAATCAAGGACGTATTGACTATGGAAAAAATAATTATTGCAATTAAAAGAGAATTTGAAAAATCAAATCGTTCTTTAAGTATTGATCAATTTGGAAAATACAGTGAAATCATTAATAAGATCGACTCTTTATAAAAAATATGCGTATTAAAATAGACAAATTAATAATCAATACTAAAGGTGTTCCAAACAATAAAATTCGTGATTCTATCGACGGGTTAGATAAAGCGTTACTTGAAGAATTTGCGCATCAATCCAAGAAATTCACAGAAAATAAAGTCATGGAAAATATAAAAATAGACAGTATTAAAGCACATAATATTGCTACAACATTAGAAACAAGTTCCAATGATCTTCAAAAGATTATAGCAAAAAACATTGCACAATCAGTGTACTATAGTGTCTCCACATAGTGAAGTGGTGAATAAATAATGCCACATCTATTAAGAGGAGCTTTAATAGAATATGGTACTGATTTGCTAGGGCCGTTAAAAAATGTAGTAATTTTTCAATACAATCCTGAAACTCTTTCTCGAGTTATTGATATTCCTAGGCCACCTCCTACTCCTTCTACACAAGAAATAAATCAATCTGGTTTACCCCCATCAGAGAAAATAACGTTTACAGCTCACTTTAGTGCAGCCGATCAGCTTGATGAAAAAAATCCTCTTGCAATGGCTGTAGGAATTGGTCCACAATTAGCTGCATTGGAGAAAATGGTTCATCCTCTAGAAACCATTAACAATTTATTAGTTCAAGCAGTAGACGCAATAGCAAGTGCAATTTCGGATAAAACAGATGCAAATAGCCCTACATTACCTATACCAAGAGAAGGATATCCAAGGATTCTTTTTATTTGGGGATTGACAAGAGTATTGCCAGTAAGCATAGAATCAATGTCAATCACAGAACAGCAATACGATTATCTATTAAATCCGATACAGGCACAAGTAGCCATAACATTAAAGGTAATTGTTATAGATAACTCATCTGATGATAAAATTGCAAAAGGTGCTCAAAAATACTCAAACCTTGCTAAAGAAGCATTGGCCATATCAAATCTTGCAAATACTGCAAGTCAAATAGGGGATCTAATATCTTTTTTCTAAGATAAAAGGATAAAATAAAATGTTTTTAGAATCATCAAGGTATTATAAACAAAATCAAATCACAATAGAGGATAAAAACAACAACAGTAATTCAATAAGGGCCATAACTCTTAGAAGGTTACCACAAACATCAGGTTCTTCTAAAATACTTGATAGCAATGATAAACTGTATTTAATTTCCCAACAAAAGTACAATAATCCTACAATGTTCTGGCATATTGCAGATACCAATACTGAATTGTGGGCAAATGATTTAGTTAAGAAAACAGACAAAGTGAAAATTATAATGGTGCCAGACAATTAAATGGTTGGTATAGAATATCGATTATTTTTTAACAATAGTCCTGGTACTCAAGAACAATTAGACAGGATTGACGATATTGTGGTGGATCAGGAGGTTGATATGACTTGGGAAGCTCGTATTAAAATTCCGGTTTTCTTAGATGATAAAGGATATTGGACAGGGGTTGATGAGGAATTTATGAAATCATTTTCAAGAATAAGAGTAGAAGTTAAGGTAGGGGACAAGGTATTTGTTCCTTTGATTGATGGCTCTATTGTTGGAACTAACAGTCCACTAGATTTTGAGCCAGGAAAGAGTTTTATTGATCTAATAGTGCATGATGATAGTATTTATCTTAACCAAGAAGAAAAGATAAGGCAGTTTAACGATATGAAAGATGATGAGATAGCTTCTCAAATAATTCAAGAAAATACACACATTTTTTCCTCTGATATAGAAACAACAATACAAAAAAGTCCTATACCCGTTGTAATTCAACATGGAACTGATATCCAGCTTCTTAGAACATTATCTAAACGTAATGGAATGCATTCTTATATCCTACCTGGCAGTAATCCGGGTCAAAGTATTGGTTGCTTTAAATCTTTTCCGATAAAAGATGATGGATTAGCTGCACTAAAACTTCTTGGTCCAGACCATAACATGGTATCATTTAAAATTACCAAAGACTATACAAAACCATCCAAGATCAAATCTTTTTATTTAGATATGACAGATAAATCAATTTCAGAGTACAATGCTAGCTTTGTTGATGTACCTAAATTGGGACCTGATTCTCCAATTGAAAACGACCGATTTATTACATCGACAATATTAAATCCTTTTGAAAATATATCATCATCTAATCCTGCTGAACAAATAGGAATATCTAAAGCGATTGAATCAAGCTATGCATTAGAAGCAACAGGTATTGTTTTGGAGAACTCTTATCCAGGCGTTCTTCGTCCTTATCGTGTGGTTAGTATTTTGGGTGCAAACCCTCGGCAAAGTGGAGATTTTCTAATAATAAAGGTTACCCATACCTTGAGCCGTGATTCTTATTCTCAATCTTTTACTGTGATTAGAAATGCTCTTTCTACCGGATCTAGTAATAGTTCTAATAGTTTAGCAGGGATAGGAGGAACTATATTCTAATGGAAAATCTACACATGGAAAAAACGCTAGTACAATTATCTGAATTTTTAAGCTCTCGATTCTTTGGGAAATTCAGAGGTATTGTAAAAAATACAAATGATCCCGATAACCAAGGCCGCATTACAGCTACAGTTCCAGATATATATGGAGATAGAGAATCACCATGGGCATTTCCGAGCTCAATTCTTGCAGGTTCTAATTATGGACTATACTTCCCTCCAAAGGAAGGAGATGGTGTCTGGATAGAACTTGAAGCAGGGGATCTTTCAAGGCCAATTTATAGTGGTTTTTGGTGGTCGAAAGAAGAGATGCCCAAAGAAGCTGGAGAAGACACAAGAATAATAATTACACCCAAAGGACATAAAATAATTTTAGATGATGAAGGAGTTGAAATAGACATCATCCATGCAGATGGTGCACAAATAAATATTACAAGCAATGCGATAACATTAAAAAAAGGAAGTTCTAGCATAGTATTGTCAAGCGACTCTGTGAGCATAAATAATGGTGCTCTAGAGATAAAATAGCAAAAGCAATGTCTGCAAAAATTTTAACAACTAGTAGTCAGATTCAATGTCCCCATCAAGGAAAATTGATGCTTAGCACTAAAAATTCGAAAATATTTATAGAAGGTTTCCCAGCATTATTGGAAAGTGATATAAACCAAGTTGTTGGATGTACTTTTGTTGCTGGTGTAGTACCATCGCCATGCATAACCGTAAGATGGACCTCTGGAGCAAAAAAAGTTAAAGTTAATGGGACACCTTTATTAATACAAACAAGTATTGGCACATGTTACAATCCTTCAAATGCACCTCAAGGGATTGCTATAATTGTTAGTACTCAAACGCGGGTTTCTGCACAATGACTATGGAATCAGGTAAACACTTGGCATTTCCTTTTCATATAGCAGATAATGGGAAAACAGCTCAAGTTACAAATTTAGAACAGCATGTACAAGAAGAATTAATTCAACTAATTCTTACCAACTTAGGTGAACGAGTATTTTTACCAGAATTTGGATCAGGAGTAAGAAGACTTGTTTTTAATGGCGCTGATCAAACAACAGATGCAATGACAAAATCTGTTTTAAGTCAATCTATATCAAGATGGCTAGGGCATCGTATTATACTTCAAAATCTGTTGATTGATATCCAAAATGAGACAATACAAGTAGAAATACAATACAGGATAGCAGGCACAAATGATCCTAGAGTTTTAACATTTCAGCGTACTGGTGGATAAAAATAATATGCCGATTATAGATCAAAATGGAATTAGAAAACGAGCACAACATTTAGAAAAAGACAAGGTACTAAATGGCATTGATTTTGTACTTATTTCACTCACGCCACCTATTCATCCAACAAAAGCAAATCTACAAGTCCTTTTCTTCAATGAAAACAATATTGAAAATTTGACTAAAACCGATTTTATTATTTCGGGTGGAAACAAAATTTTAGGTGGGCCTGGTAATGATCAAGTCAAAGTTACAGCTATTGGTCAAAAAATACAAAATTCTTTGAATACAACTGTAGAACCGATAGGTGATTACTCTACCTACACATTGAATATAAACAATAAAAATATTGATCCAATTTTTAATGAAATCAAATTCAAATTCAGGCCAGGATGTTTTAACATTAATTGTGCTCCTGATTGGCAAATAGCCAGTAAACCTGAAATTGAGCCAGAAATAGACTATCTTGCAAAAGACTTTGACTCTTTTAAACATACTCTGGTAAATGCAATGGCAAAAAGAATACCAGGATGGCTTCCAACTAGCGAAGCTGACTTGGATGTTGTTTTATTAGAACTCTTTAGTGCTGTTGCAGATGAGCTAAGTGATTATCAGGATAGAGTAATGAATGAAGCTTACATAGACACCGCAAGAAAAAGAGTTTCACTAGCAAGGCACGCACGATTAATGGATTATTTTATATATCAAGGCAACCAATCACAAACTTTTGTTGCTATAGAAATTGATGGGCCTGATGAGGAGTTTAAATTGAAGGTTGGAAAAAAAGATGGTTTTAAATTCTATACTGAAGGAAATGTAAACGTTCAAGAATTTATAACCAAAGAAGATGACGAAGATGACAAGGAGGAGGATGATGGTAAAGACCATTTCCATTCTTTATTCAAATCAGTTAACAATATAGATTTGTACACATGGGATGATACAATCCCCTCATTGGCTGCAGGGGATACAACTGCTGATCTTTATTTTGAAAACTCAATTGACGCGCAAAATTTTATTTATCATATAAATGAAGGAGAAGTTAGATATCTACTAATAGAAGAAAAGATCAATCCAGAAACAGGAAAAGAATCAGAAAGCGATCCAAATCACCGACAACTCTTAAAATTATTAGGCAATGGTAATGGAGCAAAAAAAATTATAGATCCTCTAAACAATAGTAAAAACATCGTAAGAGTATTTTGGGAAGATCAAGATAAATTGCAATTTAATTATTGTTTTACAATAAAATGCAATAGTCAAAGAATTGAAAAAGTCAGCTTATTTTATGGAAATATTCTTCCAATATTTCAAGGTCATCTTGTTAAAAACGTTTTTGTTGATAAAAAGCAACCACTTTTGGACAAGAATTACGTTCCTTTTGAAAGAACGAACCGGGGAAATGTTAATTGTGAACTATCTTTTAGTCCCCTTTTATATAAAAATACATCTGTTGGAGGAAGCAACGTATCAACAGAATCCACTTTACAAGTGTTTGTTAAAGGAAAAACAAACGAAAAAAAGACAAAATGGAATAAAGTCCCAGATCTAATTCATAGTGGTGGAAATGATAACGTTTTTGTTGTAGAAACCGACGAAAACAGTAAAAGTATTATTCGCTTTGGTGATGGAGTAAACGGAAATGTAATACAGGAGGATGATGAAGTGACATGTTATTACCAAGTAGGTAAAGGCACAGACGGTAATATAGGTGCAGACAAACTAATAGAATTTGGTTTAACTGAATTTGACAAAAGAAAATCTGACGGTAAAATAAAAAAGTGTTGGAACCCATTTAATGTAACAAACGGTAAAGATATAGAGTCCAGAGAAGAAATTATAAGAAAAGCCCCCGAAGTATATAGAACAAAGCAGCTTCGGGCTATTACATTAAATGATTATATCAATGTTGTAGAAAAAATATCAGGAGTATCAAAAGCTTTTGCAAAATATATGTGGACTGGAAGTTGGAGAACGGTTCAGATCACAGTCGATCCTGTAGGCAAAACATCCTTGGACAGTGATCTATTAAAAAGCATTAAAACATCTCTTGACGCAGTAAAACTAATAGGAGAAGATTATGAAATACGCCCACCAGAATATGTTCCTCTTGAAATTCATGTAAGGTTTTGCGTAATTTCTGATTTTTGGACAAATGATATAAAAAAGAAAGTGGAAGAAGAGTTTTCAGATGGGTATACTCATGATGGAAGAATGGGTTTCTTTAATCCAGATTTATGGACATTTGGTCAAGAATTAAGAGCAAGTCAAATTATAGGGAGAATACAATCTGTAAAAGGAGTAGACTATGTTATAGACATACAAATAAACAGATGGAATCAAACCACACCATGGGATAATGGAATAATAAAAGTTAAACCAAATGAAATCATAAAAGTTAAGAATAACCCATCACAAATGGAAGACGGTTTAATTGATTTTAAAGCAGAAGGCGGAAGACAATGACATTTAGATGCGATAATAATGCCTGCTCCGATCCATTTACTTTTCCAAAGCCAATAAAAAACAATCCATGTTTATCAACCATCAACTATAGAATAGGAAGATATTCTGATTTCAGAAAAGCGTTGTTTAAAAAATTAGACGGAGAAAATAATTTAAAAAAATGGACCTACCGTGGATCAGATGATCCTGGAATTGCATTGCTAGAAGGAGTTTCAATTCTGGGAGATATTTTATGTTTTTATCAAGATTTATATGCAAATGAGAAATTTTTAAGAACTGCAAAATGGAGAGAAAGTGTTGCATCTTTAGTTAAACTTTTAGGATACAGACTTTCGCCTGGAATGGCATCTTATGCAACATTTGCTGTTCAAATTAAAGGAGCAAAAAGCGTTATTGTTCCAAAAGGCACTCAATTTAAAGTTCAGATTGAAAACTTAACCAACCAAGTAGAATTTGAAACATCTTTTGATACCGAAATATATCCTCAACTTAGCAAATTTAAACTATTTGCACCTCAAAAGCAAATACCTTCTCCACCGGATATCCCTTTATCAGAGATAGAGTTTTACATTTTCGAAGGCTTTGATTTGAAAAAAGGAGATCGTTTAATGATAGGAGTTGCACCGGATGAAGGAATAGATGATCCGAAAAATATTGATATATTAAATTCTGCTCAAATCGTTATAGTAGATGAGATACGAATATCTCATGGACAACAACTGTTTAAAATCAAAGGAAATATAGATAATTTTGATCCGAAGAATTCATATATATGTTTTAAGATAGGGCGTTCATTTTCTCATTTTGGTCACAATGCTCCAAGGACTTTGGTAAATGTAAATGTAGATGGAAAAGCACAGGAAAACCTAATATCTTATACAAGATACATATCTAACCAGACAGATATCAATGTGTCAGGATTATTTGATGAAATTAACAATAATTCAGTAATCAGAGTTGTAGACCCATCACCCCTGTCAGAGAAGGAATTTCCTTTGGATACAATTGTAAACGATATTCCATCTGGAAACAGATTGTTGATACAAGGTAAGTTTTATGGGATCAATATTGTTAATTTTCCGTATCCATTTCCTTTTCCTTGGCCAATTCAATTATCAAGCCAATCAAAATTATTTATTAGAGAGATTAAAAATATAAAAACTCGATCGATAACCTGGGGATCAATATCAGGATCAACAAGTTTAATTGAAATAGAATCATTAGAAAATTCTATCATTACAGAAGGGGGCCTTCCTGGAGAGTTTCACGTTGTCGATATACGTGATTTGCAAATTCACGAAGTAGGTAGTCCACAAATAACACTTAAAGCAAGTCAAATTGATCAAAGCGGACAAGGACAGAAATTAATTTTCTATGCTGATGAAAGTTTTGATGATATAGAAAATGTTAAAAAAATATTAAAAGGAAGTAATATTCAACTATCCGTAATCGAGGGAACACAACAAGAAATAAAAATTACCAATATATCTGATGCAGTAGATGATAAAGAGTCAATAATTTCTAATGCAATAATCCTAACTTTAGATCAAACTGTCGATTATTCTAAGTTCTCTAACCACGTAGAGAAAAATAAAGTTGATGTATATGGAAATATTATTTATGCTACACAAGGTAAAACCCAAAACGAAACAATACTTGGAAATGGAGACAATAATCAAAAGTTTCAAACATTTAAGATACCAAAATCACCATTGACGTATCTTCTTTTACCTGATAATACACCTTCCGCAGTACCTGCAATAGAAATTTATGTTAATGGGGCGGCGTGGAAAAGGGTTGATTCTTTTTTTGATAAAGGACCAAAAGAACAAATTTATATAATTCGAGAAGATCAAAACGGCGACAGTTGGGTTCAGTTTGGTGATGGAAATACAGGGTTGCGATTGCCATCAGGTATAAGCAATGTAACATGTATTTGGAGGACAGGTAATGGTGCAAACGGAAGTTTAAAACAAGGAACTACCGTACAGCTAACGGGGAAGATAGAAGGTTTTGATAAGGCACAATTACTTTCCGATGCTTCAGGAGGAGCACAACAAGAAACAGGTGAGCACGCAAAAGAATCTGCATCAGGAAAAGTTCAAAGTCTCGATAGAATAGTTAGTTTAAAAGATTACGAAACAGAAACCCTAACTATTCCAGGAGTAAGGAAAGTATCAGCCAGATGGGACCTTGTAAATGGATATTCACCAGGAATAATTTTAACAGTTTTGACAGATGATGGTCAAAATCAAAATTTTAATCAAATCCGCAATATAATATACAATTATGACAATAATCGTGGTGCCCGTAATTGCCCAATAACTGTTACTGCAGGACAATTTCAGGATGTGTCCTTACAGATCAGTTACTCAATGGATCCGTCTTTTAGACAAGAAATAGTTGAAGATTCAATTAGAAATGCCCTAGGCGCTATCCAAAATCAAGGAAATAATGACATTCAAAATAATAGCAATAATAAAGTAAATTTGAATGGTTTGTTTGGATTAGATCAGCGTCAATTTGGACAAAGCGAGTACACAACAAGGATACAAGGCATAGTCCAGCAAGTACAAGGAGTAATTTGGGTGGATGTAATATATGTATTTAATACCAATAACAGAAGAAAAAATATTTTTATACCAAATACAGCAGGTAGCTATATCATTTATAACACAAAAATTTTCTGCAAAAATGATCATATTCTTAGATTAAAAACAGAAAACCTGCAACTAATAAGGAATATGTAAAAAAAGTGAGTTTTATGACATCCAATAAAAAGAGACTTAATCTATATGAAAGGCTTCCAGAGATTTACAGAATAAAGGATTCAGAACAACAACCCCCATATCAATTAAAATCTTATCTTAAATTAATTGAACAAGTTTTAGACAATGTTAAAGAAAATATTGATTTATTATACGAGGATCATTTTATTGAAACATGTAGTGAATGGGCTATACCCTATATTGGTGATTTGCTTGGTACAAGTAATCTTTC
>Ga0170475_122029533_pt1 | contig 17495 bp, 31 predicted proteins | sample Soicark_Litter_5_FD_111474 | JGI IMG/M metagenome (GOLD analysis project Ga0170475, IMG submission 111474) | Avena fatua rhizosphere microbial communities from Hopland, California, USA. Combined Assembly of 48 SPs
GCCTCTTTTATCTCTACAAAAATGAAAAGTGTGATCAGAACTTACGTCCCGGGAAAATCGCTGTGTCTGCCAATTCTTCCTCGATACGGATCAGCTGGTTGTACTTTGCCATACGATCTGAACGCGACGCAGAGCCGGTTTTGATCTGGCCGGTGTTCAGCGCAACTGCGAGGTCGGCAATCGTGCTGTCTTCGGTTTCACCGCTGCGGTGCGACATAATGCTCTTGTATGCATTCTTCTTCGCAAGATTTACAGCGTTGATCGTTTCGGTCAACGAACCGATCTGGTTTACTTTAACGAGAATAGAGTTTGCTACTCCCATGTCGATACCTTTCTGGAGGAATTCAACATTGGTAACGAAAAGATCATCGCCAACCAACTGAACTTTCTTGCCGATCTTGTCGGTAAGTTTCTTCCAGCCGCTCCAGTCTTCTTCGGCCATACCGTCTTCGATGCTGATGATCGGATATTTCGCAGCCCATGATGCCCAGTAATCAACCATCTCGTCGGACGACAATTTCTTGCCATTCGATTTCTTGAAAGTGTAAATCCCGTTTTCATAGAATTCAGAGCTCGCAGCATCCATCGCGATAAACATATCTTCACCGGGTTTGAAACCAGCTTTCTCGATAGCCTTCAATACAACTTCGATAGCTTCTTCGTTCGACTTGATGTTCGGAGCGAAACCGCCTTCATCGCCAACGTTTGTCGAAAGACCAGCATCGTGAAGAACTTTCTTCAGTGTGTGAAACACTTCTGTTCCCATACGAAGAGCTTCAGAGAATGTATCGGCTTTCACGGGCATTACCATGAACTCCTGGTAATCGATGGAGTTGTCGGCATGACTTCCACCATTGAGGATGTTCATCATCGGTACCGGAAGCGTGTTGGCATTCACACCGCCGATGTAGCGATACAGCGACTGGCCCGTTTCCATCGCGGCTGCTTTCGCAACAGCGAGAGATGTTCCGAGGATCGCATTCGCGCCCAATGTTCCTTTGTTCTTCGTGCCATCGAGTTCGATCATGATCTTGTCGATCACATTTTGCTCCAACACCGACTGGCCTACGATAGCCGATGCGATCTTTGTGTTCACGTTATCAACGGCTTTCAATACGCCTTTGCCCACATACCTTTTCTTGTCACCATCGCGCAATTCTACCGCCTCGTGCGTTCCGGTGGATGCACCAGAAGGAACAGCTGCACGTCCAAACGCGCCGCTTTCAGTTAAGACATCAACTTCTACAGTTGGATTTCCACGGCTGTCAAGGATTTGGCGGGCGTGAATGGATTCAATTAAAGACATGCTTTGAGTTATGAGTTATGAGTTAAGAGTTAAGAGTTAAGAGTTTTGAGCTCAGTTTTGTTGTTGTTTGATCATTTCTACGAATTGATCAAACAGGTATCGTGAATCATGCGGACCAGGGCTTGCCTCCGGGTGATACTGCACCGAGAATGCCTTCTTGCTTTTTAGCCTGATACCCATGATCGTGTTGTCGTTGAGGTGCAAGTGCGTTACCTCAACATCCGGATTCTTTTCGATGCCTTCGCTGTTGATCGCGAAGCCGTGATTTTGCGAAGTCATTTCGCCAAGGCCGGTCACCAGGTTCTTCACGGGATGGTTGAGTCCGCGATGGCCGTGGTGCATCTTGTAAGTGGTAAGACCCGATGCCAAACCGAGCAACTGGTTGCCGAGGCAAATGCCGAACAACGGTTGCTGGTCGTGGTTGAGGATGTCTTTTACGGTCTTCACGGCATACGGCATTACGGAAGGATCGCCGGGGCCATTGGAGATGAAGTATCCGTGTGGTTTCCACTTCTCCATTTCCGCGAAGCTGGTCTTTGCAGGGAACACCTGCACATAACAGTCGCGGTCGGAAAGGTTCTTGAGGATGTTGGTCTTGATGCCGAGGTCCAGGGCAGCTACGCGGTATTTCGCGTTCGGGTTGCCATAGAAATACGGCTTTGTGGTACTCACCACCGACGACAGTTCGAGGCCGTCCATGGAGGGTACTTTTTTCAACTCTGCCTTCATCTGGTCGGGCGTGAGCACCGAAGAAATGAGGGCGTTCATGGCGCCTTTGCTGCGGATGTAGCGAACGAGCATGCGCGTGTCGATGTTGGCTAAGCCAACTACTCCGTGCTTCTCCAGGTACTGCTGGAGGCTTTCGCGGGCCGTAAGGCGGCTAAATTCGTCCGAGAATTCATTTACCACGATGCCGGCGATCTGCGGCTTTAAAGACTCTTGCTCTTCGTTTACAGTACCGTAATTGCCGATGTGGGCTGTTGTGTTTACGATGATCTGTCCGAAGTAAGAGGGGTCGGTATAGATCTCCTGGTAGCCTGTCATGCCCGTATTGAAGCATATTTCGCCGCCAGTTGTCCCCCTCTTCCCAATGGGCTTGCCTTCTACCAGCAAGCCGTCTTCAAGGAGAAGATAAGCGATTTCTTTCAAGGTGTTCAGTGGTTATTTAGGTACAAAAATAAAAGGGACTGAACGTAAGTCCAGTCCCTGTATATAGTTTTAAGTTTCTCACTTATTTGCTCTTGGCTGCTTTTTCCTTTTTCGCCCTGGGAGCTTTTGCAGGCTTTTCGGCTGCTGCGGGAGCTTCGCCCTCGTCCTTCTTGCCTTTGCCACGGCTGCGGCGTGTCTTGCCTTTCTTTTCTTCGCCATCTTTCTTGTAGATATCATTGAAGTCTACAAGTTCCATGAGGCACATTTCGGCATTGTCGCCAAGGCGGGTATCGCCAAGCTTAATGATACGGGTATAACCACCCGGTCTTTCACCGATACGTCCAGCCACTTCGCCAAAGAGGGTTTTCACAGACTCTTTGTTCTGCAGGTACGACATTACTGTCCTGCGTGAGTGCTGTGTATCATCTTTCGCTTTAGTGATCAGCGGCTCTACGTATTTCCTGAGCGACTTGGCCTTAGCCACTGTGGTGGTGATCCTCTTGGCGAGGATCAGCGCAGAAGCCATGTTCGAAAGCAATGCGTCGCGATGGGCTTTCGTGCGGCTGAGGTGATTAACTTTCTTACCGTGTCTCATTAGTCTTCTTCCAGTTTATATTTAGCGAGATCCATACCGAAGGTAAGGTTCTTCTCTGCTACCAATTGTTCCAATTCTGCCAGCGACTTCTTACCGAAGTTCCTGAACTTCATCATGTCTGAGATCTCGAGTTGTACGAGGTCTCCGAGCGTCTTCACATCGGCTGCTTTCAAGCAGTTGTAAGCACGTACGGAGAGGTCGAGGTCATGAAGTGGAGTCTTGAGGAGCTTGCGCATGTGCAGCATCTCTTCGTCCACTTGTTCGATCTCGCTGTCCTTACCGGTCTCGAGTTCGATCGATTTGTCGGAGAACAGTCTGAAGTGCTGGATCAGGATGAATGCAGCGCCTTCGAGAGCTTTCTCAGGATGGATTGAACCATCTGTTTCGATATCTACGAGAAGTTTTTCGTAGTCGGTCTTTTGTTCCACGCGAGTATTCTCAACGCTGAACTTCACATTCTTGATAGGTGTGAAGATGGCGTCGATCGGAATGAAACCGAAGACCTGTTCGTTCGGCTTATTTTCTTCGGCAGGAAGATATCCTCTTCCTTTGTCGATTGTCAGTTCGATCTCGAAATGAGCAGCCTCGTCGAGGTTACAGATAACGTGATCGGGATTGAGTATTTCGAAAGCAGAAGTAAACTTGGCAACGTCGCCAGCTTTGAACTGCTTTTGTTTCTTAATGCTTACAGTGATCTTACTATCGAAGTTGTCGGCTGTTTTGCGGAAACGAACCTGCTTAAGGTTAAGAATGATCTCAGCAACATCTTCTACAACTCCTTCTATCGTTGAAAATTCATGCAACACGCCAGGGATCTTAATACCTGTGATTGCATAGCCCTCGAGTGAAGACAAAAGGATCCTGCGTAAAGCGTTTCCTATCGTTACTCCGTAACCTTTTTCAAGCGGTTTGAATGTGAACAATCCGTGAAAATCATCGGACTTTTCCATCACCACCTTCTCGGGCATTTGAAATGCTAAAATTGACATATTTAAGTTGTTTAAGTGAAGTGATCGCTGCGAAATGGCTAGGCTTCAAACCATTCCCAGCAGGTCACTGAATTACTTAGAATACAATTCGACGATCAACTGTTCGTTGATGTTCTCGGGGATGTCGGAGCGAAGAGGCAGGTTAATAAGCTTGCCTTGCATGTCGGAACCGTCCCACTCCAACCAGTTGTACTTCTTCGAACCACCTATAGAGAGGCTGTTAGTGATAGCTTCGAGAGACTTTGACTTCTCACGAACACCGATCACATCACCTGCGCGGAGGGTGAATGAAGGAATGTTTACAACATCGCCGTTCACTGTAATGTGTTTGTGAACGACCAGCTGGCGTGCTGCACGACGTGTGGGTGCAATACCGAGACGATACACAGTGTTATCGAGGCGTGCTTCCAGCATTTGCAGGAGCACTTCACCTGTTACGCCTTTCTTGCGTGAAGCTTTATCGAAAGTATTGGCAAACTGTCTTTCGAGGATGCCATAGATGTATTTTGCCTTCTGTTTCTCCTGGAGCTGTGTAGCGTATTCAGACTGCTTGCGCTTCTTTCCCTTGCCGTGCATGCCGGGGGGATAGTTTTTCTTCTGAGCAGCTTTGCTTTCACCGAGGATCGGCTCGTTAAACTTCCTTGAGATTCGGGCCTTGGGGCCTGTGTACCTTGCCATTTTCTTTACTGTTATTTAGTCAAACTCTATTATCCCTGCCTGGAGCTTTTGCACCGACATGTCGGAGCCAGTCTTTTCCTTGCGGGGCTATGAAGTGAGCTTACTCTACTTCATAGGTTTTTTAATTTATACTCGTCTTGATTTAGGAGGACGGCAACCGTTGTGCGGCAGCGGTGTCACATCCTTAATCGTTGTGATCTCGATACCAGCGCCCTGGATCGTACGGATCGCAGATTCGCGAGCAGCGCCGGGACCTTTCACGAATACTTCCACCTTGCGAAGGCCTAATTCGAAGGCCTTGGTAGCACACTCCTGTGCAGCTGTTTGAGCAGCATAAGGAGTGTTCTTCTTCGAACCTTTGAAGCCCATCTTTCCAGCCGAAGCCCATGTTATCACCTGACCAGTTGAATTGGTCATAGAGATAGTGATGTTGTTGAACGTAGCTTTGATGTGAGCCTGGCCAACAGCCTCGACTACAACTACGCGCTTCTTGCTTTTGTCTTTTTTCTTCTCTGCAGGTGCATTACTTGCTGCCATACCTTATTGGTTATTGGTTATCGGTTATTAGTTATTGGCTAATTAACCTTTAGTTGCCTTCTTCTTGTTCGCTACGGTCTTACGCTTACCCTTACGAGTACGTGCGTTGTTCTTGGTAGTTTGTCCACGCACGGGAAGGCCCTTGCGATGACGGAGGCCACGGTACGAACCGATGTCCATGAGGCGCTTGATGCTCAACTGGATCTCCGAACGGAGCAAACCTTCGATCTTAAACTGTTCGGAAATGACGGTACGGACGGCGTTCGACTCTTCGTCGTTCCAGTCCTTCACCTTCTTATTTACATCCACGTTTGCCTGGCCAAGAATGCGTTGTGCAGACCTGCGGCCAATGCCGAAGATGTATGTGAGGGCGATCTCTCCTCTCTTATTATCCGGAATATCAACACCAGCGATACGTGCCATGTTCTGTCTGTTTTTATTTAATGATTAACCCTGGCGCTGCTTATAGCGTGGGTTCTTTTTGTTGATTACGTACAGTTTTCCTTTACGGCGGATGATCTTACAATCAGCGCTGCGTTTTTTAATGGATGCTCTTACTTTCATAAAATCATTTATTTATATCTGAATATGATCCTACCCTTCGATAGATCATATGGAGACATCTCCAGTCTTACTTTATCTCCGGGCAGGATACGGATGTAGTGCATCCTCATCTTACCCGAAATATGGGCCAACACACTGTGGCCATTTTCCAGTTGCACCCTGAACATCGCGTTTGAAAGCGCTTCCTGGATGATACCGTCTTGCTCTATTGACTTTTGTTTCGCCACTTATAACTATATGCTTCTTCTATATACTTATGCGTTGTCAGCACTTCAGTTTTGCGTTCGTACACTGCAATGGTATGCTCAAAGTGAGCCGACTGTTGCCTGTCGCGGGTGCGGATGGTCCATCCATCTGCCTCCTGTACCACGTTGCGGGTTCCAAGGTTGATCATCGGTTCGATGGCAAACACCATCCCTGCAACGATCTTCGGCCCTTTGCCCCTCACTCCGTAGTTCGGAACCTCAGGGTCTTCGTGAAGATTCTTTCCTACACCGTGACCTACGAGCTCTCTCACTACACCGTAACCGAACTTCTCTACGTAGCTCTGGATCGCATAACCGATATCACCGATCCTGTTACCAGCTTTCGCCTGTTCGATACCGAGGTACAACGAATCGTACGTACGGTTGAGCAGATCGAGCACCGGCTGCTCTACACTTTCCAGTGGATAAGTGTAAGCCGAATCGCTGTGATAGCCTTTATACTTCACGCCACAATCGACAGTAACGATGTCGGTCTCTTTCAACTCATAGTCTCCGGGGAGACCGTGAACCACCACCTCGTTTACCGAGATGCAAAGAGTGGCCGGAAATGTTCCTCCATAATGTTTGAAGGAGGGTATCCCGTCGTTGTCGCGAATGTATTCCTCGGCGACCTGATCCAATTTTTTAGTTTTTACTCCTGGCTTAACCAGTTTCGCTACTTCTGCGTGTGCTTTACCCAGGATCTGGGCACTCTCGCGCATTAATTGGATCTCTTCTTCGGTCTTGAGGTGAACCATGTCAACTCAGGCCGCATTACCAAACTGAGAACGTCCTTTCACTCGTCCAGACTTCATCATCCCCTCGTAGTGCCTCATGAGGAGGTAGCTTTCGATCTGCTGCAGTGTGTCGAGAACAACACCTACAAGGATCAACAGCGACGTTCCACCATAGAAGTACGCGAAGTTCTGCGATATACCGGCCTTCACCGCGAAAGCAGGAAGGATAGCGATCATCGCAAGGAAGATGGCACCGGGCAGAGTAATCTTTGATAAAATACTATCTATAAATTCGGCAGTCTGTTTACCTGGTTTGATACCGGGAATGAAACCACCGTTTCTTTTCAAATTGTCAGCGATATCGTTCGAGGGAACGGTGATCGCAGTGTAGAAGAATGTAAAGATCAGGATCAATGAACCGAACAACAGGTTGTATTGCCACGATGTGAAATCAGAGAACGTGGTACCTACTGCTGTTGCGGCATCCGATTCTTTGAATGCCCCGGCGATCAGTGGCGGCAGGAACATCAATGCTTGCGCAAAGATGATCGGCATTACACCAGCTGAGTTAAGCTTCAGCGGAATGAAATCGCGCTTACCGCCATACAATTTGTTTCCGACAACCTGCTTAGCGTACTGAACAGGTATGCGGCGTGTTGCCTGCGTGAGGGCGATAACACCCACAACGATAAAGAACAACACAAGCAACTCAAGAATAAATAAAAGCGCCTGGCCGAGACCCCTGTTCTCAATAGCTTCCTGGTAGATCGCTGCGGGGAACCTCGACACGATACCGATCATGATCAGCATACTGATACCGTTACCGATACCTTTGTCTGTGATCCTTTCCCCGAGCCACATGCAGAACATGGTGCCGGCAACGAGGATAACGATCGATGAGACTGTGAAGAACAAACCGGGGCTGATGATAGCTTCGGTGTTGATCGTTGCTCTCAGGTAAGCGTAAGACTGTGCGGTCGTGATGAGGATCGTGAGCACACGGGTCCACTGGTTCAATTTTTTTTCTTCCGCTATCGCCTTCCTTCTGGAGTTTGGTGAAGCGGGGAACTGCTACGGTAAGCAGCTGTACTACAATGGATGCCGAGATGTACGGCATGATACCCAGCGCGAATATAGATGCGCGGCTGAATGAACCACCGAGGAAGGTGTTGAGGAGATCGAAGATACCGGCCTGGTTGGCGTTGGTAAGCTTGGTGGGATCAACACCGGGCAGAACGACATAAGATCCCAAACGGAACATGATAAGGAAACCGATAGTGTTCAGGATCCTGACACGTAAGTCCTCAATCGAAAAAATGTTATATATCGTTCTGAAGAATCGCATTGCTCTTAGATTGTTGTTACAGTACCGCCGACGTTCTGTATTGCCTTGGTGGCTGTTTCAGAAAAAGCGTGTGCCGAAACATTAACTTTTGATTTCAATTCGCCACGGCCGAGCACCTTCACTTTATCTTTCTTGCCAACGATACCGTTGTCGACAAGCACTTGTACACTGATCTCAGAAGCCTTGATCTTTGTTGCCAGTTCTTCCAATGTATCGAGGTTCACGCTCTTGAAGAAAACCTTGTTGTTGTTCTTGAAGCCGAACTTGGGGATACGACGTTGCAGAGGCATCTGACCGCCTTCGAAGCCGAACTTCTTATGATAGCCGGAGCGCGACTGGGCACCTTTGTGACCACGGCCCGCAGTGCTACCACCTGAACCCTGGCCCCTGCCGAGACGCTTGTTTGTTTTTGTTGAACCTGTTGCAGGCTTAAGTGTATGCAGCTTCATTATTTTATTTCCGTTACGGATATCAAATGACTTACTTTTCTGATCATGCCCTGGATCTGGGGCGTGTTTTCTACTTCCACGAATGCATTAGGTTTTCCGAGTCCCAATGACTGAATTGTTCTCAGTTGGGTGTCGGGCCTTTTGATCGTGCTGCGAGTCTGTGTTATTCTAACCTTTGCCATGATGTTCAAAGTTCGGTGTTCAATGTTCGAAGTTCAATGTTCAAAGTTCAATGTTAGCCGTTGTAAACTTTGCTCAGCTCGACTCCACGGTTGCGAGCGATCGTATAAGCGTCACGCATCGATGTGAGGGCTTTGAATGTAGCCTTCACCACGTTGTGAGGGTTCGAAGAGCCTTTCGACTTTGCAAGTACGTTGTGCACGCCTGCGCTTTCGAGCACGGCACGCATCGCACCACCTGCAATTACTCCCGTACCGGGAGATGCTGGCTTCAACAATACAAAGCCACCGCCGAACTTACCGATCGATTCGTGGGGAACTGTTCCTTTAATGATCGGAACTTTCACCAGGTGTTTCTTGGCATCGTCGATACCTTTGGTGATCGCATCGGTTACTTCATTGGCTTTACCAAGGCCATAACCAACCACACCATTGCCATCTCCAACTACTACGATGGCTGCGAATGAGAAGCGGCGACCGCCTTTCACCACTTTTGCCACGCGCTGGATTGCTACTACCTTCTCTTTGAGGTCGATTTCACTGGCCTTAACCGTGCTGACGTTGCTTTGTGTCATGCTGTTTTCTTAGAATTTTAATCCACCTTCTCTGGCTCCATCAGCCAAAGCTTTAATATTTCCGTGATAGATATATCCATTGCGATCGAACACGCAGCTGCTGATACCGGCAGCTATCGCGAGTTCGGCAATTTTCTTACCTACTGCTTTCGATGTTTCGATCTTTACGCTGCTCTTCTTGTCGAGCTCTGTTGAAGAAGCTGAAACAAGTGTGTGCATTTTAGAATCATCGATGATCTGTGCGTAGATCGCCTTATTGCTTTTGAAAACTGAGAGGCGGGGTGTAGATGTAGTTCCTTCGATCTTGCGACGAACTCTCATCTTGATCCTCTTCCTGCTAGCTTCTTTTGATTTAATGTTGCTCATACAGTTATCAATTCCAGTGCTTATTATTTAGCAGCAGCTTTACCAGCCTTCCTGCGTACAAATTCACCCACGTAACGAATACCCTTGCCTTTGTAAGGTTCAACCTTCCTGAGCGACTTGATCTTCGCAGCCACCTGTCCGATCAATTGCTTGTCGATGCCTTCCAGGATGATCATAGGGTTCTGACCTTTTTCCTGTACAGCCTGGAGTTTCAATTCACCAGGGATCGCAACGAACACGTTGTGTGAATAACCGATGCTGAGTTCGAGCACGTTGCCTTGAGCAGATGCCTTATAACCTACACCGATCAATTCCATTTCGCGACGGTATCCTTTGCTCACTCCTTCTACCATGTTGGCGATGAGTGCGCGATACAAACCGTGCTGTGACTTATGTCTCTTCTGTTCAGTAGGGCGAGCGATCTCCACAGAGTCGCCGCTCACTGTTACTTTAAAATCTGGTTCGAGCACCTGCTTCAGTTCGCCTTTGGGACCTTTTACGGTCACCTTACTGTCGGCAGCGCTGAACGTGCACGTTACGCCTTTCGGCAGGGATATCGGTTTTCTTCCAATTCGTGACATGACTGCTATCGATTAATAGACGTAACACAATACTTCTCCACCTACATTCATCACACGGGCTTCTTTGTCCGTCACCACTCCCTTAGATGTAGAGAGGATGGCGATACCCAGGCCGTTGAGGACCTTGGGGAGCTCGTCTGAAGGCTTATACTGGCGCAGACCAGGCGAGCTGATACGGCGCAGCGTATTGATGGCAGACTCGCGGGTCTCCGGATTGTACTTGAGTGCAATCTTGATCGTACCCTGCTTGTTCTGAGTATCCTCAAACTTGTAGTTGAGGATATAGCCCTTGTCGAACAATACCTTGGTGATCTCCTTCTTGAGGTTGGAGGCAGGCACTTCTACGACGCGGTGGCGGGCCTTAATGGCATTGCGCAGCCGGGTCAAATAATCTGCAATGGGATCTGTCGTCTTCATTTTCTAATCCTATAAATAGCAAACCCGTTCGTTTAAAACGGGCTGCAAAGATACCTAACAATTTTTGTTATCCAAAACTGTTACCTGGTTTCCTCCCTTTGATCAGGGGACCTGGGTATTCAGCAACCATATTTTAGTGTCAATCAACTAGATAGACACTTTGTTGTTGTGGTAATTTCTTACCAGCTAGCCTTAGTCAGACCGGGAATCTTACCCTCGTGAGCCAAAAGGCGGAATTGGTTACGGCAGATGCCGAATTTGCCAATGTACGCGCGTGGTCTTCCGGTAAGTTTGCAACGGTTGCGAAGGCGCACCGCCGAAGAGCTACGGGGAAGCTTGTCGAGCGCTGCCCAGTTGCCGGCTTCTTTCAAAGCCTTACGCTTGGCGGCGAACTTCTTCACCATTTCTTCTTTCTTCTTGGTCCTGGCTATAATTGATAATTTTGCCATTCTATTCTGTTTTCCTGGATCTTAAGCTGTTGGGTTCTTCTGTACGAAAGGCATTCCGAATGCTTTCAGCAGTTCGTAGCTCTCTTCGTCACTCTTTGCTGTAGTCACGAAAGTGATATCCATACCGTTGATCTTCTGGACCTTGTCGATCGAGATCTCGGGGAAGATGATCTGTTCTTTCACGCCAAGCGTATAATTTCCTCTTCCGTCGAAGCCTTTGTCGCTAACGCCTTTGAAGTCGCGTACGCGGGGCAGGGCAACGCTCATGAGCCTGTCGAGGAACTCATACATGCGATTACCACGGAGGGTAACTTTTGCACCGATAGCCTGGTCGTTTCTCAACTTGAAGTTCGAGATATCTTTCTTCGAACGGGTAGCTACAGCCTTCTGACCTGTGATGGTTGTGAGCTCTTCAACTCAAACATCAACCAGTTTCTTATCGGCTACAGCTGCACCAATACCTTTATTGATGCAAATTTTTTCGATTTTGGGTACCTGCATAACCGAATCGTACTGAAACTTGCTTTTCAGTGCAGACACGATCTCCTTTTGGTACTTCTCCTTTAATCTTGGTGTTGCCATTACTTCGATTCATTTATAAATGCACCTGATTTCTTAGCATACCTCTGAAGTTTGCCTTCTGAGTTGAGCTTCCTGCCAACGCGCGTGGGCTGGCCGGTAGAAGGATCGATCAATACCAGGTTGCTGATATGTACCGCTGCTTCTGTTTTCTTGATACCGCCTTCAGGCTTACCGGCAGACGGCTTCTGGTGTTTTGTCACCATGTTGATGCCTTCGACGATAGCGCGATTCTTTTCAGGGAAAACTTCGAGAACACGACCTTGTCTTACACGGTCTTTAGTGCTCTTGTCGTCGCCTGCTATAACCCTAACGGTGTCGCCCTTGCGGATCTTCACTTTGGGTTGTTTGTTGAATTTCCTTTCCATAATTATTACAATACTTCTGGAGCCAATGAAATGATCTTCATGAACTGCTTTTCGCGCAGCTCTCTTGCAACGGGTCCGAAGATGCGTGTGCCGCGGGGTTCGTCCTGTGCGTTCAGTAACACGGCTGCGTTGTCTTCGAAGCGGATATAAGAACCGTCTTTACGACGGATCTCTTTGGTGGTCCGCACGATAACGGCCTTCGATACCGTACCTTTCTTTACCTGGCTGGTAGGGAGCGCCGACTTTACAGTCACAACGATCTTGTCGCCTACGCTGGCGGAGCGTCTTTTGGTACCGCCCAGCACGTGCATACAAAGGACTTCCTTTGCACCACTATTGTCGGCCACCACGAGCCGTGATTCTGTAGTTATCATGATTACTTCGCTTTTTCAATTATTTCTACGAGCCTCCAACGCTTGTTCTTGCTCAGGGGACGTGTCTCCATGATACGCACGGTGTCGCCGATGCCGGCTTCGTTCTTTTCGTCGTGCGCCATGAACTTGGTAGTCTTGTTCATGAACTTACCATAGATGGCGTGCTTCACTTTGCGGTCTACCGCGATAGTGATGGTCTTCTGCATTTTGTTGCTTACGACCTTGCCGATACGTTCCTTTCTAAGGTTCCTTGCTACTGCGGTTGTTGCTTCTGTGCTTTCTGCCATGACCAATTACTTTTGAGCTGTTGCTTCTTTGGCTGTTAATTCTGTTTTCAGACGCGCAATCAACTTGCGGGTCTCTTTTATCTTCATCGGGTTTTCGATTGCCGACACCTGGTGAGCAAACTTCATCTTACGAAGCGCTTCTTGTTCGCTACTGAGTTTTTCGCGAAGCTCAACCAATGACAACCCTGCTATTTCTGAATATTTCATGACTCAAGAATCTTATTTCGCCTTAGTAGTCTCTTCAATGTAGTCCTTACGGATCGTGAACTTCGTGCGGAGGGGCAATTTGCCATCTGCAAGCGCGAGAGCTTCTTTAGCTGTAGCGATGTTCACACCACCTGCTTCGAACAGGATAGTACCTGGCTTTACGACTGCTACCCAATATTCGGGCGCACCTTTACCCTTACCCATACGAACCTCTGCAGGTTTGCGTGTTACGGGCTTATCGGGGAAGATCCTGATCCAAACCTGGCCTTCACGTTCATAGCGCGGGTTACGGCAACACGGGCAGCTTCGAGCTGACGTGCTGTGATCCAACCCGGTTCGATTGCTTTCAAAGCAAAAGATCCAAAGGCAATGGTATGACCGCGCGTGGCCATTCCTTTTATTTTACCCTTCTGTGCCTTCCTGAATTTGGTGCGCTTCGGTTGTAACATTTTATAAGCTCTTTAAAATACCGTCTTCTAAATTATCTTCTCGGACCACGACCTCTGCCGCCACCGCCGCGATTGTCGCCACGGTCCTGGCGATCGCCACGATCTCCGCCGCCGCCCCTGCGGTCGCCACGAGGGCCGCCGCCTCTTCTTTCACCGCGGTTTTCGCCGCCACCTTGCTGCTTGTTGTCGCCGCCGCCGCTAACCATACCTACGTTCGGAGACAGGTCGCGCTTACCGTAAACCTCGCCCTTCATGATCCACACTTTGATACCGATCTTACCGTACACAGTTTGTGCTTCCGAGATTGCATAATCGATATCGGCACGGAGTGTATGGAGAGGAATACGTCCTTCCTTATACATTTCAGTACGTGCCATGTCGGCGCCGGCAAGACGTCCCGACAATTTCACTTTAATACCTTCTGCTCCCACGCGCATTGCCGAAGCGATTGATTGCTTCATGGCACGGCGATAAGAGATACGAGCTTCGAGCTGCTGTGCGATAGATTCGCCAACGAGCTTCGCATCGAGTTCGGGACGCTTGATCTCGAAGATGTTGATTTGAACATCCTTACCGGTGATCTTCTTCAAATCTTCCTTGATCTTGTCGACTTCGTTACCACCCTTACCGATCACAACGCCGGGACGGGCAGTGTGAATAGTAAGTGTAATGCGCTTCAGTGTGCGCTCGATAACAACCTTGGCGATACCGCCTTTTGGAATACGTGCATTTACATAGTCCCTGATCTTGTGATCCTCAACCAGTTTGTCGGCGAAGGAGTTGCCACCATACCAGTTAGAATCCCATCCGCGGATGATTCCCAGGCGAAGTCCAACAGGGTTAATCTTTTGTCCCATAGTCTATTACTCTGCTGCCGAAGATTCGGCGTTTTTAGTTTCGTTATTGTCTGTTGTCTCAACCGGCTTGCGATCAACAACCAGGGTTACGTGGTTAGATCTTTTGCGAACGCGGTGAGCACGACCTTGCGGTGCGGGTCTCAGGCGTTTCAGGATCCTTCCGCCGTCAACAAAAATTTCTTTCACGACCAGGCCTGCTTTACCAGGGTCTGTGTCGGGATGGTGCGACTGCCAGTTAGCGATGGCAGACAGGAGCAACTTCTCCAGCTTGGCGGCAGGATGCTTCGATTCGAACTTGAGGATCGACAAAGCTTTGAAAGCATCTTCACCACGGATGATATCGGCTACGAGCCTCATCTTACGCGGAGATGTAGGAACGTTTCTGAGATAAGCAATGCCAGGACCCACTTTGGCGGCGTCCTTAACAGCGGCTTTCTTTTCTCTTTTAACTACCGATCTCTTTTTCTTCTTTTCTGCCGTTTCCATAATAATTACTTAGCTGCTTCTGCTTTGTTGTTACCTGAGTGGCCTTTGAATGTGCGTGTAGGTGCAAATTCTCCGAGCTTGTGTCCAACCATGTTTTCAGTCACATACACCGGGATGAACTTGTTACCGTTGTGCACAGCGAATGTGAAACCGATCAGATCAGGAGTGATCGTAGAGCGGCGTGACCATGTTTTGATCACAGACTTCTTGCCTGTCTGCTCTTGTCCGGCAACTTTCTTTGCGAGGCGTTGATCCAGGTACGGACCTTTTTTAATTGACCTTCCCATTGTTATTTCTTCCTCCTAGCTATGATTGAACCATCAGAATATTTCTTCGGGTGACGGGTCTTCTTGCCTTTAGCAAGCAAACCTTTACGCGATCTCGGGTGACCACCTGATGCACGACCTTCACCACCACCCATCGGGTGATCGACAGGGTTCATTGCAACGGCCCTTGTACGGGGACGGATACCTCTCCAGCGACTGCGACCTGCCTTACCAACACTTTCGTTCATGTGGTCGGCGTTTGAAACGGCGCCTACAGTTGCGAGGCAACGGCTGAGCACGTTACGCATTTCACCTGAAGGCATCTTCAACGTAGCAGTGTCACCTTCGCGGGCAACGAGCTGTGTGAATGAACCGGCGCTGCGAGCGATAGCTGCACCTCTACCGGGTTTGATCTCAACGTTGTGAACGATAGTACCAACGGGGATCTTTGCAAGAGGAAGTGCATTACCAACTTCCGGAGCAACATCATCGCCCGATATTACTTTCTGGCCAACCTTGATCCCTTGCGGAGCAAGGATATATGTTTTTGCTCCATCCAGGTAATATAGAAGAGCAACACGTGCTGTACGTGTAGGATCGTATTCGATAGACTTAACTTCCGCGGGTACTCCGAACTTATCGCGTTTGAAGTCGATAATGCGGAGCTTTTGTTTGTGACCACCGCCGATGTAACGCATGGTCATGCGGCCTTCTTTGTTACGACCACCTGTTTTCTTCAGGGTAATGAGCAGTGACTTCTCAGGACGCGATTCGGTGATATCCTCGAATCCGGGAGCGAGCCTGTGGCGTGTGCCTGGTGTAACCGGTTTTAATTTCTTAAGCGCCATAATAATTAAACATTGCTATAGAAGTCGATCACATCGCCTTCCTTAAGTGTTACGATTGCTTTCTTGTAGTTGGGCTTGCGGCCTGCGAGCACACCAGCTTTGGTGTAGCGCACTTTCTGCTTTCCCATTACATTGATGGTGTTCACCCTGGTCACTTTCACGTTGTACATCTTTTCAACAGCAGAGCGGATGTCATCCTTACGTGCTTCGACGTCAACAATGAAACCGTATTTACCCTTCTCGTTGAGAGAAGATACCTTTTCGGTAACAAGAGGTCTTTTGAGTATGCTCATTGTCGTTTAATCTTTTAAGAGGTTATCGATCTTATTGATAGAGCTCTCGAGGAGGATCAACTGGTCGGCGTTCACAACATCGTAAGTGTTGAGCTGTGATGCGGTGATGATCTTTGTATTCGGAATGTTGCGGCCTGCGAGGGCTACATTCTTGTTTGGGTCTGCAAGCACCAGGAGGGTCTTCTTATCGGTGAGGGAGAGAGACTTAAGCAGGCTTTGATACTGCTTGGTCTTCGGCTCACTGAAGCTGAAGTCTTCAATGATAGCGATCTGCTGATCTTTCGCCTTATAGCTCAATGCAGAGCGGCGGGCGAGGGCCTTCACTTTCTTATTGAGTTTGAAACTGTAGTCGCGGGGAGCAGGACCGAAGATACGTCCACCACCTTTGAACTGGGGGTTCTTGATGTTACCCGCACGAGCGCCACCAGTACCCTTTTGTTTCTTGATCTTCTTGGACGAACCCGAGATCTCATTACGCTGCTTTGATTTGTGAGTACCCTGGCGCTGATTAGCGAGTGTACTTTTCACATCCAGCCAGATGGCGTGATCGTTCGGTTCGATACCGAATACGTCAGTAGAAAGGCTTATGTTCCTTCCTGTCTTTTCGCCAGATTGTTTTACAACTGCAAAGTCCATGGCCTTACTTTTGAAGAATTATCGTTGCATTCTTGGCACCGGGAACGGAGCCACTTACTAAAATCAAATTCTGATCGGCAATGATCTTCACCACCTTCAGGTTTTGAACCTTCACGCGGTCGCCACCCATACGGCCGGCGAGACGCTTGCCTTTAATTACACGTGCAGCAAACGATGCGTTACCCATTGAACCGGGAGCGCGCAACCTGTTGTGCTGACCGTGAGTTTGCCCGCCAACACCCTGGAAGTTGTGACGTTTCACAACACCCTGGAATCCTTTACCTTTTGATGTTGACACTGCATCGAGGAAGTCGCCTTCCACGAATACGTCGGCAATACGGATCTCCTTACCGAGCTCTGCGAACGGCTTGAACTCGTCGGCGATATCACGGAATTCAACCACAGCCCTTTTGGGCGTCGTGTTTGCCTTCTTGAAGTGACCAAGCATCGGCTTGCTCACATTCTTTTCTTTCTTTTCGCCAAAAGCGAGCTGAAGGGCCTCGTAGCCGTCTGTCTCCACGTTCTTTACTTGTGTGACTACGCAAGGGCCAGCCTCAATGACGGTGACAGCGAGATTTTGCCCATCTGCGGCAAAAATGCTAGTCATTCCTACTTTACGTCCAATTATTCCAGGCATGGTTGAACCAATTTTGCTTGTTTTTAAGTCGTTTTGCGGGTTTTCCC
>Ga0170475_105966261_pt1 | contig 17491 bp, 17 predicted proteins | sample Soicark_Litter_5_FD_111474 | JGI IMG/M metagenome (GOLD analysis project Ga0170475, IMG submission 111474) | Avena fatua rhizosphere microbial communities from Hopland, California, USA. Combined Assembly of 48 SPs
CTTGTGAACGTCTAACATCTCTAGAAAATACTTGTGTAAATACATTTACTAAACTTTGCGTCATGTCATCAAATTTTAATGAGGTAAGAGAATATCTTGAAACCAAGGAAGTAACTCAGCCCGAATATTTTAACACATTAGTACCAGCCGGCGCAAAGTTTTCAGATCTTTCAAACAGAATATTTTCAAACAAGCAAGTAATCATCAGTGTTCATGAAATAAAATACAGCCTCGACGACTTTCAAAAATCTGATATCAAACACCGGTTGCAAACTGCTTTGGAGACAGAAGAGGATATTGGATTATTTGAGTTCGAGACGAGAGAAGAGGTCGGAAATGCTTTACATGAATTGGCTGAATATTACGATCAAGATCTAGACCTCGCAACAGTGATTCACGCCTACAGCGGAAATCCAGGTCATCCGACTTTCTTCGTTTTATATCTTGCAATAGTAGATAGCACTTACTACGAGTAAAATCATTGCACTTTAAAAATACTCTTTAGACAAGCTTATGTATGTTTTTGTATATGAGCGTCGGTATAAGTTTAAAACTTTTACCGATCGACTCAATGCCAGGATCGAAAAATCGAAAGCACGACTTCTAAAATGGCTCATAAAAAGCAGGTTTTCAAAAAAATTGGCTATGGAAGATATCTTCATGTTTGAACACAGCGGCCTTTCTAAGAAAATTAAACTATCTCACGCCTTCATTGATCAAGTGGACCAGGATCCATTTATTTACGAGGGAATAAGCTTGCCCAGACTTTATTTATTTGAGGCTTTGGAGATTGACGATTTTGACCGGTACAAGATTAAGTTGATGGAGAAATTTCCTAGCCAAACTATTTTTTCAAAATCAAAAACTGAACTAAGAAAAGACATCGCGGGCATTAGGGACAATCTTGGAGTGATTTCTACCGGAGATTTATTTTATCTGGATTACAAGAAACAAGGAAATATACACAATGACCTAATTAACAATATCGAATTCTCCTACTTAAAAACAAGCGAATCATATTTTATTTTACAATTTACGGTTACCCCTAGCAAAAAGTTCAATGAGCTCTTTACAATGATTTTAAAGGAAGAAGATCACTTTATAAATCAACCGGATTTTCGCTCGTTTTATCAAATTCTAAAAACCGGGAGATTCATTCACCATGAGAACGTTATCTCGAACAGTAAAACATATGCGATCAGGAACTTGGTGGCGGATTTAGATTATCAGGTTCGGCGAAACTGTACAAGGCATTTAAATGGTTTTTTTCATCGTAACAGGAACACAGCAGCGCTTCCAAGAATCGAATATTATGAAGTTGAAAATCTGCAGGATTTTAAGAAGGATCATGCCCTAAGACATTTATTTCGAGGTGATTTTGAAAGTCCGTTTCAAACAGCGGGGATACCCATTGAGGTATACCTATGGGATTTTGATGACGCGCAATCCTTAATTCAGGTAGTTAAGCAAAAAGGATACAGTCAGGAGAAAAACAGCGAGAACGACTCGACTAATTGGTCTCATGTTGAATCAAGTTACTTGTGTGAAAGCTTGGCCTTTCCTTGCGTTTTTAAAGCAATACTCTCAGCGCATTGGCGATCCTTAAAAGAATTAAAAAGAGAGATTTATGATTTTGTAATTAGTTCTTCAAAAAGTCGACTCAGAAGCGCCTTACAAATATTCTTCAAGGGCAAAAAATATATCTACCTAAAAATTAAGTTGGCTAAAATAGGTCTGACCTTAAAGCGTTTCGAAGACGAAGCATCAATTGAAAATTTACATTACTATATGAGCAAGTATCCTTTGAATAATTTTGTTGACTCAAGGAAAGAGCCAAAGCATAAAAGCCTCTTGGAAAAGTTTATCAAGAATTTTTCATGGCAAGTCAAAGAATTGGACAGGCAAACGAGGGGCATTAACGAAGTCTTCAGATCAATAGAAGAAATTAATGTATACAGGACAAATTTGATGCTTCAACTTATTTCGATTCTTATTGCAATTCTGGCAATCATATTCACATTTGATAAAGTGAAATCTTTCTTGTCCAACCTATTTAGGTAAAAAATCCCATTCAATAGTCTCATTTATGAAGAGGGGAAAGACATTCTATCGCATGTGCCATAGGCTAATTGTTGGAAGTTGGTTCTATAATTTAGCGATCAAATCATACCATTATGAAAATTGAAAATTGGGGCAGTTTACCGGAATCGCCAGGATTCTCATGGATAGTTTTTACGGAAAAAATCAATGGCCAGACTTATTCTGATGGCATGTGGTATCCGAATGACTTGTTTGGAGATACCTGTTATATCAATGCCTTGAAATATTCGCATTTCGACTCACCTTCCGGGCACAGCCATGCTCAATCTTTAAAAGCTTTCAAAATTGGATCGCAGACGCCAGCAGCCAGCGGAGCTTCTTTCCAAACGCCCCAGCCCATAATACCCGCGGTAGAAAACATTGCTATTAGTAAGTTGAACCTATTAGTAATACGCCAATGGTACATAATCAGAAAATACAAGTATTTTTCTTTGCATTTGGCTTGTGTTAACTCGTCCCAAATTCTATTTCTGATCAACTTAATTAGACTTAATGTTATCCTTTCGGAGGATTAGGATCCGAACTTCTTGGATAAGTTCTTTCCTCTTGGATTATGTTATCCTTCCTATGGATAACCACGGAACTTTCGGGCTGCTTCTTTGCAATCTCTATTGTTTTCTCCACCACCTGTTTTTTCGTCGGGCCAGTTACTGAAGCCCTGTCAGCACCGGGTTTTTTACCCTGCCATCCTTCATCTGTTTTTGTTACATGGTAAGTTGTTCTTTTAGCCATAATCTTTTTTTAATACGTAAAAAATATTTGCTAAAATACTAAATTTTTGAGCTAAGGTTGCTAAAAATTACTAACAAGTTATTTACCTGAAGGTGGAATGTTCCTAGAAGTTGAAATCGTCCAAAATATTTGCCAGAAGCTTTGTCTTATGTAGCTTTAGACAGGCCATTACAGAATGCCCACGCTTTCCAGCCATTGGCCCCATATGGCATCTGATATTTCCTTTACACTAAATTCTTTTTTTCCCGACGTACCATAGCTTCTCTCCACCCAGAATAAATGATATTGATCGTTGTCCAGTTGAAACGATTTTGTAGCAGCCCTATTGGTTTGTCCAATGGAATAATGTATGGCTTTTGCATCATTGCCAAAAAAAAGGCTTTGTGCTTCGGGTGTTTGAATGGAAATGGACAGCAATGATTCTGTATTAATTTTATTCCGGTTAACCAACAAACATTCAAAGTGGTAATCGGTATCTTTCGAAATCCTGGCTTTGATGTTTTCGATCTGAATTATTTCCTCGCGATAACGTTTAATATGCTCCTTAATATTGCGAAAGCTTTCCTCAAGGAATTCAAGTCTTTCTATCGTATCGAAATCTTTCTGCACCCGGTAATTTCGGGAAACTGAAAGTGGTTGTGAACTCGTTTTAACTGAAGGAGCTATTTCGTCGCTTTGTGGCCTTACCAGGCTACGGATGTTTTGAATGACATCAAGAAAAGCGGTGTTTATATTTTGCCACGTGCTAATTGGTTTACCATCATTAGGCAAAGCCTTAAATTGCTTAAAAGGGGTACTTAACCAATCACACGGTTCAAGAATTACCGGGACAACAATCAGCTTCCCTTGCTCCTGCATTTGCAAGGCCTTTTTAAATTCCTTATCAAAGCAATAATTAGATGCTATGTAATCAGGACTTAGAAGAGCTATGAATAATTCAGATTGTTCCAATGTGCTGTCAATTTGAACATCAAATTTGCCACCGGCTAGTATTTCGTGATGGTCCATGTTTGAATGAGACCATCGCGCTGAAGCTGGGTTAAATGCTTATGCAGTACCGCGAGCATATCGCTATCCTTGTGACTATAAGAAATAAAAGCCTTCATGATTTCAATTGCATTTTCATGTGTTTACCTCGTTGATCTTTTCATATTCGTAAATGCTATAATCATCTTCTAGTTTGATGATAAATGTATCGTTGATTAATGTTCCCGACAGCAGTTCAGCCTTTTGGTCCCCTTTTACGAGTATGAGTTGATTTCCAAGGTTATCTAACAACGTTAATCTTTCGGTAACCAAAATGTAATGAAGCACGAGACTATCCGGTTGATCATTAAAAGAAACTAGCTCCGTTAACGTTTTTTCGATACGTAATTTTTTTTCAGCTCTTGTAAATTTTTCACCAGCTGGAAATTGATAGTTCAAAAACTGCCGTAGAAAGCCTTCTCCATGATCCATTGCGTCTGACTGCATTTGATTAATATGTTGAAGAGGTATTTCATTCCAGTTAAATTGGAGCTTCAATTTTTTCTAATATTCAAGTTCGTCAATAACACGCTCTCTTAACTTCTTAAAATGCAAATTAGTGGTATCCTTGTCCAAAACAAATTTTCTGGACAGACGTATAATTGCTGGCCTCATAAAAAAAATTAAATCTCGATCAATCCAACCGGCACCGTTGCATTTGGATCGGTTCCCCAGTCATACTGGTGATAGCGGATGTTGATATTAATTACTTGCTCTCCCGGTATCGTGAGGTATTTACCAGGAATCTTTATTAACTCTGAATCGCTGTTGTCATATCCCATTGATGATTGCTGTTTGGACTCTTTGACAAGGTTGTTTTCAAAAGTATTTTGTATGGTTGTCGTAGTGATGGTGCCAGGCCTGAGGTCCCTTCTACCGGCGTCACTGATCATGACATAGGCGAGACTACCAGTATCGCGCCTGATATCAAATTTCCTTAAAACGCCTGAATAAATGACTGAAGTTTCTTTGCTATAACAAACAATTTCAATACTAATCAGGTCGACCTTTTCACGGTTTTCCCTGGAGAGAATTAGACCATTGAACTGTTGAAACCAAATGTTTTCACCCATGAATTTACGGGACACAAAATCTAATTTCCTGATTCCAAGTTCTGCAAATAGCCATCCTAGCCCAAGTGCAATTACACATTCGATAATAGAATATCGGAGAAAGGACAACAGCTTCATATGAAAATCTGCATCACCGGATTTTTCCAGCACATTAGGCTTGGAAGCAAATACATTAAGTAGAAGGGAGTAGTCTATGTCATGGCCCGTGGCGTGTATAATAATTAGTGAAATAAAATGCAGAAGCAGCGGTATAAAGCAAAAAACAAAAATGATCTCCGAAAAGTTCAGTTTCGAAAGAATATGGCCGAGGTTGCGTCTGACCATCTCCACGTAAAACTGTCGGTTCTGTTTATTTTTTTGAGCTGTTTCCCTTGTAAGCGTGCCTGGAACGGACGGCCTGGAAAAAAGGCCGAGCATGGTGACACCAATGCGAAAAAACAGCGCAGGTAGAAGAAGTAAAATAATGATCAGTGCACCCAGTGCAAGATTCATGTATTATCGATGTGTGGTGGCGGTCAGTGCCTCTGTCGTTTGTTGTGCTTTCGGTTGAGCAGCCTGAGAAATATCATCAGTGGATACAATAGTATAACCTTTCTTCTCATAAAATTGGTCGAGCAGGCTCTTACCCGGAGAAGCAGAATCTTTCTCCGTCAAAATGTAACCGTCTAGACTAATTAAGGCTTCCATTTAATGTAGTTTACTAATGCAATTTACGACTATTCCCTGATTTTGCAACTAAGCGCCTGGCTTTAACAAAACGCACCTGAGACCCTTCCCAATATTGTTTCCTAAAATAATCAGTAATTTATCAACTAACCCGCCAATCTTTTGGTTACACATTCTACGAATTCTTCTCGGGGTCTAGGTGCTCGGACCTGGGTACAGCATGCCGCTATGGCAGCTTTAATCGCAGTATCAGTTTTATACGGAAAATGTTTCCGCAACTTGTTTACCAAATAGTCTACTTCCCATTGTTCGTCGCATGAGAATTTAGAACTATCGCGCTTGTCCCGAATTTTTCGATTGTCATAGTCTTCCCAATCTTCCCTTAAAACTGCATGTGGCATAGTGAGATATTTAGGTGAAAAAATGTTCAGTCGCTTGAAATCGTTGTCCGTAAATTCATGCACCAAGTTAAGAAGTAGCGTAACTGGAGGCAACCGTGCTACTACTTAAAATTGCAGGTAATACTACTCTCACATCTTCCTCCTCACCCCACTCTTCATTCCCTTCAACATACTTAAATACTGCTCCGTGATTCCCAGATACGAAGCCAGGTATTTTTGCTCTACGCGCTGCACCAGATCTGGATCATTTAGTCTGAGCGATTCAAATCTTTCAAGACCTCTCTGCATCCGCAAAGAATACAGCCGCTGCTCTGAGAGCTTGTAGTATTTCTGCACAAGTTCTCGGCCGACATAATTAAACTCGGAAAAGTTTTTGTAAATGAATGCAAGATCTTTAAATGAGATATAGTGCAATATGGAATCTTCGAGTGCCTGTATGTATTCGTAGCTTTCTTTTTGTTCGAAAAAGCTTTCAACCGAAGCGATCACATCTCCTTCCTTCATGAACCAGCTGCAAACTTCCTGGTCGTTGTTGAGATAAAAACAACGTAGCAGACCACGCTCTATAAAATAAATATGCTGGCAAATATGACCCGCCTTAAGGATCAATTCTTTTTTTTACTTCTTTGGATTTTAAGTGAAGCAACAAAAATTCCTTCAATCCGTCGGAAAGCGGATGGATTGATTCCAGCATAAATAGGAGTTGTTCCATCGGGCTTTTTGTCGAAAGTAAAATGCTCTCCATTCGATCTGAAAATTACGACTGATTTTTTTGACAGCAAATGGGGGAAATAAGTCAGCTGTAAGTAGAATAAGTGATAAGAATCTAAAAGGAATCCAACAGAAATATCGTTTACTTGGAGATTTTAGGTTTCAACTTACTTTTAACCATTAGTTCAGCAACAATAACATCTGAAATTATCTTCGGATGCACATCAATCATTGCAGAAAGCTTCATGATCTGCTTCATCGTAAACAACTCAGGCTTTTTGAGTTTGTTGATATACCTGGAATGATTTAGCCCTAGTTCTTTTGAAATTAAAGTTGGAAATAGATTTTCAATCATCTTCATGTGAGTTACTTTCCCACTTTCAAACAATGTCTTCAACGATAAATATTGATGTTCTTTACCCTTTTTAGGCATACTGAAATAGTAATTCAGCAAATTGAAAGAGCGGAGGGTCAATAATCAATAAAAATTTACTTTAAGTATATATTTACTTACATTTTGTAAATTAAATTCATAAATTCGCAATTATCGGTGCTGTATTTATTTCATTGATTAATTGCTGATTTAGATTTTGAAATAGAATTAATTTCGCGAATCTTTCAAATCATTTGAAGCATTCGCTTTGAGTCTTGCTTTTGAAACCTAGGAATTTCAACGACACAAGACGATAAGTAGAATGCCCACGTTTAGGCGTGGGCTCTCTTATTGTGTCAAGGTCCTCCTAGGTACCCAAAAGCGGTAAGTTGAGTTCCACGCCTTATTTTCTTTCTTTGCGGGCTCCAAAAAAAGACTCCAATAAAAAGATTGCGGCACCAAGAATTAAATCGAAATTCTTTGGGTCGCAAAATTCATTCAGACATAGAAGCATTTGAGCTGCTGCAACAAGGAATTGAAGCAGGACTCAAGTATTATTTTGATCAGTTGGAGATCAGGCTCATTTATTTTTGCAATCGTATTATCAATGACGAGCAGGCCTCAGAAGAAATTGTTTCTGAATCCTTCGTCAAGCTGTGGAATAGCCGTCATATCCCCCGCCTTCCTTCAGGAGTTAAACCATATCTATACAAAATTGTTAGCAATGCCGCCATAGATTTCCTGCGATTAAAAAAGAAAGAAAAGACAATGTTGAGTGATCTATGCCATCTTGTTGAGATTACCGATGAGAAGTTGCGATCGTTCGAGATCTCTGCCGAAACTCATGCACTAATCTATGCATCCATTCAATCATTGCCATCCAGGTGCGGTCTTGTGTTCCGCAAATTTTATATAGAGCAAAAAACCTTACCGCAGATCGCCAACGAATTAAAAGTTTCTGTCAACACTGTCCGCAACCAGAAAGCACGCGCTCTCGCCATATTGAGAGAAAAATGGACAACGTTCCTAGCCCTCGTTGTCTTCCTGCACGATACTTTTATTAATTTATTTTAACTGCGGAATAGTATAGTTCGCCCAACTTCGTGTTATAAATCGGAAGCCCACCTGAACAGAAGAAAAATATAATAATTTAATGGTATGAATTCCGGTGATGAAAATATTCCTTCGGACGCCTCGCGCATCGCCTACCTGATTGCTGGTTTCCTGCGTAATGACCTAACGGAAACAGAGCATGATGAACTAGATGCGTGGATCGAAGCACACCCGGATAATATGAGACTATTCGGAGAACTGACTGATGATGAAAACCTGCAGGCAGCCCAGATTTGGTTCCAGAAATATGGTCATTCAAGGCCGGCCAATCAGCGATATAAAAAAATACAAAAACGCATCCGGATGCATGCTGTCCCGCCGGTCTGGTATCTCGCGGCTGCCTGTTTACTTGCACTTGCAGGTATTTCAATTTACCTGCTGGCAACGAGTAAGAATTCTAACCCGGCACAACCTATTGCTCAAAATGCAGGCAGCATCCTGCCAGGAAAAAACCAGGCTGTTTTGACACTGGCCGATGCCAGGGAGATCGTTTTAGACAGCAACTCGTTTCGCACAGACAATTTTAGTGTCGATACAGGTTTGATAGCCTACCAGCCAGCAAACAGCGTAGACACCGGCCTTAATGCGATCACGGTGCCGCTCGGTGGCCAATTCAAACTGGTTCTTGGGGATGGCTCGAAGGTATGGCTGAATGCAGGTACAACTATCCGCTATCCAGTTACATTTTCAGGAAAGGAGCGGACGGTTGAACTGACCGGCGAAGCTTATTTTGAAGTCGCACATGATGCAACGAAACCATTTCATGTGGCTAGTGGAGGAAGCGATATAACTGTACTCGGTACCCATTTTAATGTCCATGCATACGACAACGAAGACGCTATGCGAGTCACCCTACTTGAAGGTTCGGTAAACGTCTCAAGTCCCACCCCTAGTTATTCAAAAATCCTCGCTCCGGGGGACCAGGCCATCATTCAACATTCAACATTCAACATTCAACATAACGTCGACGTTGACGAAGCAATAGCGTGGAAGGATAACCTGTTTGTTTTCCGTTCAGCCACTATTGATGAAGTAACGTCTCAGCTGCATCGATGGTATAATGTAGACATCGAATACACAGAAAAACCAAAAAGTCATTACAACGCAATAGTAAGCCGCACAGAAAATCTTGAACGTGTGCTCAAAGTTTTGGAAGGAACTGGCTTTGTGCATTTCAAACTGGAAGGAAAAAAACTGATCATAACGCCGTAGGGCTTAAAATAAAACCGCACCGTCTTGTACACGGCGCGGCAGACGTTCAGGTTAGACACTGAATGATTGGTATCGATTCATTAACCCAAACTACTCAAAGCTATGCAAAGAGATGCAACTGGCAAAGGCTGGAGAGCGGGAAAATTGTTGTTGATTTTTCTCCTGTTTTCTATTGCCGTTTCAGCCCAAAAAATTTCGCTTTCCTTAAAAAATCTACCCATTGAAAAGGTGTTCAAAGAAATTGAACACAAAACAGATTTCCGATTTTCTTATGCAAGTGAAGCGCTCGAGGGCACAACACCGGTAACGACCGAAATAAAAGATGAAGACATTGAGACCGCACTCCAGAAAATTTTTGATGGACAACCCCTCACCTATTCGATCGATCAGCATTTCATCCTCGTGCGCCCGAAAGAAAAAATAAATCCTTCGAGTAAAGAATCTATCACAGTTACAGGATCGGTTTCTAATGAAAAACAGGAAGCGATTGCAGGCGCCACCGTTCGTGTCAAAAATTCTATGCGGGCAATCGCCACAGACGGTGACGGAAAGTTTTTACTTGACGGTCTGCAGCCTTCCGACATTTTGCTGGTTTCTTCCGTGGGATATGTCAGTGAGGAGGTACCGGTCGTAGGAAAAACAGCTGTCACGATCATGCTCGCCATTGCTGTCAATAAGCTCGACGAAACTATCGTAATCGCTTATGGAACGACGACAAAAAGACTTAATACCGGCAACGTGGGAAGGGTTACATCGGAGGAGATCGAAAAGCAGCCGGTATCTAATGTTCTCGGAGCGATTCAGGGACGCGTTCCCGGGTTACTTGTCACACAAACTACTGGCGTACCAGGCGGAGCATTTAAGATTCAAATAAGAGGTCAAAATTCATTAACGCAAGGATCACAACCGCTGTTTATAATCGATGGAGTTCCATTTGCATCCAATAATACATCTATCAATCGCTTAAATTCAGCAACCGGTGTAGACGGCCTTAGCCCATTTAACAGCATTGATCCATCTGACATTCAAAGCATCGAAATATTGAAAGACGCCGACGCTACAGCGATCTATGGTTCCAGGGGTGCCAACGGTGTAGTGTTAATTACCACTAAAAAAGGAAACGTAGGTAAAACCGAAGTGAAAATGAATTTTGCTTCTGGAATCAGCACAGTGACGCGCACGATGAACATGCTAGACACAAAGCAGTACATCCAAATGCGCAGAGAAGCTTATAAAAATGATGGCGCGACTCCCAGTGTATCATCGGCGCCCGATTTACTAGTATGGGATACAACTAAATACACCGATTTTAAAGAACTGCTGATCGGCAACAACGCAAATTTTACAAACGCCAATCTGTCCTTTTCCGGCGGCAGCACTAGTACGCAATTTCTTTTAGCAGGAAGTCTGCATCACGAGACAACTGTTTTTCCGGGAGACATGAAAGACAACAGGGCTGCAGTTCATTTTGATCTCAGGCATGAATCGGCCAGTAAGAAGCTACAATTACAACTAACATCAACATATAGCCGAGATAAAAATGACCTCACTCCATCAGATCCAACTTCATCCATAAATACCACGCCTAATCTTCCAAGCCTTTATGATTCAACCGGTAAATTAAATTGGGTAGAAAAGGGAAATTATTTTACGAATCCCCTTTCGTTTATTTATCGAAGTTATTCTGCCGCTACGAATAATTTATTGAGCAATTTTCAAATTTCTTACAAACCAATTCCGAGTTTGAGTATTCGGCTGTCAGCAGGTTACAATAACATAGCCGTCGAGGAAAATAATATTTATCCTCTTTACTCGCAAAATCCGGCATTTGCGATTGGTTCCAGGGAATACGGTCAAAAGTCAATCAATAATTGGATTGTAGAGCCGCAGGCAGAGTACAGTTCTTGGGCGCTAAAGGGAAAAATTCAAATATTATTAGGTGCGTCCTTTCAAAAAAGTGAAAATAACTCTAACTATATTTTGGCGAACGGGTACACGAACGACGGACTTTTGGAATCCCTTGCGGCAGCTACCAGCATCACTGCTCAAAGCAATTTTAGTCAATACAAATATGATGCATTGTTTGCGCGGGTGAATTATAATTTCAACAATAAATACTTACTCAATCTAACTGCCCGAAGGGACGGTTCGAGCAGGTTTGGACCCAACAAACAGTTTGCGAATTTTGGATCCGTTGGTGGTGCGTGGGTTTTTAGAGATGAACGATCCAAAACTAGTACCCTAAAAGTCCTGTCGTTTGCGAAACTACGGGCGAGCTATGGGTTGACAGGAAACGATCAGATTGCAGACTATCAATATATGGAATCATGGAGGTCGACGACTGCCTACCAAGGGAATAGTCTGTATCCTTTCAATCTGCCAAACGCTGACTATAGATGGGAACTTAATCGCAAGCTGGAATCAGCATTAGACTTAGCTTTCTTTCGAGACAAGCTCTTTCTATCGGCAGGATTTTATCGTAACAGAAGCAATAATCAGCTAATCAATTATACGCTCCCAACTCAAACAGGTTTTCCAAATATCTTTCAAAATTTTGACGCCGAATTGGAGAATAGCGGGTTGGAATTTGAGGTTTCTTACAAGACACCAATAGGAAAGGAATTTCACTGGACCGGCGGTCTTAATATCACCGTTCCACACAATAAATTGATTTCTTTTCCTGGACTTAGCACATCAAGCTATGCAAACATTTATGTGATCGGGAAATCGTTGACTCTTCAAAAAGGATATGACTATCTCGGTGTAAACTCTGCGACAGGTATTTTCATGTTTGCAGACATAGATAAAAACGGAACCATCTCTTCGCCTGGTGATTATATTGAGATAGGCAATCTTGATCCTGTATATTTTGGAGGCTTCTCCAATAATTTTTCATACAAACATTTTGATTTTGGATTTCATTTGGAATACCGAAATCAATTGGGCAAAAATTACCTGGCTTCCATCTATAGAAGCACAAGCGGACCCGGTGCTCCACTGCTAAATCAACCAGAAGAAATATTGAAACGATGGCAAACGCCTGGGCAGAATACTAGCATCCAGAAATTTACAACCACATCAGGCACACTAGCGAGAAATGCTCTCGGCTATTTTGTTTCTTCAGACGCGATGTACAGCGATGCTTCTTACTTGCGTTTGAAGAACATAAGCTTGTACTACACCTTCCCTTCACAGGTTTTCAAAGATGTTGTGGGCTCTTCGCTCAGACTATATCTTCTTGGACAAAATATTCTCACAATTTCAAAATATCGCGGATCTGACCCCGAAACACAAAACCTGTATAGGTTACCACCACTGAAAACATTTACCGCAGGAGTTCAGCTTTCATTTTAAAACGACATTATGAAACATCAATCAAATAAGTATATTTTTTGCATTCTCATCTGCATAATGGCAGTCTCGTGCAAAAAGTTTGTTGAGGATCCGAAATCAAAGGACTTAATACTTCAGGAAAATATTTTTCACGACGATCAAACGGCAAGTACGGCAATAAATGGTTTGTATAGTCGGATGATGACTAATCCGGGATACTTTTCTAACGGCGCTTTAACGCTTTACCCTGCCCTAAGTGCAGATGAACTGACCGCAACCAGTCCGAATCCCGTGTCGGAGGCTTTTTACAACAATGCAATTCCTTCTGACCTAAGTATTGTACAAAACGATATTTGGAGGTATGGCTACAATTTTATTTACCATGCTAACACAATTCTAGAGGGGCTTGAAAAACCCAACGGTGTCTCACCGTCTCTGCAAAATCAGTTGCGCGGGGAAGCAAAATTCGTCCGCGCGCTTTGTTATTTCTATCTCACAAATCTCTTTGGTGATGTGCCCCTCATTACCACTACTGAATACACTGCTAATGCTAAAATGGAAAGGACTCCTTTGGATAAAGTGTATAGCCAGATAGTAGCGGATTTAATAGAAGCACAGGATATGCTCGACAGTAACTATCCCGTAAGTGGGAGGATAAGGCCGAACAAATATTGCTGCGCCGCTTTACTGGCCAGAATATACGTATACCAACAAAAATGGTCCTTAGCCGAAGCTAGTTCAAACCAGGTGATCAATTCAGGAACATATACGCTAAATAGCCTTTCGAATGTTTTTATGGCATCCAGCAATGAGACAATCTTTCAATTGTTACCTGTGAGCACAACGATTAATACCTATGAGGGAAGTATTTTTATACCTACGAATACGACGGCAAAACCAACCTACGCTGTTGCATCGACGCTTGCAAATGCGTTTGAACCAAATGACATGCGAAAGCAGATTTGGCTAGGCTCAAACATGATTAGCGGTCAAATCTATTATTATCCAAATAAATACAAAGTGAAAACAGGCGCTGTAAAAACTGAAAACAATATCGTTTTGCGATTGGCTGAAGTCTACTTAAACAGAGCTGAAGCCCGGGTTCAGCAAAACAATATAGCAGATGCGCTTTTAGATCTTAATATCATTCGCTTCAGAGCTGGACTTACAAATTTGACCATATCTGATAAATCGCAGTTATTATCGGCTATAGCGCAAGAAAGACGGATAGAATTATTTTGCGAATGGGGCCACAGGTGGTTTGACTTGAAAAGAACAAACCAGGCAACGTCCATATTAGGTCCACTGAAAGGCAATAGCTGGCAGGCCACCGATATTTTATATCCTATACCGTTTCAGGAAATTCTATACAATCAATTTCTAACGCAAAATCCTGGCTATTAAGTACTAAAAACTTCTTGCCAAAAGTAAAAATCAATCAAAAAATATTTGTTATGGCCTTTGCATTAAAAATATCCTTGTGCATATTATTTTTTATCGGGTTCCTGTTGCCGTCTGTATCGCAAAGCCTTGATATTGGACAGCAGATTCCCGATTTTGCAACAGCGACTTTTAACTCCACACCATCACTACAATTTTCCAGGTTGAGAGGACGTGTTATAATCATTGATTTTTGGGGAACAGGTTGCCTGGCTTGCATCGCTTCTTTTTCCAAAATTGACAGTCTGCAAAAATTATTCAAAGACAAAATTCAAATAGTTCTGGTAAATAAGGAGTCAGAAGATTCAACAAGAAAATTCTTCAGGGTACATAAAAAAATAAGGCTCCCTTCCGTACCGATTATAGCGGGTGACACTGTTTTAAATACATGGTTCCCTCACGAGTATGTGCCTCATGCTATTTGGATTGATCAACAAGGGATTATCCGAGCCATAACCGACGGGTACAATATAACAAAAACACATATCGAACAATTACTTAATAGCAACCGGGTCGACCTTGCACTCAAGAAAGACATGGAACTTCGTGCCACACCAAATTCGTCAGGTATACTCGAAGCAGCAACTGAAGCAGGAACACTTCGATATTTTTCCTGCTTCACTGGTGAAATCAGAGGGATAGGAAATACTGTGACAATTCGAATTGATCCTGAGAGTGGCAAAAAAAATAAAATTATTATGGTGAATGCTACTTTGCTTGACCTATGTAAAATAGCTTACGGAGATTTTGGTAAGATTGACCTGGCCCATAGCAACTGCATTATTATTCAGACAAAAGATCGATCTAAGTATTACAGGCCCGTTGATCCAAACGCGTGGGACAAATGGAACGCTAACAATTTGTTTTGTTATGAACTTATGGTCGATCCTGCAAATTCTGATGCGCTTCTGCAAACTATGCAGAATGACCTGCGTCGCTTTTTCAAAATTGATGTTGAAATCAAGTCAGAAAATATCAATTGTCTTGTGTTAGTCAAAAAAAATAAAACCTTGCGTCCATCACGCAATACTACGCCCACATCCAATTTATGGATAAAGTCTAACGAGCCTATTAAATACGCCTACAACATACCTTTCCAACATTTCTTAAGTTTTCTAAAAATCTGTATTGACCAATCAGGCATTCCTACTCCTCTTTTGAATCAAACTGGTTTTGAAGGCAATATCGATTTTGAAATAAATGCCAATGATCTAAAGCCATTGAATTTAAAAATCTTAAAGGAACAACTCAATAGGTATGGTTTCAACCTAATTGAACAAAATGTTTTGACCAACGTTCTAAACATTAAAGATTAATTAGGTGGATAACACTATCCACCTAATTGTAATTATCAGACATGTTTGATATCAACAGTGGAAGCAGCTCCAGATTTTAAACCAGACGAAGGGTTGTTTGGTGTATTAAACTGATTACCGTCATAGCCCTGCTCACAGTCAGTTCCGTTCCCTGTACATCCTGTACGGCTTTTTTCCAAACTTACTTCCTGGTGAAATCCGCTGTACGTACTTCCGTCAAACCAGTACAGAATTGGATCGTCTACAGTCGTAGCTGGCTTTGGACGTTGCATGGAAAATGAACTCAGCGCTATTGCAAAGACTACTGCAAGAAAACTCATGATATACTTTTTCATAACAAAAATTTGTTGTTAACGAATATGCCTACTCGGTTTCAGGTTTTCGGCTACGCCTGTTTATTCGAATAAAGATTTGAGTCGTTTGATATAAAGACCTTCCTGCGCGATAATTGCCAGCCCGCAAAGGCAAACCCGGTGCAGGCTACGTTAAATACCAGGTGCCACTTCCACCCCATCGCGCTGATCACCCCACCGCAGGCACATGGTAATTCTCTGGCAAAAGCCATCATGTACAAAATGTAAAAGGTGAACATGCTCATAATCATGAGCGCACCTAAAAGACCTGCTGTTCTCCATCGCGGAAAGAAAAGCATTGTCGATACCACAAGTTCTGTCACGGGTATACCACCGGCGATAAGATTGGACCAGTGTCCAAAGAATGGCGTTTTGGAGACAACATAGGACAGCGAATAAAAGTTCACAATTTTTGTGATAGCGGTATAGACAAAAAGCAAAATAAAAAAGCTCGAAATCGATTCTGGGAAAAATTTTCTTTTGGAGACAGCAACCATATCCTTGTGAATTTCTAAATATAAAATTCACCCGATACTTTGGAGCAGTCGGGGGACAGAAGTCACCAGTAAGCAGGCGTAATTCTACGGAAAGCGTTCGCCATCCTGGAGGTCAACCGGGGAATATCCATAGTACTTACGAAATTCGTAAGCAAAGGTGGAAGAACGTTTGTAGCCCATGTCCGCAGCGATCTTTTTGATCGGTAAACCGGCTAGTAACATTTCTCTTGATTTTTCAAATCGTGCTCGCGCAAGGTATTCGAACATCCCTAATCCATATTCTGCTTTGAACGCCTTATTTAGTGTGCCCCTGTCCATACCCACTTCTTTAGCCAGGTCTTCATTGCTGTGATGGACACGAAGATCCCGCATAATAATTTGCTGCGTCTTGAAGGCTGCCTCCTTCTCCCAGGGTGTAAGTTTTTTGCCAGGCATATAGTTATGAGCCTGCGAAAGGAGGCCAAATAGCTGTTCCTGGACTTTTATCTGTCGAAATGCCGGTTGAAGGGAAGAAGAATATTGCTCGTAAAACTGATCTCGGATCGAGTCTAGTATGCCGGTCCTGGCTGACACTGCAGGCGCCAGGAAAAATAATTTGCGTATCGAGTCACCCAACCTGAGTTTGGGAAAAAGTGATACCCAGTTTTTAAAAATGCCAGTATGATACCGTGTTGCCCAGATCTGAATATCTGTATCGGATGGAACTTGAGTGGATAGCCGTTTACCTGATTCTCCATAAAATAAAAGGAATTGTCCTTCTGAAAGCTCGTGTTCTTCTTCAGCCATAGTATAGGACATTCTACCCTTCAGTGAAAGAATACTTTGCCAGCCCATTTCCAACTCATGGTGTAGCGTCAAGGGGTTTTGTACTCTGAGCTGTAAAAACTGGAGGGCATAGTCATCATGCTGTATTTGCTGAAGGACAATCGTGCCGAGTTTTCCATGATATGATGTGGATTCAGCACCAGAAAGTTTTTTTCCGCTCCAGTTCCGTGGAAGATGCGGTACCATTTCGATCAATCCTTCGGATGTTTGTAGCGGGTTCATGTTTTTGCAAATTACAAAATCTGCTAATTTATCCATAACTAGAAATACGGTTTGTGGGGAAGACAAGAGGGCAATAAGGGAGAACTGTTTGTTGTAAC
>Ga0170475_101027861_pt1 | contig 17484 bp, 15 predicted proteins | sample Soicark_Litter_5_FD_111474 | JGI IMG/M metagenome (GOLD analysis project Ga0170475, IMG submission 111474) | Avena fatua rhizosphere microbial communities from Hopland, California, USA. Combined Assembly of 48 SPs
ACCTTCTCGACCCATGACGTCGTCGTGATCGGCGGTGGCCTGATCGGCACCGCAATCAGTTGGCGACTTCGGCAGGCCGGCCTCGACGTGGCGGTGATCGTCGGCGAGCGATCCGCGGCCGCATCTGGGGTCGCCGCGGGCATGCTTGCCCCGGTCACCGAGACGACATTCACCGAGCAGCGACTAATGGAACTGAATCTGGCCTCACTCCGCCGCTATCCGGATTTCGTGGCCGAGGTGGAGGCGGCGAGCGGCCTGCCAGCAGGGCTTCGCCGTACGCCGAACCTGTCAATCGCCTACGACGGCGATGACGCCGCTCGGCTGGCGACCTTTGCCGATTTCCTGGCACGAGCCGGTCATGCTGGCGAGCAGTTGACGAGCAGGGAATGCCGGCGCCATGAACCGCTGCTCGCCCCGTCGGTTCGCTCTGGACTGCTGGTCGAAGGCGATTGGAGCTGCGACAACCGGCTGTTGTGGCGGGCTCTGACGGAGGCCGCGCAACGAGTCGGCGTACGGGAGCTGGCGGGGTTTGTCCATCGTGTGATGTCTTCGGAAGGTCGGGTCACCGGCGTGCAGCTGGCTGACGGCAGCAGCGTTGGTGCTCGCTGGGTCGTGGTGGCCAACGGTGCCTGGGCACGCCAGATCGATGGCCTTCCGGATCTTCCCGTCCGTCCGGTCAAGGGACAGATCATCCGCCTCGACCCAGGCCGACTGCCCGCTCCGAGCCTGACCGTCCGCGCGTACGTTCGCGGCGCGGAGATCTACCTGGTTCCCCGCGAAGGAGGCCGCGAGGTGGTGTTGGGTGCGACTGTCGAGGAGCTTGGTTTCGATTACCGGGTGACTGCTGGCGCCATATATGAGCTGCTGCGGGACGGACGTACCGTGATGCCCATGAGCGCTGAGTACGCGTTGGCGGAAACTTCAGTCGGCTGGCGCCCGGGTACCCCAGACAACGCACCCATCCTGGGAGGTTGCGATGTGGACGGCCTGGTGCTGGCGACCGGCCACTATCGCAATGGCGTGCTGCTTGCCCCGATCACTGCGGACGTCATTTCGACCTTGATCATCAGCGGTGAGCTGGACAGCGTGGCTGCACCCTTCGGTCTTGATCGTTTTGCGCTGACGACTGGGCCTGCACGATGATCATCCACGTCAACGGCCGGCCTCGGGAGGTAGCACCGCCGGTGCGGTTAAGTGAGGTGCTTGAACTGTCTTGGAGCGGCATTGCACCGCGCGGCGTCGCGGTCGCGGTCAATGGCCAGGTCATTCCTAGAAGCCAGCACGCCGACATCGAGCTAACGGAGGGGGCCAGGGTGGAGATCGTTACGGCGGTGCAAGGTGGTTGAAGTACGCCCAACCGCCAGTTCAGAGCCGATGACCGAAGCTGATCCGTTGATCATTGCTGGTAAGGAGTTCAGCTCCCGGTTGATCATGGGCACTGGCGGCGCTCCCAGCCTGGAGGTGATGGAGGCGGCGTTGCTGGCATCCGGGACTGAGCTGACGACGGTCGCAATGCGTCGCATCGATGTCGCCACGCCAGGGTCCCTGCTCGACATCCTTGACCGCCACCACATTGCCGTGCTGCCCAATAGCGCTGGGTGTTACACCAGTGCGGATGCGGTATTGACCGCCCAGCTGGCGCGGGAGGCGCTGGAGACCAGCTGGATCAAGCTGGAGGTCATCGCCGACGAGATCACCTTGCTACCTGATCCGATCGAGCTACTGGATGCGGCCGAGCGCCTGGTCGCCGATGGGTTCGTCGTTCTCCCCTACACCAATGACGATCCAGTCTTGGCGCGCAAGCTAGCCGATGCCGGCTGCGCCGCGGTGATGCCGCTGGGCGCCCCAATTGGCTCCGGCTTGGGCATCCGCAATCCACACAACATCGAGCTGATCGTCGAGCATGCTGTGGTGCCGGTGGTACTCGATGCTGGCATCGGCACCGCATCCGAGGCGGCCCTGGCCATGGAGCTCGGTTGCGACGCCGTACTGCTGGCCTCTGCGGTCACTCGGGCGGAGAATCCCGTTCGCATGGCGGAGGCGATGAAGTGCGCAGTGCGGGCCGGCCGGCTGGCTCGGGGCGCAGGGCGAATTCCGGTTCGCCGCTACGCTGAGGCATCCTCGATTCATGCCGGACGGATCGACTGAGGCGTTGATGCGCGAGGAATCGACGAACGGCGGCGCGCCTTGGCGGTGGCAGTACGAGGTCACTTCTAGACTCGGGCCCGAGGCCAGCACGGCCACCTTCCCCACCGTGTACGGAGCAGACGTGACAATGACGACCGTTGGCGACCCCTTGGTGGGTCGCCTTTTGGACGGTCGTTACGAGGTAACCCAGCGGCTGGCTCGCGGTGGGATGGCCACTGTCTATCGAGCTATCGATACCCGCCTCACGCGTACGGTCGCAGTAAAGGTGATGCACATCGGGCTCGGCGACGACGCCGAGTTCGCGCGCAAGTTCGATCGCGAGGCGCGGGCGGCAGCCAAGCTGTCACATCCCAATGTGGTCTCGGTTTTCGATCAAGGTCAAGACCGGGAGGGCGCGAACAGCCGACCGTACATCGTGATGGAGTACGTCGAGGGAGAGACGTTGCGCGACGTGCTCAACCGCGAAGCGCCTATGCCGCCCAGCCGGGCCCTCGAGATCATGGAGCCGGTGCTCGCTGCCCTTGCCGCAGCCCACAATGCCGGGCTCGTGCATCGCGATGTGAAGCCTGAGAACGTGTTGATCAGCGACCGTGGCCAGATCAAGGTCGCCGACTTCGGATTGGCCAAGGCGGTGTCGTCCCAGACGAACACCGCTACCCAGGGACTACTGATCGGCACTGTCTCCTATCTCCCACCCGAGCTCGTCATGTCCGGGCAGGCAGATGCGCGATCTGATGTCTACAGCGCCGGCGTGGTTCTGTTCGAGCTGCTGACCAGCCGCAAGCCACACACTGGCGACACTCCTATCCAGATCGCGTACGCACACGTGCATCGCAACGTACCGCCGCCGTCCATCCGCCTAACGGCGGGAAAGATTCCGCCCTACGTTGACGCATTGGTCACTCGCGCGACGGCGCGGAATGCGAACCTGCGGCAGCCTGACGCAAAGGTGTTTCTTGCTCAGGTGCGGCGGACGCGCAACGCGCTGCAGCGAGGACTCGCCGATGATCCTGAGCTCACCCGGGAACTGCGCACCGCGCCGACACCGCCCGCGGTAGGGCCGAGGGTCCGGGAGCGGGCCGACTACGAGGTAACTCAAAGGGTTCCGGCGCCGATGATGCCTGGCCGCTCGGAGCCTCGTTTTACTGGCGGTGCGCGGACTATCGTCCACGCTCCGCCGCCGGCCGTCGCCAGACACGTGCATGAGCCGTCGCCGGAAAGGTTGGCCGCCGAGCGCGAGCGCAGGGCGCGCAAGCGGCGGAGGGGCTGGCTGGCCTTCTTGCTGATCTTGATGCTTTCTGCCTCCGCGGCACTTGCCGGCTGGTACGTCACCGAAGGCCGGTTCACGACCGCACCTGATCTTGCCTCGCTCAGCAAGGCGGAGGCGACGCGCATGGCAGCCCGGTCGGGCCTGTCAGTCGACTTCGAAGACGCGTACAGCGAAACGGTGGCCCGTGGCATGGTGATCTCCACCAGCCCCGGACCTGGCACCAAGATCGAAAAAGGCTCTCGGATTCAGGCAGCCCTGTCACGTGGGCCGGAACGGTATTCCATGCCCGTTGTCGTCGGCCTACCCCGGTCGGCGGCTGAGGCGGCGATCCAGAACGCGAACCTGAGCGTGGGCAAGGTTGCCGATGGCTTCAGTGAACACGTGCCAGTCGGCGTCGTGCTCAGTGCGTCAGAGAAGCCGGGCGCCCGTCTGAAGAAGCAAACCGCCATCGACCTGGTTGTCTCCAACGGGCCAAAGCCGCTGGTGATCACTAACTACCAAGGCACTCCTTATGACGCCGCCGCAGCTGCATTGAGCACTGCCGGGTTTCGGCTGATCCAGCGGAGCGCGTACTCCAATAACGTCGCCAAGGATCTGGTGCTTCGTCAGGATCCGCAGTCTGGTCACGGCGCACCTGGTGACACCATCACTCTCACCAGATCGCTTGGTCCGAATATGGTCACCGTGCCCGACGTACAGCGGATGGCACTTCCTGCTGCCAGGAAGGCGATGCGCGAGGCCGGCTTCAAGACCAAGGTGCAGGCGGTTGCCATCAACCGCCCTGGAGTCAAACACGTCGTCTACACCAATCCCTCGGCTCGTAGCGAAGCAGTTAAGGGCGCGACGGTCACTATGTTCGTAATTTGACGGCCTTCGTTCGGCAGCCCGGTCGTGAAAGTTGCCTTGGCCACTTGACTTTGGGCGCCGAAACATGCAACTTGCCAACACTTTCCTCTGTCTTACTTAGGACTCTGGCGACTGAGCCGGCGCTCTAGGCTAGGGCGATGCTTGCCGCCAGGTCACGTACCGAGCTGCTGGCGCTGGTGGCACTGCTGACCATGACTGCTGCCTGGGGATCGACATTCTTTCTGATCAAGGATGTGGTGACCCGGATCCCCGTGCCAGACCTGCTGGCCATCCGATTCGCCATCGCCGCTCTTGCGCTGGGCCTAATTGCAGCACCGCGACTTCGCATGTCACGCGCGGTGATCAGGTACGGCGTCCTGCTGGGAGTGCTCTACGGAGCTGCGCAAGTCCTGCAAACGGCAGGCCTGGCCCATACCTCAGCCAGCGTCTCAGGCTTTGTTACCGGGCTGTACGTCGTCGCTACGCCACTGCTCACCGCACTCATTCTGAGACGCCGAGTCCCCCGGCTGACCTGGTTGGCTGCGATTCTTGCCACCGTTGGCCTCGGCGTACTGGCGCTGCACGGCTCTGCGCTGGGCTACGGTGAGCTACTGACGCTTGTCTCGGCCGTGATTTATGCAGGCCATATCGTGGCTCTCGGGCAGTTCAGTACGGCGGAAACGGCACTGAGCCTGAGCTTCGTGCAGTTGATCATCATCACGCTGGTATCTGCGGCGGCAGCGTTATGGCCGACTGCCGGATCCCCGGCAGGCATCCAGCTGCCGGCCAGTGGCCATGACTGGCTCATCGTGCTTTACCTCGCGCTCATCGCCAGCGCGATGACGATGGTGCTGCAAACGTGGGCGCAGGCGCACATCGAGCCGTCGCGGCTGCGGTGATCATGGCGATGGAGCCGGTTTGGGCGGCGGCCTTCGCTGTGACCCTTGGTGGGGAGACAATCACGTGGCGAATGGTCATCGGTGGCGTGGCCATCGTGTCGGCAATGTATGTGGTCGAGCGCCCACAACGACAGCGAATCGAGGCTAGGGAGCCGGTTTCATGAGCACCACCGAGATCATCATCATCATCGTGATCGCCGTGCTCCTCCTCGGGCTCATTGCGTTCTTCATCATTCGACGACAGCGCTATGTCCGCGCGCTGCGTGGACGAGGCTGGACCTTCGAGTCCCGTCCGTCCTTGGAGTCGGTTCTTGATCACCATGCGCCACCTTTCGGTCTTGGCTTCGTACGCAAGGTGGATGAGGCGATCTCAGGGCAGACCACAACTGGCGTCCCGTTCCGAGTGTTCGAATACACCAGCAGCGAGGGCGGGCAGAAGTTCGACGACCGCCTCGCAAGCCTGCAATTGGCGTTGCCGCTTCCCGATATGTTCATCTCCACAGACAGCGCCCGCAGCGGCGTACGGCTCCCGCAGGTTGAGGTCGATCCGCGCTATCAGGTACGCGCTGCCAATCCGGACTACTCCAGAGCCGCTATCTCCGCTTCGGTACTCGATGCAATCGCTGCATTTGGCGCTGCCTTTGGCCAAGACGGGCATCGAGTCGATCTAAGCATCGACGGCCAGCAGCTGGTTGCGGTTGGCGCGCCCAAAGACCCGGATCAGCTGCAGACCTATCTCGAGAAACTTGCTGCAGTCGCCGGGGCGTTCAACACGGAAGCCTTGACGCCGTACCGTGTGACACCGCTGCCGCCAGAATTCGGCTTCTACGGCCACCCCGACTGGCAGCTGATCGGCCGCGACGACAGTCTGATTGCCAAGTACGGTCTGACGACAGCCGGCTTCGGGCATACCACCGAGAAGGTCATTCGGGGCTCCAACGACGGGCTACCGATCGAGGCCTTCATCCACCGCTGGAAGACCCAACGCACCGAGACCTACACCGACTCAGATGGCAAGACCCAGACCCGCACGGTGACCGAGAATCACTCCGAAGTCCTGACCGCGATCAGGATGCCATTCTCCTTTCCAATGCTCTGTGTGGGCGGCGGCTGGGGCGGCAAGAAGGTTCGGTTTGAGAGCGAGGATTTCAATGATCGCTTCACTGTGCGAACAGACAGCCCGAAGTTCGCATCGGATGTGATCCACCCGCGCACCATGGAGTTCTTGATGGCCGTGCAGCCGCCGGGGTTTCGCATCGAGGGCAATGGGATGCGCTTCTCCGTCGACAAGCACGACACTCAGCTGATCGGCTTCTGCGCGGACTTCGCACACGAGTTCTTGGGCCGCGTGCCCTCGTTTGTCTGGAAGGACCTACAGATCACTCCTCCCGTGTTTCGGCGGATGCCATAAATCTTGTATGTGCTAAGATATACACATGCGAATGCACATAGAACTCGAGGATGACCTTGTCGCTCAAATCGATGAGCTGAGTGGGCCCCGAGGTCGCAGCGCATTCGTGCGTTCGGCCGTCGAGCGCGCAATTCGTCAAGAGTTCCGTTGGAGCGACATCGAAGCCGCCGCCGGCGCCATCACAAATCAAGATCATGACTGGGATCACGATCCCGCAGCCTGGGTGCAAGACCAGCGCCATGCCGACGCACGCCGCGCCGGATGACTCATGCTTCAGGTTCTCGACTCCACCGTACTGATCGACTTCCTGAGGGGCCGACCAGCGGTTGGACGTGTCCTGGCGCTGCGCGCTAGCGGTGATGTGCCGGCAACGACGGCAATCAACGTTGAGGAGATCGTGCGAGGACTACGGCCCGCTGAGACGCAGGCGGCCCAGAGACTGTTTAGCGGGCTCATTGTGCTGCCGGTCGACGCCCGGGCAGCATGGCAGGCGGGCACCTGGCGACGTACCTTCGCTGCTCGAGGGGTGACCCTGTACCAAAGCGATTGCCTGGTAGCGGCAACGCCCTGGGTAAACGACGGCGCGCTAGCTACCGGGAATCCAAAGGACTTCCCGATGAGACAGCTCAAGGTCGAGCACTGGCCGGTTGGGAAGTGATCGCAAGGTCCAACACCCGAGCGATCGGCACCCCAGGACGATAGGCCAGGTGCAGGTACGACGGCGCATTGAGCACGGCAAGATCGGCCCGGTTTCCCACTGCCAATCGTCCAATGTCGGTACGTCGCAGTGACTTCGCCGAGCCAACCGTAGCGGCGTACAGCGCTTGAGCCGGCGTCATGCCCATTTCCCGCACAGCCAGCGAGATCACCCACGGCATGGAACTCGAGTAGCACGTCCCGGGATTACAGTCAGTCGCCAGCGCGACGGAGACACCGGCCGCGAGCAACCGGGCAGCATCCGGATAGGGCGACCGAGTGCAGAACTCAACTCCGGGCAGCAGCGTGGCAACTGTGTTCTGCGCAACGGCGGCCAACGCATTGACATCGTCGTCGTCCAGATAAGTGCAGTGATCCACACTGGCCGCACCCAGTTCGACCGCCAGCTGTACACCGGGACCCGGCCCGAGCTGGTTGCCATGGACACGCAGCCCCAGGCCCGCGGCGGCGCCCAACTTGAGGACGTGACGGGCTTCCTCTGCATCGAAGGCATGGGCTGAGTGCGGTTCGCAGAAGACATCGATCCACCGTGCGTGGGGTGCCGCCGCCTGCAGCATTGGCCCCGCGACAAGATCGACGTAGCCAGCCCGATCATGGCTGTACTCAGCCGGCACGACATGTGCGCCCAGAAAGGTCGCCTCGGTGGTGAATTGCCGAGCAATCTCAAGCGATCGAGCCTCATCGGCGACCGTCAACCCATAGCCGCTCTTGATCTCCACAGTAGTGGTGCCGAGTGCCCGTAACTCGGTGATCCGGGCAGCGACCAACAGAGCCAGCTCATCGGAGCTGGCAGCGCGAGTCGCGCCAACCGTGACACCGATCCCGCCACCGTCGTAAGGCTGACCTGTCATACGAGCCGCGAATTCGCCGGCGCGATCACCAGCAAAGATCAGATGACTATGCGAGTCGACAAAGCCTGGGATGACCGCTCGACCGCCGACTGGATCATGCTGTCGGCGGCCGGCGCCTCCCGCGCCGGACCGATCCAGGAGATCAGCTCGCCTTCGACCACCACGGCGGCATCCGATTGAACGCCGAGCAAGTCCGGACTGGAGCCGTTACATGTGACAAGCTCGCCGATGCCGCTGATCAATGTGCTGGTCATGGCGTCTCCAGTTGATCAAGAGCGGCGGCGAGCAGCTGAGCGGCTGAGCCAAGCTGATGCCGCCCGTCGCGAACGATTGCCCGCCCACCGACCACCACCTGATCAATGTCGGCAGCGGTTGCAGCGTAGGCAATCTGATCAGGATCCGACCCTATGGTCCGTACCGAGTCCCATCGAACGACGACGAAGTCGGCAAGAGCTCCGTCGGCAATCCGGCCGCCGTCGGACCAACCGAGGCTGCGGTAACCTGCCTCGCTGGAAATCATGATCAGCTCAGCAGGTGTGAAGCGACCACGTGCGCCAGTCGCCAGGCGCTCATTCATCTCCAGCCCCCGTAGCTCCTCGAACGGGTCGATGACTGCTTGTTGATCAGAGCCGAGAGTGAGCGGGCAGCCGGTGTCCGCCAACCGTCGGGCCGGCCCAATGCCGTCGGCGAGATCACGCTCGGTCGTCGGGCAGAAGCAAGCCGCCGTTTGGCTACCACCCAGGGTTTTGATGTCGCTATCGGTGAGGTGGGTGGCGTGCACAGCTGTCGTACTCGGGCCAAGCAGGCCATGATCATCGAGCAATTCAGTGGGGGTACCGCCGTAGAAGGCCTGGGTGGCGGCGTTTTCCGCCGGTTGCTCGCTGAGGTGAACATGCAACGACCGCTCCCCCGATGTCTCGCTGATCACGCTGAGCGCCTCAGCTGGCACCGCCCGAACCGAGTGCACAGCCGCGCCAATCCGTACCTGATCACGATCACTGAGCAGGCTCAGACGAGACTGCCACTGATCAACGTCACCGTCACTGAAGCGAAGCTGTACCAGATCCAGGGGAAGATAACCGGTTTCAGCCAGTCCCCCAGCTAGGTAGCAGGCGTCGAGCAGCGTCAGTCGAATGCCCGCTTCTGTTGCTGCTTGAATCAGTGCTGCGCCCATGGCATTCGGATCAGCGTACGAGCGGCCGCGTTGATCATGGTGCAGATAGTGGAATTCGCCGATTGCGGTGTATCCGGCCTGCGCCATCTCGACAAACACCGCTCGGGCCAGAGACAGGTAGGAATCGGGGTCTAGCCGGGCGGCGACGGCGTACATCTGCTGCCGCCAGGTCCAGAACGTGCCGCCTCCGGCATGCGTTCGGCCACGCAGGGCGCGGTGGAAGGCATGGCTGTGTCCATTGGCAAGTCCGGGCAGCGTGATCCCACGAAGGATTTCCGCACCGGCTTGCGGTGCCACACCGACATTGACTCTCCTAAAGCGTCCGTCCTCCACGTCGAATCCGACGTCGGCATAGCAGCCGTCTGCTAGCCAGGCATACTCGGCCCAGTACGAAGTCACGCCTCAGCTCCAGCCAAATCAGTCAGCACTCTCGCTAGTGCAGCCACACCGGCAAGACAGTCCTCAGGATCGGCCCACTCGGCAGGCGAGTGCGAAACCCCGGTCGGATTACGGACGAAGATCATCGCCGCGGGTACGCCAGCATTGGCCAGGATGCCGGCATCATGTCCTGCGCCAGTGTCGATCACCGGGGCAGCAAGCAGTCTGCTCAGCCTGGCGACAAGATCGTCATCGAAGACGGTCTCGGGAGTCCGCGACTCCTCGGCCATGACAGCACCCAAGCTCGCGGCGCGTTCCTCGATCTGAGCGACCGTGGCGCTGAGTGCGGCTTCGTCGGCGGCGCGGGCATCGAGCCAGGCGGTTGCCGAGCCAGCAATGGCATTCACGCCTCCGGGAATGATGTTGATCTTGCCGATGGTCGCCAGGCTGCCATGTGCCTCTGCCGCAGCACGCACCGCGAGGACCAGCTGCGCGCAGCCGATCATGGCATCGCGGCGATCACTCAGCCTGGTCGTTCCGGCGTGGTTAGGTTCACCGGGAATCTCGATCCGCCAGCGACCATGCGGCCACAGCCGGTCACCGACCGCTACCGGGCGGCCTAGATCGACCAAACCTCGACCCTGCTCGATGTGGAGCTCAACGAACGTCCCGATGCGCGCCACCGCCTCCGGATCCGTGGCCACGTGCTGCGGATCCCGCCCGGCAGCACGCATCGCCTCGGCCATGGTGACACCGTCCGCATCCTGCAAGGCCCGGGCGCGCTCAGGACTCAGCGCTCCGGTGATCACCCGCGATCCAGCACAGGAAACACCGAACCGGGCGCCCTCCTCGTCGACGAAGTTCACCACAGCAATCGGGCGGCTCGGCTGGAAGCCGTCCGATCTCAGTCGGTCGATTGCCAGCAGTCCACTCACTACGCCGAGGGGGCCGTCGAAAGCGCCGCCGTCCGGCACGCTGTCCAAATGGGAGCCGGTAACGACGCCGCCGGCAACAGAGCTATCGGGATTGCCCCACCAGCCCCATTGGTTACCCATTCGATCATCCATGAGATCGAGGCCTCGACTCGCGCATTCGCTAGTGAACCAATCGCGCATGCTCAGATCGGCCTCAGTCCAGGCAAAGCGCCGGTATCCGTCCGTGACCGGATCACGCCCAATGTCCGCGATCGCCGACCACAGCTGCTCGAAGACCGCAGCCTGGGTGGTGATCACGCTCAGATTCCTTCCTTCATGGGTACTCGGACCTCACGTTCAGCGGCGACTTCCTCGGCCCGCTCGTACCCGGCATCGACGTGCCGGATAACGCCCATGCCGGGATCGTTGGTAAGTACCCGGGCAAGTTTCTGAGCGGCGAGCTCCGTCCCGTCGGCGAGCGACACCTGGCCCGCGTGAATGGATCGGCCGATGCCAACTCCCCCGCCGTGGTGAATCGAGACCCAAGATGCACCGGAAGCGGTGTTGATCATCGCGTTCAACAGTGGCCAGTCCGCGATTGCATCCGAGCCGTCGAGCATCGCCTCGGTCTCGCGATATGGGCTGGCCACCGACCCGCAGTCTAGATGATCACGACCGATGACGATCGGTGCGCTGATCTTGCCGGAGGCTACCAAATCGTTGAAAGCCAGACCGGCCTTGTCGCGTTCGCCGTACCCGAGCCAGCAGATCCGCGCCGGCAGCCCTTGAAAGCTGATCTTCTCCCGAGCGCCGCGCAGCCATTTGTGCAACCGAACGTTGTCGGGGAAGAGATTCAAGACGGCCTGGTCGGTCATCTCGATGTCATGCGGATCCCCTGACAGCGCGACCCATCGGAACGGGCCCTTGCCCTCACAGAACAGCGGCCGGATATATGCCGGTACGAAGCCCGGAAAGTCAAAGGCCCGTTCGCAGCCACCGAGCCGCGCCTCGTCGCGGATCGAGTTGCCGTAGTCGAAGACCTCGGCGCCCGCGTCCTGGAACTCAACCATGGCTTGAACGTGGCGCGCCATACTGGCTCGCGCCCGGTCGGTGAACTCCTCCGGCTTTTGCTCGGCATAGCTGGCCCAGCCCTCAACGCTGATCCCCTCCGGAAGGTACGACAGCGGGTCATGGGCACTGGTCTGGTCGGTCACCACGTCGATCGGTACGCCGCGACGCAGCAGCTCAGGAAAGATCTCAGCGCAGTTGCCGACAACACCAATGGACGTTGGCCGCCGCTCATCCTTGGCAGCCAGTGCGCGGGATACCGCCTCATCAAGATCATCGGCGATCTCGTCGAGGTAGCGATGATCAACTCGGCGCTGCAGCCGCGATCGGTCGACGTCGATGATGAGGCAGACACCATCGTTCAACGTCACGGCCAAGGGCTGGGCACCGCCCATGCCGCCACACCCACCGGTAAGGGTCAAGGTGCCAGCAAGGGTGCCGCCGAAGCGTTTCTCCGCGACCGCCGCAAACGTCTCATATGTGCCCTGCACAATGCCCTGGGTGCCGATGTAGATCCACGACCCGGCGGTCATCTGGCCGTACATGGTCAACCCGAGCTTCTCCAGTCGCCGGAATTCCGGCCAGGTAGCCCAGTCCGGAACCAGGTTGGAGTTGGCCAAGATCACCCGGGGTGCCCACTCATGGGTTCGCATAACACCAACCGGACGGCCGGACTGGACCAGCATGGTCTCATCGGCTGCCAAGGTCCTCAGCGTCTGCACCATGGCATCGAAGGCGCGCCAGTCCCGGGCCGCGCGGCCGGTTCCGCCGTACACGACAAGATCATCGGGACGTTCCGCGTTCTCGGGATCGAGATTGTTCATCAACATTCGCAGCGGAGCCTCGGCTGCCCAGGAGCGGGCGGTGAGTGTGGTGCCGCGAGCTGCGCGTACCGGTCGGGCGCCTTCCATTCTTTTGGCCTCCTTTGTTGGAGCTGCTCGCGCAATGCCGACGCTGGCAGCTCGGTGGTTGTTGATCAATTGAGAGGGCCGGCCACCGACTCGGCGGCTGCCACTACGGCACCGGTCCTGATCAACTCAACAGCTAGCTCGATCTCGGGTGCCAGCCAGCGGTCTGAACCTGGTGCCGGTGCACCGGCAGTGCGCAGCGCCGCGATGACCGCGGCGGTGGTGGGTGCTGGTTGCAACGGCAGGCGCAACTCGATGCCGCGAGCCGCTGTCAGCAGCTCGATGGCCAGCACTCGAGTAAGGCCATCGATACCGCGGCGCAGCTTGCGCGCCGCTGACCAGCCCATGGAAACGTGATCTTCTTGCATCGCGGAGCTGGGAATCGAATCGACCGAAGCCGGCACTGCAAGGCGCTTGAGGTCAGAGACGATGGCGGCCTGTGTATAGTGCGCGATCATGTGACCGGAGTCGACTCCAGGATCAGCCGCCAGGAAGGCGTTCAGGCCGCTATTGCGGGCCCGGTCCAGAAATCGGTCGGTACGCCGCTCGGAGATGCTGGCCAGGTCTGCTACCGCTATGGCAAGGAAGTCCAGTACATAGCCAAGTGGTGCGCCGTGAAAGTTGCCGTTCGACTCAACGCGGCCGTCGAGGGTGATCACCGGATTGTCGATGGCCGATGCCAGCTCGATCAGCGCGACCCGCTCCGCATGATCAATGGTGTCCCGAACGGCTCCTGCTACTTGGGGCGCACAGCGCAGTGAATACGCGTCCTGGACCCGCGTACAGGCCTCGGTACGGTGGCTCTCCCGAATCTCGCTCCCGGCCATGATCATGCGCAGATTACGTGCCGAAGCGGCCTGACCTGGATGCGGCCGTAGGGCATTCAAATCATCGGCGAAGACATCGTCGGTGCCGAGAAGTCCTTCAACGCTCATCGCTGCAGTGATATCAGCGACCTTCAGCAGCTGCCGCAGATCGCTGATCGCGAGCACCAGCATGCCGAGCATGCCGTCAGTACCGTTGATCAAGGCAAGGCCCTCTTTCTCGGCCAGCGTGATCGGAGTGATCCCAGCCGCAGCGAAGGCATCCCGCGTCGGCATCAGGGTGCCGGTGGAATCTCGGACCATACCCTCACCCATCAAGGCCAGCGCACAGTGGGCAAGTGGAGCCAGGTCGCCGGAGCAGCCCAGACTGCCGTACTCGTACACGACGGGCGTGAGGCCGGCGTTGAGCATCGATGCGTAGCATCGCAGGGTCTCTTCTCGAATGCCGGTACGGCCGGTGGCGAGAGTGGAGATTCGCAGCAACATCAAGGCTCGCACCACCTCGCGCTCTACCTCAGGTCCGGAACCGGCGGCATGAGAGCGAACCAAGCTGCGTTGCAGCTGGCCCCGGAGATCGACCGGAATATGACGTGTTGCCAGCGCCCCGAAGCCAGTCGAGACACCGTAATGCGCCTCTTGATCATCGGCTAGCGCCTCGATGATCTCCCGCGATTTGCCGACCTCGGCCCAGGCCTCATTCGCGATGTCGATCTTCGCGTTGTGCCGCGCCACTGTTTCTAGCTGATCGAAGGTGACAGGACCGATCCCGACTGTGACGCTGCGCTGTTCCATGAATCCATTGGACCGCGACTTGATCGGGGAGCGCCAGTGGGCGACTCAGCTGACTAACCGGCGCGGTCAGAATTCGTGCGTGGTTGCTCCACGTAGGTTGACCACGCGAGTGTTGGTCATCTCGTTGAGACGGGTCACTACCAGCGTCCGGCCCCTGTCGCTGAGCAGCTCATCGTGGATCGGGAAGCCTTCGAGCGCACCGACGGCTCGTACGAAGTCGATGGTTTCCTTCATTGCCGCCCAGGGTCCGTACGCCGGAACGGCCAGGATGTCGATGTCGCCAGGAACCGTATCGAGCGCGTCTCCCGGATGGAACAGTGTCGGTTGACCCTCGGACCGCAGCACATAACCCACATTGCCGATCCGCGGGATGTCGCGGTGGATGATCGCGTGCTGCCCGCCTACGGCAGTGATCAGCACGTCACCGATGGCGATCTGGTCGTCGGGCGGCAGCGCGCTGGCGTTTTCACCCAGAGAGGGCAGGTCACCGGCGTTGATCAAGTCGAGAATCGACGGCTCGACGAAGACCGCAGCGGATGGGTTGGCGCGCAACAACGTGGGCAGCTTCTCGGGATCCATATGATCTGGATGCTGGTGCGTGACTAGCACCGCGTCGAGATCTGTCAGGAAATGCCAGCTGTCTGAGACGTTCCCAGGATCGATGAGAATGCGCGCGTCGTCGGTCTCAGCCAGTACCGCCGCGTGGCCCAAGTGGGTGATCCGCATTGCACCACCGTAGGGGGCGCGGCTGAGCTGCGTGCTGAGGGGTGATGTCGCTATCCGGCGAGCAGCTTGCCGACGAGCTGGCCGGCCGACTCGCAGTCGTCCGTCGTTACGTCGAGGTGCGTGACGGCTCTCAGCATGAACGGCCCGAGAGCGGAGAGCTGAACGCCACGCTCCGCCGCTGCTGCGGCGATGGGCGCGGCGGGAAGCACGCCAGTGTCGATCACAATGACATTCGTCTCTACGGTATCGGGATCGACGGCGGTCGGCAGATGACTCGCCACCGCCTCAGCGAAGATCCGTGCTGCTGCGTGATCATCGGCAAGGCGCTGCAGATGGTGATCAAGTGCGTATAGGCAGGCAGCCGCGAGCACTCCGGCCTGACGCCAGCCCCCGCCGAGCCGCTTCCGGACAACCCGGGCGCGCGCGATGTTCTCCGCCGTGCTGACCAGCACCGAGCCGACGGGAGCACCCAGTCCCTTGGAGAAGCACACGCTGACGGTATCGAAAAGGCCGCCATACCTCTCGAGTCCGACCCCGGTCGCCATGTGCGCATTCCATAACCGGGCGCCGTCGAGGTGATAGCCGATGCCGTGATCGCGGCACAACTGAGCTATCGCCGCCAGCTCCTCGAACGGCTGGATCGTCCCGCCACCGAAGTTGTGGGTGTTTTCCACGGCGACCGCCGCCGTAGAGACCAGGTACGGCCCGGCGGACGGCGAAATGATCTTCGCGACTTGCGCGATGTCCACCTTTCCGCGAGTCGACGGAAAGGTCCGCATAGTTACGCCGTGGACCGCTGCATGGCCACCCATCTCGGCCCGCGCGATGTGAGCCTGTACGTCACAGACAACTTCCTGGCCGGGCTTCACCAGCAGCCCTATCCCGAGCATGTTGCACATGGATCCGCTGACGCAATACAGGCCCGCCTCGTGGCCGAGCAGCCTCGCCACACGATGCTCGAGCTGATTGACCGTCGGATCCTCGGCGTAGACATCATCACCAACCGGGGCGGCCAATATAGCCTGCCGCATCTCCTCGGTTGGCCGGGTCACGGTGTCAGAGCGCAGATCGATCACGAGCAAGAGTCTGACGTGCCGCCCGAAAAGATCAAAAAGTAAGGGGCACGTACGCCTGGACCGGGTTCGTTCTCTTGATACCGGCCCTCGTCAGCCGCTCGGCAACGAGGAAAGCCAACTCCAGGGACTGATTGCGATTCAGCCGCGGATCGCAGAAGGTCTCGTAGCGGCTCACCAGATCCGCTTCCACCAAGTCGTCGCCGCCGCCGACGCATTCGGTTACGTCATCGCCGGTGAGTTCCACATGTACACCGCCCGGCCAGGTGCCGAGCTCCTCATGAACATCGAAGAAGCCATTGAGCTCGGCCATCACGTCTGAGAACGCCCGAGTCTTGTAGCCGTTGCGGGCCTCAAACGTATTGCCATGCATCGGGTCACAGACCCAAGCCACCTGCCGACCACTGGCGGTCACTTTAGCCACGATGTCGGGAAGCACCTCCCGGATCTTTCCAGCGCCCATTCGAGTAATGAAGGTGATCCGTCCGGCTTCATGGTCAGGATCAAGGCGATCGGCCAATTCCAGTGTGTTGTCTGCGGTGGTCGTCGAGCCGAGCTTGACACCAAGCGGGTTACGGACGTGGCGGAGGAGTTCCATATGTGCACCGTGCAGTTGCCGGGTGCGCTCGCCGATCCACAAGAAGTGTCCGGAGGTGCCGTAGGGCTGACCGGTGCGGGAGTCGATCCGAGTAAGTGCGTGCTCGTACTCCAAGATCAGCGCCTCGTGGCTGGAGTAGAAGTCGACGGTCCGGAACACGTCGTCGTCAATACCGCAGGCAACCATGAAGGCGAGTGCGCGATCGATCTCGTTGGCAAGGTTCTGGTACTGCACGCCAGCCGCGGAGTTCTTGACGAAGTCGGCGTTCCAGCTGTGCACACTGCGAAGATGGGCGAACCCGCCGGTAACGAACGCCCGGGTGAGATTCAACGTCGCCGCCGAGGCGTGGTAGACCTCCAGCAACCGCTGTGGATCAGGCTGGCGGGCCTCCGGTGTGAATTCGAAGCCATTCACCGCATCGCCTCGATAAGCGGGCAACGTAACGCCTTCGCGGGTCTCGGTAGCTGAGCTGCGCGGCTTGGCGAACTGGCCTGCCATGCGCCCGACCTTCACGATCGGCACTTGCGCTGCATAGGTGAGTACGACGGCCATGGAGAGCAACGTCCGTAGCTTGCCTTGAATATTCGCCGCCGTCACTTCGGCGAAGGTCTCGGCGCAATCGCCACCTTGCAGTATGAAGGCCTCACCAGCCGCCACACTGGCCATCTTGTTGCGTAGTTTGTCGCATTCAGCGGCGAAAACGAGCGGTGGCAGAGTGCGGAGCTTGCCGACGACTTCGGCAATCTCGTGAGGCGAAGAGTAGGCCGGCTGCTGAAGCGGGTCCAAGGCATGCAGCGCTTTCAGCGAGGGGACCTGGCTCGTCAGAGACACGCAGACACTGTAGACGCTCACCCTGGTGCGGGCAGCCAAGTTATCGGCGGCTGGAC
>Ga0170475_111850620_pt1 | contig 17427 bp, 32 predicted proteins | sample Soicark_Litter_5_FD_111474 | JGI IMG/M metagenome (GOLD analysis project Ga0170475, IMG submission 111474) | Avena fatua rhizosphere microbial communities from Hopland, California, USA. Combined Assembly of 48 SPs
CCCTTTTTAAAAAGTTTAAAAGAAAAACTTCATGATTACTCTTCTGTTTTCTCTTCTTCAGATTCATTTTTAGCTTCATCTGCGTTAGCCTCCGGAGCTTCCTCCACAACTTCTTCAGATAATGTTTCTACAGATTCTGCAGTTGGTTCTGCGTCAGCATTAACAGCTGTCTCAGTTGCTTCAGCTTTTACATCCGCAACATCCTCAGGAGTCTTGTCTTCAGCTACTACTTCTTCCGTCACTGCCGGAGTTGTAGTTTTTGCAGCACCTGATCCACCACGACGAGAACGACGTGTTGTAGTTTTCTTCTCACCAGCTGTGTAAATTTCGTTGAAATCTACCAACTCGATCAAACACATTTCCGCGTTATCCCCTAAACGGTAACCTGTACGGATGATACGAGTGTATCCCCCCGGACGGTCAGCAATTTTCGGAGCAATTGTGCGGAACAATTCCGTAACTGCTTCTTTACTTTTCAAGTAAGAGAATGCAGTACGACGATTGTGTGTAGAATCGTCTTTCGATTTTGTAATAATCGGTTCAACATAAACTCGTAAAGCTTTAGCTTTAGCGATAGTTGTTGAGATTTTTTTGTGCTCGATTAACGAACAAGCCATGTTGGATAGCATTGCAGCTCTGTGTGAGTGCGTACGTCCAAGATGATTGAATTTTTTTCCGTGTCTCATGATCTTAAATTTCGTAAGTAACGGTTAGTAAGAACTCTAATCGCGTCGTTCTTACCACCTATTACGACATTATTAATTTGTTAATTGCGATATACTAGTCTTTATCTAATTTGTACTTAGCTACGTTCATACCGAAGTTCAAGCCTTTCGAATCTACTAAGTCTTCCAACTCAGTCAATGATTTTTTACCGAAATTACGGAACTTCAATAAGTCGTTCTTGTTGTAAGAAACAAGATCGCCAAGTGTTTCAACGTCCGCTGCTTTCAAACAGTTAAGAGCACGAACCGAAAGGTCCATATCTACTAACTTCGTTTTCAACAATTGACGCATATGTAATGATGTCTCATCAAATTCTTCTGTTTCAGATTTAACCTCACTATCTAAAGTGATACGCTCATCTGAGAACAACATAAAGTGGTGAATCAAAATTTTCGCTGCTTCTTTCAAAGCGTCTTTTGGATGAACAGAACCATCAGTTGTCAATTCCAACACCAATTTTTCGTAATCCGTTTTTTGTTCTACACGGTAATTTTCAACCGTGTATTTAACGTTTACAATTGGAGTAAAGATAGAGTCAATGAAGATCATTCCGAATGGAGCGTTGTTGTTCTTGTTCTCTTCAGCTGGCAAATAACCACGTCCTTTAACGATAGTCAATTCCAATTCCAATTTAACTGAAGTTTCCATGTTACAAATCACAAGGTCCGGGTTCAAAACCTGGAATCCGGAAGTGAATTTGCCAAGATCACCAGCAGTCAACTTATCTTGTCCTGAGATAGAAACCACTACAGTTTCGTTATCAGTTCCATCGATTTGTTGTTTGAAGCGAACTTGTTTAAGATTTAAGACGATTTCTGTAACGTCTTCAACCACACCTTTCAACGTTGCGAATTCGTGGTCTGCACCTTCGATACGCACTGAAGAAATAGCGTAACCTTCCAAAGAAGAAAGTAAAATACGACGTAATGCGTTTCCTACAGTGATTCCATAACCTGGTTCAAGCGGACGGAACTCAAATTGTCCTTTACGCTCGTCAGATTGGATCATAATTACCTTGTCAGGTTTTTGAAAATCTAAAATTGCCATTTGATATTCTTCTTTTTAATTGTTTCACAGTTGCGCGGTTTGAAGGATTGAAGAAAGTCAATCAAACCCTTTAGCTGTAACCCAATAGTTAATTTATTATTTAGAGTATAACTCGACGATCAATTGTTCCTTAATGTTTTCAGGAATCATTTCTCTTGAAGGAGTACTCAATACTTTTCCAGAGTAAGTTGATTTTTCAAAATCCAACCAATCGTATTTTTTATTTGTTGATGCAATCAATGAATCATTGATAGCTTCCAATGATTTTGATTTCTCACGAACACCTACAACATCACCAACTTTTAAATGGAATGAAGGGATGTTTACCACTTCGCCATTAACGATAATGTGTTTGTGAGTCACTAACTGACGAGCAGCGCGACGAGTTGGAGCAATACCTAAACGGTAAACTGTATTATCCAAACGTGCTTCACACAATTGTAACAATACTTCACCTGTAATACCTTTCATGCGAGACGCTTTGTCAAACATGTTAGCAAACTGACGCTCTAAAATTCCGTAAGTGTATTTCGCTTTTTGCTTCTCACCTAACTGAATTGCGTATTCAGATTGTTTACTTCCTCTACGTTTGTTCGGTCCATGTTGTCCCGGTCCGTAGCTTCTTCTGTCCAGCGCTTTGTCTGGTCCGAAAATCGGGTCGCGGAAACGACGTGCAATTTTCGATTTTGGTCCTGTATATCTTGCCATTACTATTTGTTATAAGAGGGAGATTGTGAATTAAGGCTTTCCTTCGACAACCTGATTCCCTCAATTATTAATTTACTATTATACTCGTCTCTTTTTCGGAGGGCGACAACCGTTGTGTGGTAATGGAGTAACATCGATGATTTCCATTACTTCGATTCCGCTATTGTGAATAGAACGAATAGCTGATTCACGACCAGCTCCAGGTCCTTTTACAAAAACGCGAACTCTACGTAATCCGAAGTCATGTGCTTCTTTAGATGCGTCCTCAGCAGCAATTTGCGCCGCATATGGAGTGTTCTTTTTAGAACCTTTAAAGCCCATTTTACCAGCCGATGACCAAGAAATAACTTGACCAGCGTTGTTTGTCAAAGAAATAATCACATTGTTGAAGGTAGCTTGAATATGCGCTTCACCCGCTGCGTCTACTTTGACTTGTTTCTTCTTCTTTTGATTTGCTTTTGCCATTTCAATTATTATTTAGCTGCTTTTTTCTTGTTTGCAACTGTTTTTCTTCTACCTTTTCTAGTACGAGAGTTGTTTTTCGTACGTTGACCTCTTAATGGAAGACCAGCACGGTGACGAATTCCACGAGTACACCCGATATCCATCAAACGCTTAATGTTCAATTGAATTTCAGAACGTAATTGTCCTTCTGTCTTAACTTCTCCAATAGAAGTACGAATCAAAGCGATTTGGTCATCGTTCCAATCTTGTACTTTAATGTTTTCGTCAATTCCGTTAGCAACTAATACTTTCTTAGCTGTGCTACGACCGATTCCAAAGATGTACGTCAATCCGATTACACCTCTCTTGTTTTTTGGTAGATCAATACCTGCTATACGTGCCATAATTACCCTTGTCTTTGTTTTAGTTTAGGATTCTTTTTGTTAATCACGTAAACTCTTCCTTTTCTCTTCACGATCTTGCAATCTACAGATCGTTTTTTAACTGAAGCTCTTACTTTCATGTTTTTCTTTTTTATCGGAGTTCTTTCTTACAAATTATTTGTAGCGGAAAGAAATACGTCCTTTAGTTAAATCATATGGGGACATTTCCACTTTCACACGGTCACCAGGAAGAATTTTAATGTAGAACATTCTCATTTTCCCTGAAATGTGTGCAGTAATAACGTGCCCGTTTTCTAATTCCACTCTAAACATTGCGTTTGACAATGCTTCGATAATGGTACCATCTTGTTCAATGGATGATTGTTTAGCCATGCTTAAAAACCTGAAGTTATTTCGCTAGGAGATCTTCTACCTCTAACTCTTGCACCTTCCATCAAACCATCCATGTGACGGTTCAACAAGTAAGATTCAATTTGTTGTAAAGTATCCAATACTACACCAACCATAATCAATAATGATGTTCCTCCAAAGAAGTATTCGAAACCAGAAGTAATTCCGGCAGCAGATGCAATTGAAGGAAGAATAGCGATTAACGCTAAGAAGATAGATCCTGGCAAAGTAATTCGGGAAATAAGTGAATCAAGGTAACTTGCAGTTTCTTCACCTGGACGAACTCCCGGGATGAAACCTCCACTTTTCTTCAAATCTTCTGCCATTTTACGTGGACTGATCATAATCGCCGTATAGAAATACGTAAAGATAACGATCATCAACGCCAGAATAAGGTTGTACCAAACACCTTTAACATCACCAATAAAGTAGCTCAATCCGGAAGATTTTCCAGCGGCCAGCATTACAGGAATAGTCATAATTGCTTGTGCAAAGATGATAGGCATTACACCTGAAGCATTTACTTTTAAAGGTAAGTAGCTTCTAGCGCCTTGCTCATCAACAGCTCTAGCACCAACTACGCGTTTAGCTGTATTTAACGGAACCTTACGAACACCTTGAACAATTAAGATTGTTCCAAGAACGATAAGGATAAACACCATTAATTCCAACACTAATTTCAACGGAGTAGCAACATTTGCTTCAGACAAGAAAGCTTGAGGTAAGCGAGATAAAATCCCTACAGTAATTAAAAGTGAAACACCATTACCGATACCTTTATCAGTAATACGTTCACCTAACCATACTGCAAACATTGAACCTGCAACCATGCAACAAACAACAGTTGTCCACCAAAGCGGGCTATCTGTAGTTGATGCCGGATCCAAAGCTCCCTGAATGTTTTTAGCATAAAGAGTGATATAGGTAGGCGCCTGAACAGCACAAATACCAATCGTCAAAACGCGCGTAAACATGTTTATGCGCTTTCTTCCCGATTCACCTTCATTTTGCATTTTCTGAACAGCTGGGACAGCCATTCCTAACAATTGCATAATGATAGAGGCACTAATATAAGGCATGATCCCCAGGGCCATAATAGATACGTTCGTAAACCCTCCTCCTGAGAAAAGAGATAACAAAGTTTCTAAAGGATTGTCTGTGTCTGAACCACTTTGGCTATTGATAACCGCCGCAGCGTTGACTCCAGGCAACATGATAAACGATCCTACTCGGTAAATAAGAATAAGAGAAAGCGTAAGAATAATACGCTTTCTCAGTTCTTCAACCTTCCAGATGTTTTTTATGTTTTGTATAAACCGTTTCATAAAAAAATGTCGGCAAAGTTAATTAGATTTCTGAAATAGAACCACCTTGAGCTTCAATTCCTGCTTTTGCAGTAGTAGAAAACTTGTGAGCAGTGATATTTACTTTCGCTTTTAATTCTCCGCGTCCAAGGATTTTCACCAAGTCATTGCGGGATACCAATCCGTTGTCATGCAACACATCCAACGTAATGTCGGTAATGTTTTTGCGATCAACAATAGACTGAATAGCGTCTAAATTAATTGCTTTGTATTCAACACGGTTAATATTTTTGAATCCGAATTTAGGAACACGTCGTTGTAACGGCATTTGTCCACCTTCGAAACCAATTTTCTTTGAATAACCAGAGCGAGATTTTGCTCCTTTGTGACCACGTGTAGCAGTACCTCCACCACCAGAACCGTGACCACGACCGATGCGCTTATCGCTATGCGTTGCGCCTGCAGCCGGTTTTAAATTATTTAAATTCATAGTCAATTCGATTTACGTATTATTGTACTACCTCAACTAAATGCTCGACTTTTTTAATCATGCCGAGAATTTGTGGTGTTGCTTCTTTTTCAAGAGTTTGGTTTAAGCGACGGAATCCTAACGCTTGTAACGTCGCTTTTTGACGTGCAGGGCGTCTGATAGCACTGCGAACCAATTTAATTTTAATTGTTGCCATACTATATTTATTATCCGTTAAATACTTTATCCATACTCACTCCACGTTGACGAGCTACTGTAGCTGCATCACGCATAGCTGCAAGAGCATTCATTGTAGCCTTCACAACGTTGTGAGGGTTAGATGAACCTTGAGATTTAGCCAATACGTTGTGTACTCCTACTGATTCAAGAACTGCACGCATCGCACCACCAGCAATTACACCGGTACCTTCAGTTGCAGGTTTCAATAATACTTCAGCTCCACCGAATTTCCCTTTTTGAGCGTGAGGAACTGTTCCTCTCAAAATCGGAACTTTGATCAAGTTCTTTTTTGCGTCGTCGATTCCTTTAGTAATCGCTTCAGTAACTTCTTTTGCTTTACCAAGACCGTGACCAACAATTCCGTGCTCATCACCAACCACAACGATTGCTGAGAAAGAGAATGTACGTCCACCCTTAGTTACTTTAGTTACACGATTAACGGAAACTAACTTATCTTTCAGCTCTATATCAGAAGCTTTAACTCTATTTAATGTTTGTGCTGCCATTTTAATTAGAATTTAAGTCCGCCTTCTCTAGCTGATTCAGCTAATGATTTAACGCGACCGTGGTATAAATACCCGTTACGATCAAAAACTACTGCGTCAACTCCAGCCTTCTGTGCTTTGTCAGCAATTTCTTTTCCTACTACTACTGCCTGACCGATTTTATTCACTTTGTCAGCAGCTTTGTTTTTGTACGAAGAAGCAGATGCAAGCGTAACTCCTTTTGAATCATCGATTACTTGTGCATAGATCTGTTTGTTTGATCTGAACACTGATAAACGAGGAATCGCAGTTGTACCCGTAATTTTTTTACGAATACGACGCTTAATCTTAGCTCTTCTATTGATTTTACTAAATGCCATAACTTTTTAAAATTATTTTTTACCTGCAGATTTACCAGCTTTTCTTCTAATCTCTTCACCCATGAAGCGAATACCTTTTCCTTTGTATGGTTCTGGTTTACGAAGGGAACGAATTTTGGCAGCAGCCTGACCCAAAAGTTGCTTGTCGTGAGACTCCAATGTTACCACTGGTGCTTTACCTTTTTGAGTATCTGCAGATACCTTAATTTCTTTAGGAAGTTCGATGATGATCGGGTGAGAATAACCTAATGCTAATTCCAACTGTTGTCCAGTTGCTGTAGCACGGTAACCTACTCCGATTACTTCTAACTCCTTTTTGTACCCTTCGGATACACCAACAATCATGTTTTGAACCAAAGCACGGTATAAACCATGTTTAGAGCGATGATCTGGCGCATCAGTCGCGCGGGTAAAAGTGATTACAGAACCGTCGATGTTAACAGTTATTGCAGCAGTATCAAACTCTTGCTCCAACTGTCCTTTAGATCCTTTAACAGAAATCATGTTTCCGTCCACCTTTACTTCAACTCCACTCGGGATTGTTACTGGGGATTTACCTATCCTTGACATTGTTTTATTTATTACGAATTACGGGTGACTGGAGAAATACCTCCATCACCCTGCATTCTATTTTTACTTAATATACGTAGCAAAGAACTTCTCCACCAACATTTTCTCTTCTTGCTTCTTTATCAGTGATCACACCTTTAGAAGTAGAAACGATTGCAATCCCCAAACCGTTCAATACGCGAGGCATTTCTGTAGCACTACTGTACTTACGAAGACCTGGACGAGACGCACGATCAATTTTAGTGATCGCAGGAACTTTAGTTGAGTCATTGTATTTCAAAGCGATTTTAATTACGCCTTGTTTGTCATCCTCTTCGAATTTGTAATTCTGGATATAACCTTGATCAAATAAGATCGCAGTGATAGCACGCTTAACTCCTGAAGATGGAATTTCAACCATTTTCAAACGAGCTGAATTTGCGTTACGAATTCTTGTAAGATAATCTGCAATAGGATCTGTATACATGTCCTTTTTCTTTTATTAATTACTCGGTAGAGTTTCAATTCGTCAACTGACGATGACTTTTACCAACTTGCTTTTTTAACTCCCGGGATTTTACCAGCCAAAGCCATTTCACGGAAAGTAACACGTGAAACACCAAATTGACGCATATATCCACGAGGACGACCAGTCAAACCACAACGATTGTGAACACGTACTTTAGACGAGTTAGCAGGCAATTGTTGTAAAGCATCCCAATCTCCGGCAGCTTTCAACGCAGCACGTTTTGCAGCGTATTTTTCTACCATTCGTTCTCTTTTGCGCTCACGCGCTTTCATTGATTCCTTAGCCATCTTCTTATTTTTTAATGAAAGGGAATCCGAAGGCGTCTAGCAAAGCTTTTCCTTCTTCATCATTTTCAGCTGATGTAACAAATGTGATGTCCATTCCCAGGATCTTGTTTACCTTGTCGATATCAATTTCCGGGAAGATGATGTGCTCTTTAACACCTAAGTTAAAGTTTCCACGTCCATCAAATCCTTTCGCGTTAATTCCGCGGAAGTCACGAGTACGAGGCAAAGCTACAGAGATGAAACGATCTAAGAAATCATACATTTTATCTCCTCGAAGCGTAACTTTGGTACCAATTGGCATTCCTTTACGCAATTTGAAGTTAGAAACGTCTTTCTTTGAAATCGTTGCAACAACTTTTTGCCCAGCTATACGAGATACATCTGCGATCGCGTGGTCAATTACTTTTTTATCAGCAACGGCGTCTCCTAACCCTTGGCTGATGATGATTTTTTGCAATTTAGGTACTTGCATAACAGTCTTGTACCCAAATTTATCAGTCAATGCAGGAATAATCTCTGCTCTGTACTGGTCTTTCAGTCTTGGTGAATAACTCATTACTTGATCTCCTCTCCTGTTTTAATAGAATAACGAACTAATTTACCTTTCGCATTTTCCTTACGTCCGATACGAGTAGCTTGACCTTTAACGACAATCATCAAGTTAGAAATATGAATTCCAGCTTCTTTCTCAACGATTCCACCTTGTGGTTCAGAAGCACTTGGCTTCGTGTGACGTTTAACGATGTTCAAACCTTCTACGGTAGCTCGTTCTTTGTTTCTGTCAATGGTCAATACTTTTCCTTCTTGACCTTTAGACTCACCGCTTAATACTGTAACAGTGTCGCCTACTTTGATGTGTAATTTCTTTTGCATGACTAACTGATTATAGTACTTCCGGAGCAAGTGAAACAATTTTCATATAATTGTTTTCACGAAGCTCACGAGCTACTGGTCCAAAAATACGGGTACCTCTCATGTCCCCCGCCTGATTCAAGATAACGCAAGCGTTATCATCGAAACGAATGTAAGAACCGTCTGGTCGGCGAACCTCCTTACGTGTTCTTACAACAACCGCCTTGGCAACCGATCCTTTTTTGACCGCTCCAGAGGGCATTGCGCTCTTAACAGCTACTACGATTTTATCTCCAACTGAAGCATAACGACGTTTTGTACCACCTAATACGCGGATACATAACACCTCTTTTGCTCCGGAGTTATCTGCAACTGCAAGTCTTGATTCTTGTTGTATCATCTCAACTGATTATTTTGCTCTTTCTACAATTTCTACTAATCTCCAGTTCTTGTTTTTAGACAAGGGACGGGTCTCCATGATTTTAACTGTATCACCAATGTTACAGTCGTTATTTTCATCGTGGGCGACAAATTTAGTAGTTTTTTTCACGAACTTACCATATTTCGGGTGTTTTACTTTACGTTCCACAGCAACAACGATAGATTTTTGCATCTTATCACTTGTTACAATCCCGATACGTTCTTTTCTTAAATTACGTTTTTCTTCCATCTGAAGTTACTTTAACGAATCAACCAAGCTTAAGCCGGTTGATTCTGACGTTTTGTTAATTCAGTATTCAAACGTGCAATTTTCTTGCGTTCGTTACGAATTTGGATTGGGTTCTCCAATGGAGTTACCTTGTGTCCAATTTTCATTTTAGTTAACGCATCTTGAGCAGTTTCTAAGCCCTTTTTCAAGTCTTCTACTGAAAGTTTACTAATATCTTGTTGTTTCATCTTTCCGTTTATTTTCCTGGTACAACATAGTCGTTACGAACGACGAACTTACATTTTACCGGTAGCTTTTGAGCTGCCAAACGAAGTGCTTCTTTAGCAATTTCGTATGATACACCATCTGCTTCGAACATAATACGTCCCGGTTTAACAACAGCCACCCAGTGGCTAGGAGCACCTTTACCTTTACCCATACGTACTTCCGCAGGTTTTGAGGTGATTGGTTTGTCAGGGAAGATACGAATCCACACTTTACCTTCACGTTTCATGAATCGCGTTACTGCGATACGAGACGCTTCGATTTGGCGTGATGTGATCCATCCTGGCTCCAATGTTTTAAGTCCAAAAGATCCGAATGCGATTGTTGATCCACGTTGTGCATCACCAGTGTTTCTTCCTTTTTGTACTCTTCTGAATTTGGTTCTCTTTGGAGATAACATCTTTCAAAAATTTTAAAATGAATTACTTTTTCTTACGATTGTTTCCACCTTTTCCAGCTGGACGACGGTTTCCTCTATCACGGTCTCCAGATGGCGCACCACCTTTCGCTCCTTGAGCAGCCATACCAACATTTGGAGAAAGATCACGACGACCGTAAACTTCACCTTTACAGATCCATACTTTGATTCCGATCAAACCGTAAGTAGTCAATGCCTCACCTACTGCATAATCGATATCTGCTCTGAACGTATGTAACGGAGTACGTCCATCTTTGTACATTTCTGAACGTGCCATCTCTGCACCATTCAAACGACCTGAGATTTTAACCTTGATACCTTCGGCACCCATTCTCATGGTTGAACCGATAGCCATCTTGATTGCGCGACGGAAAGAGATACGTGCTTCCAATTGACGAGCAATTCCATCAGCCACTAAACGAGCATCCAATTCAGGACGTTTCACCTCGAAAATGTTGATTTGAATTTCTTTTTTAGTCAATTTTTTCAACTCTTCTTTCAACTTGTCGACTTCTTGACCACCTTTACCGATAATCACACCCGGACGAGCCGTGTTGATTGTTACAGTAACGAGCTTAAGGGTACGCTCGATGATGATTTTTGAAATGCTTGCTCTTGATAAACGTGCGTTCAAGTACTTACGGATTTGATCGTCTTCAACGATTTTATCCTTGTAGTTCTTTCCACCGTACCAATTTGATTCCCATCCGTGGATGAAACCTAATCTATTTCCAATTGGATTTGTTTTTTGTCCCATATCTTGTCAATTAATTAGCTCCATCTACTACGATGGTAACGTGGTTTGAACGTTTACGAACTCGGTAAGCTCTACCTTGAGGAGCAGTTTGGATACGTTTCAACATACCTGCACTACCTACTTCAATCGTCTTTACCACTAATTTTTCATTCTCAATGCTTTTTCCTTCGTTTTTAGCTTCCCAGTTAGCAATTGCTGAACGCAATAACTTTGATAAGCTTAAAGACGCGTCTTTTGCATTGTGTTGCAATATGTTTAGAGCTTTGTTTACTTCAACACCACGCACAAGATCTGCAACCAATCTCATTTTGCGCGGAGAAATAGGAGAATTGTTCAACTTAGCGATTGCCGTTGTACTTTTCTCTTCTTTTAATTGCTCTGCTTTTAGTTTTTTTCTAGCGCCCATGTCACTTAGCTTTTACTATCTTTTTTTATCCTTTTTGTTGGCACCATGTCCACGGAAGTTACGAGTTGGTGAAAACTCACCTAACTTATGACCAACCATGTTCTCGGTTACAAATACAGGAATAAACTTATTCCCATTGTGCACTGCAAACGTTAACCCAACGAAGTCCGGCGTAATTGTAGACGCGCGAGACCATGTTTTAATTACTGCTTTGCTTTCATTTGCGTGTGCCGCATCCACTCGTATTGTCAACTTATAGTGTACAAAAGGTGGTTTTTTCAACGAACGACTCATACCTTATTTTTTTCTTCTTTCGATGATGAATTTATTAGAAAACTTCTTTTTCGAACGCGTTTTGTAACCTTTAGCAGGCATACCATTACGTGAACGAGGGTGACCTCCGGCATTTCTACCTTCACCACCACCCATTGGGTGATCTACCGGGTTCATAACCACACCACGAACTCGTGGACGACGGCCTAACCAGCGTGAACGTCCAGCTTTACCAGAAACGACCAACGAATGTTCTCCGTTAGATACAGCTCCGATTGTAGCCAAACAAGTAGTTAAAATCATGCGAGTTTCACCAGAAGGCAACTTGATAATCGCAAAACGACCATCACGTGCATTAAGTTGAGCGTATGTTCCGGCACCACGTGCAATAGCACCACCTTTACCAGGTTGTAATTCGATGTTGTGAATCACAGTACCAAGAGGAACATCAGATAAAAATAAAGCGTTTCCAACATTAGGAGCAGCTCCTTCTCCAGACACAATCACATCTCCTACTTTCAATCCTTCCGGTGCGATAATGTATCGTTTCTCACCATCAGCATAGAACAATAGTGCAATGCGTGCAGTTCTGTTCGGATCGTACTCGATAGTTTTCACTGTAGCAGGAACACTGTGTTTATCGCGTTTGAAGTCGATAATACGGTATTTTTGCTTGTGTCCACCACCCATGTAGCGCATAGTCATGCGACCATCATTGTTACGACCACCAGACTTAGACTTTTTCGCTATCAAACTCTTTTCAGGGATGTTTGTAGTTACTTCAGCATAAGTACTGTTGATTTTGTGTCTCTGCCCTGGAGTTATAGGCTTGAATTTTTTAAGACCCATCAGTTCTTACTTAATTAAAAGTTATTAAATAAATCAATCGTCTCTCCTGCAGCAACTGTTACAACAGCTCTTTTAGAAACCTTGCTTGGTTGCTCAACGACACCTCTATTCGTGAATTTCGTAGAGGATTTTCCACCGCCATACGTGATAGTACGCACATTAACAACGCTAACATTGTACATCTTTTCGACAGCTCCTTTTATTTGCAATTTATTAGCCGTTCTTGCTACTTCGAAAGTAAAGCTGTTTGATTTCTCAGTTGCAGCTGTTGCTTTTTCTGTAATTATTGGCTTTTTGATAATTGTATTCATCATCAAATTAGTTTAGAATCTTTTCGATTACTGAAATCGAACTTTCTGTTAATACTACTTTCTTCGCATTCAACACATCATATGTGTTCACTGAATCAGCAGCAACTACCTTCACGCGTTGCAAGTTTCTTGAAGACAAGTAAACGTTATCGTTTGCATCTCCAACAATCATCAACACTTTTTCGTTAGTCAAACTCAAGTTCGCTAAAACTGTTTTGAATTCTGCTGTTTTTGGCGTTGCTAAAGCTACATCTTCCAAAATCATAATTGCGTCATTTTTCGCTTTGTATGCAAATGCAGACTTACGAGCAAGACGTTTCAATTTGATATTCAATTTGAAGCTGTAGTTACGTGGACGAGGTCCGAAGATACGACCACCACCAACTCTAGTACCAGACTTAACACTACCTGCGCGTGCTCCACCTGTTCCTTTTTGTTTTTTAATTTTTCTTGTAGATCCAGAGATCTCAGCTCTTTCTTTAGATTTGTGCGTTCCCTGACGACGGTTCGCCAAGTGTTGCTTAACATCTAAGTAAATTGCGTGATCATTTGGCTCAATACCAAAAATTCCATCCGACAAGGTTACTTTTTTGGAAGTAGCCTTTCCTTTGCTATCAATTACTTTTACTTCCATTATTTCTCAATTGTTACGGTTGAACCTTTAGGTCCAGGAATTGAACCTTTAACTACGATCATATTTCTGTCAGTCAGGATTCTTAACACTTGAAGATTTTCCATCTTCACACGTTTGTTACCCATTTGTCCAGCCATACGCATTCCTTTGAATACACGTGCAGGATAAGAACAAGCTCCAATAGATCCCGGTGCACGTAAACGGTTGTGCTGACCGTGTGTTGCTTGACCGACACCACCAAAGTTGTGACGTTTAACAACCCCTTGGAAACCTTTTCCTTTTGATGTTCCTACAACACCAACGTACTCTCCTTCTTCAAAGATTGTTGCATCCACAACATCTCCAAGATTAAGTCCGTCAAAACCTTTAAACTCTACCAATTTAGATTTTGGTGTTGTTTTAGCTTTTTTGAAATGACCTTTCAATGCATTCGGAGTGTTTTTTTCTTTACGTTCTCCAAATCCTAATTGAATTGCCTCGTACCCATCTCTGTCTTGTGTTTTGACCTGAGTCACTACACAAGGACCAGCTTCTATTACCGTGCATGGTGTTGCCTTACCCTCGGCACTGTAGATGCTAGTCATTCCGATTTTTCTACCAATAATTCCAGGCATACTTTACTAATTATTATTTATAAATTATTAAAGTGATGTAAACCCCAGGGGCATTAATACCCCTGGGTGTTTCATCACACTTTAATTTCTACATCAACTCCGCTAGGAAGTTCTAATCTCATTAATGCATCAACAGTCTTAGAAGAAGAGCTGTAAATGTCCAATAAGCGCTTGTACGAACACAATTCAAACTGCTCACGAGCTTTTTTATTCACGTGTGGTGAACGTAAAACTGTGTAGATTTTTTTGTGAGTCGGCAATGGAATTGGTCCACTAACAACGGCACCTGTTGCCTTAACTGTTTTTACGATTTTTTCAGCTGATTTATCAACCAAGTTATGATCGTATGACTTTAATTTAATTCTGATTTTTTGGCTCATTACTCGTTTGTATTAAGCGGAAACTTTTCCATTATATTTAGCAATCACTTCTTCTGCAACGTTCTTAGGAGCCTCTGCGTAATGAGAGAATTCCATTGAAGATGTTGCACGTCCTGATGACAACGTACGCAATTGCGTAACGTATCCGAACATTTCAGACAAAGGAACGTCAGCTTTAACAACTTTTCCTCCTGCTTTGTCATCCATACCTTTCATCATTCCACGACGACGGTTCAAATCACCTACGATATCACCCATGTTTTCTTCCGGACAAATCACTTCTAATTTCATGATTGGTTCCAACAAGATTGGTTTACAATTTTTCAATGCGTGACGGTAAGCCATTTTCGCTGCCATTTCGAATGACAATGAATCTGAATCGACAGCATGGAATGAACCATCAACCAATTCTACTTTCATTGCTTCAACAGGGAATCCAGCTAAAACTCCGTTTTTCATAGACTCTTTGAAACCTTTCTCAACAGATGGAATGAACTCACGCGGGATGTTACCACCTTTAATTGAGTTAACGAATTCCAATCCTGTTTTCGTTGGATCTGTCTGAGGTCCGATCTTAACAGCGATGTCTGCGAATTTACCACGTCCACCCGATTGTTTTTTGTATTGCTCACGGTGATCGATAGAGATTGTGATATCCTCACGGTAAGTTACCTGAGGAGCACCTTGGTTTACCTCAACTTTAAACTCACGACGTAAACGGTCAACAATAATATCCAGGTGAAGCTCACCCATTCCGGAGATAATTGTTTGTCCTGATTCTTCGTCTGTATTTACACGGAAAGTCGGATCCTCTTCAGCCAATTTGTTCAAACCAATTCCTAAACGGTCTTGATCTGCTTGAGTTTTAGGCTCAATTGCAATACCAATAACCGGCTCAGGGAAGTTCATTGATTCCAAAATGATCGGTGCATTTTCAGCACACAAAGTATCTCCTGTACGGATATCTTTAAATCCAACCAAAGCTGCGATATCTCCTGCACCAAGTTCATCAATTTGATTTTGCTTGTTTGCGTGCATTTGGAAAATACGTGAAATACGCTCTTTATTGTTTGTACGTGTATTCAATACGTAAGAACCTGCTGGCAATTTACCAGAGTAAGCACGTGTAAAACACAAACGACCTACGAAAGGATCCGTTGCAATTTTAAATGCCAAACCTGCGAAAGGCTCGTCAAAAGAAGGCTGGCGAGTAACCGGCTCATCTGTTTTAGGATTGATTCCTTCGATAGCTTCGATATCCAACGGAGAAGGAAGAATTTCCATCACCATATCCAACATTGCCTGAACTCCTTTGTTTTTGAAAGAAGAACCACACATCATCGGAACAACTTTTCCTGAGATTGTAGCCTGACGCAATGCGTTAAGGATTTCACGCTCAGTTAAAGAGTTTTCATCTTCGAAGAATTTCTCCATCAATGACTCATCGAATTCAGCAACTGCTTCCAATAACTCAGAACGCAATCTACGTGCATCATCAATAATATCAGCAGGGATTTCAACTTCCTGGAAAGTCATCCCCATGTCATGCTCATTCCACTCGATTCCGTTAAAATTGATTAAGTCAACAACTCCTCTGAAGTTATCTTCGTCACCAATGTTAATTTGCAATGGCAAAGCGTGGCTACCCAACATTTCTTTTACCTGATTACAAACATTTAAGAAATCAGCTCCCTGACGGTCCATTTTGTTAACGAAACCAATACGAGGAACATTGTAGTTGTTTGCCAAACGCCAGTTTGTTTCAGATTGAGGCTCAACACCATCAACTGCTGAAAACAAGAATACCAAACCATCCAATACACGTAACGAACGATTCACCTCAACTGTAAAGTCAACGTGTCCCGGAGTATCAATGATATTGATGTGGTAATTTTGGTCTCTATACTTCCAATTTACTGTTGTAGCAGCAGAAGTAATGGTAATACCACGCTCTTGCTCTTGCTCCATCCAGTCCATTGTAGCACCACCGTCGTGAACCTCACCAATCTTATGGTTTACACCAGAATAGTAAAGAATACGCTCGGTAGTTGTAGTTTTCCCAGCATCAATGTGAGCTGCGATACCAATGTTTCTTGTGAATTTAAGATCTCTTGTTGCCATTTCTTAGAATCTAAAATGTGAAAATGCTTTGTTAGCTTCAGCCATACGTAAAGTATCTTCTTTCTTTTTGAAAGCAGCACCCTCTTCTTTTGAAGCGGCAATAATCTCAGAGGCTAATTTACCAGCCATAGATTTCTCGTTACGTTTACGAGCGTAACCAATTAACCATTTCATAGCTAATGATTGTTTACGTCCTTCACGAACAGGAGTAGGAATTTGGAAAGTTGCTCCACCAACACGACGAGAACGAACCTCTACAGACGGAGTTACGTTTTCTAATGCTTTTTTGAACACTTCCAAACTTTCTTGATCTTCTAATTTTTTGTCTACGATTTCTAATGCATCGTAGAAAATTTTAAATGCCAAATTCTTTTTACCAGAATACATTAAGTTGTTTACAAACTTAGTTACAACAACCTCGTTAAACTTTGGATCCGGGAGTATGGCTATTTTCTTCGCTTTTCTTCTTCTCATCTCTTCAAAGTTTAATTATTTCTTAGCTTTTGGACGTTTTGTTCCATACTTAGAACGACGTTGTGAACGGCCTTCAACACCTGCAGTATCTTCCGCACCACGAACGATGTGGTAACGAACCCCTGGTAAATCTTTAACCCTTCCACCACGCACAAGAACCAAAGAGTGTTCTTGTAAGTTGTGACCTTCTCCACCGATATAAGCATTTACTTCTTTACCGTTGGTAAGACGAACACGAGCTACTTTTCTCATAGCTGAATTCGGCTTCTTAGGTGTAGTGGTGTACACACGTACACATACTCCTTTGCGCTGCGGACAAGAATCCAAAGCCGCTGACTTTGACTTCTTTACTACCGCAGTCCTTCCCTTTCGCACTAACTGTTGTATAGTTGGCATACAGTACTCAAATTTTGATAATTAATAAATATAATTCTCCCCAAAG
>Ga0170475_111695697_pt1 | contig 17426 bp, 3 predicted proteins | sample Soicark_Litter_5_FD_111474 | JGI IMG/M metagenome (GOLD analysis project Ga0170475, IMG submission 111474) | Avena fatua rhizosphere microbial communities from Hopland, California, USA. Combined Assembly of 48 SPs
CCAGGGTGGGAGGAGAGATCCCATTCTGACCAGACGAGGTACAGCCCGCGGTTTCCAGTCTCCGGACTGGAGGCACGCAAAGCAGGACGTGAGCTAAGAATATGGGCCGGCGGACATTAGACCAGTGGGGTTGGTGCATGGGGCGCGCGCGTCGCTTTTGGAGCGATGTGCATGCGCCCTTCACCGCTTCTTTTTTGGCCCTCATGGTGGCCAGCGGGTCGGTGTCTGGTTGCAAGGCTCAGACAGGTCTGCAGGGCGGCGATCTCAACAACCCCTTTACCGGCGCCGACGATCTTTACGCCATCAGCCCGACCGCGGTGAAGATGACGTGGGCAAAGTCGTCGCGGCACAACTCCTTTAACGTGTACGAAAAGGGCATCAACTCCCCCATCAAGTCGGAGACCTTCTCCTCGACCGTGGTCTCGGGCCTGCAGCCCCAGAACTATTACGAGTTTGCGGTGACGGCCATCGAGACGACCACGGGCAACGAGGTGGGTCTCTATCACTTCTTGAAGGTGAACACGTTTCCGACCTTTGCGGGCCTCAATGCCGCCAACCTGGACGTCAAGTCGTCGACCCGCATTGACGTGACCTGGGCGCGCGCGGATGACTCAGTCGTTTACAACGTCTACAAGAAGAAGCAGGGCGACGCGTGGAACTTTAACCAGACCGCGTATGTTTCGACGAGCGGAGCGCTCGCGGCCATTACCGGCCTGACGGGCGGCACGCAGTACTGCTTCTACGTGGTGGCCAACTACGCGGACGGCACCAGCGAACCCAGCACGTCAAACCAGACCGAGATCAACGCCAAGTCCCAGTGCACGATCACCACGACGGCCATGGCAAACCTGCCGGCGGTGACGGTGGCGCCGGTGACGTTGCGTAACCTGCCCTGGTTCGTGGTTTTTGGCGGCGATCCCACGTATACGACCGACATTTACGATAACAACACGGGCGCCAAGCTTCTTTCTAAGCTTGGCAACGGCGCGGCCCGCTCCTCGCTGGCCAGCGACCCCGGCACCCACACTTATTACGCGGTCGTTCGCGGCGGTGGCCAGCAAGCCACGGTCCAGGTGACCGTCGACGGCCAGCCTGCTACCAATCTTAAGAGCTACAACCGCAACCTGCGCACGGACACCATCTATGGCGCCAAATATCCGGCTCTGCAAGCCGGCGGCAAGGGCGTGCAGCGCCTAGGCGCCAGCATCGTCGTCGGTGACTTTAACTGCGACGGCCTGGATGACATCGCGATCGGCGCGCCGGATGCGACGCCCTACGTTTCGACCCTTCACTATCAGGGCATGGGTGCCGTCGTGGTCTACTACGGTTACGACCCGCCGGACGAACTGGTTCAGGGGCCGCCCTATAACGGCAGCACCGTGAATCCGCCCCATACCCTTTGCGATCGGACCATCCCGTACTGCACCAACGGGGATTCCAACCCCTGCGATTGCACCGACGGAAACACGCCCAAGAACACCGCGAGCTGGCCCAATCCGCAGCTTATCTATTATCCGGCCACCGGTAGCAATACTCGCCTCGGCGTTGACCTGGCCGTGGGTAACTTCAACGGCGACTGCGTCCGTTGGGATTTTTCGACCAACCCGCCCACCCGCGAAGCGGGTCCCTGCACCACGCTCAACACCAAGGTTTACAACAACCGCAACGGCGGCTCGCACACGATGAAGTACTCCGACGTCAAGGAGTGCCAGGACCTCTCGGTCCTGTCGGGCGACGGCCGTTACGTCTATGCCATCTTTGGCGATCCTCTCCAGGGCCTGGTCTCGGGTTCTGGCGGCACCAACTTTGGTATCAACGAACTGACCTGCGACGCCGGCTCCGGTTCGTGCCGGGCCGTGCGCCTGAACGAGACCAATACGTTCTACGGCCCAGGCATGACCACCGGCGACTACAACAACGACGGCTACGACGACCTTGCGGTCACGATTCATGACAATACGGCTGACGTCATGGGCGTCATGGTCTACCGGGGGGGAGCGCAGGGTCTGGTACCCTCATCGTCGGCCCGCGCGTTTATTCCCCTCAAAGCCAGCGGCCTCGGTGGACCCGGTGATATCGCCGTGGCCAACCTCCTGGCTCCCACGGGTCCCACTGAGTTCGGGGCCACCAACGGAAAATTTGACACCGCCCACCGGCATGACTTTGGTTACACGCTCGGCACGGCCTACAATTCGCGTACCTGCGTGCCGGATTCCGCGCCGACCCACGAGGACTTTCGCGATCCCGACCAGGACTTTGTCATGAACCCGCCGGGCTTTCCCACCTGCGGTTCGGAGTGCGCGCAGTACGACTTTACCAAGTGCGACGACCTCATTATCGGCGTGCCTGGACGCGATAGCGATCGGGGTTCTATCATCGCCTGCGAAGGGCATATTGCACTTAACAACACCCTGGGTGGATCTCCTCCGACCAGCCCCGACAAAGATCGCATCGTGAGCTGGAGCTGCCAGGAAGCTGTCCCGCAGGAGCTCCTGCCGGGCCCGCCGCCCGGGCTGCACGCTCGCTACGGCCAGAGCATCTTGGGCGTCAAGAACCAGAACGGCTACCCGACGGATCCCAACTTCATCGGTGGCACCATGAAACCCCCGAATTTGGGCGGTGCCCTTTTCGTGGGCGCGCCCGAACAGACCGTGAGTGGCAAAACCAATGCCGGTAAGGTCTTCGGCTACTACAGCACCCCAGCTAACAACGGAACCGCCCTCGTGGGGCAGGGGATCAAGGCTTTGTTTGGGCTTGCGCCCCATACTGTGACCGCTCAGAACACCGTGCCTTGCAATCGGACCAACGACAACGTGAACCGTGGGGTGTCGGGCAAGGGCTGCCGCAACCAGGCTCTCTTCAACTCGCCTCCTGAACAGGGCTCCCAGTTCGGCTACGCTCTGGGCAGCATCCCCAACCCATTGGATTTGACCAAAGACCTGCCGGCCCTGGCGATCGCGGCACCCTTTCGCGACGTGATCAGCTCGGACGGTTCAAAGACGATCGTGGACGGGGGCGCCATCTACGTGTTCTTGCCCGATACGTCGACTCTGAGCACGTGGCAGAACCCGAGCCCGCCCTTTGACCCGATTCCGGTGACCCACCCGTTCTGGTTCACGGATCCGGAGACGCCCCCCTGCCAGGTCAGCCAGTGCACGTTCTACAGCGGTGGCGTGAACCCCTTTGGTGCCTCGCTCGTGTATCCCAAGGACCTATCGACCGGCGCCAACTTCGGCGTCGGTGGCGTGGCCGGCGGTGAGTTTAACGGCGTGGGCGGTTCAGGTGATCTGGTGGCCGGAGCCTCTAATGACTCCACCGTGGCGCCCCTCAACGGCAAGGCGTTTGTCTTCTTGTCCCGCCCGGGCTTTAACCCGACGGAGAACGGAAATTTTGACGTAGGCCTGCCTAGCGTTTTCACCGCCGATGATGAGAACGTCATTGGCCAGGTGCTGGCGTCCAACGTCAGTAACGAAGTGAACTACGATTTTCAAAATGCCAAGGTCGTGGGCGACCTGAACGGCGACGGCTACGATGACGTGGTGACCCACATCGTGACCGCGGGCATCTACAAGCTCGTGGTCTACTATGGTTCTGCCGGTGGCCTGATCACTTCGCCCGAGCCGTCCGCCAACCCGGTGGGTCTGGCGCCCCTCCTGATCCGCGTGAACACGGATAATCAAGTCGGCGTCAAGTTTTCGGGCGTGGGCAGTGTGAACGGCGACCCCTACGACGACCTCCTCGCCTTTAGCAACCAGAACGCTTACCTCTTTTACGGATCGTTCTCCGGCTTGATCGCCTCGATCCCGCCCTCGATCGCGCCGATCGGATCCAACCCCCACCGCTTTGGGGTTTGGACGGGTAACTGGACGGACCTGGATCTTCAGCTCAACGCCGCCGCGCTCGACGGTGAAAACACCACCCGTTATAGCGCGACTCAACAGCAGGTCACCCACGGTGATTTCAACGGCGACGGCTGCCAGGACATTGCTTTGGGCCTGGGTCAGTCCATTGATCTCCCTCACCAGGCCGCCTTGGGCTATGTCGGGGCGCCCAGCCGGTTCGCGATCCCGCTGCCCACCGCCGGTCTCCAGGACGTCTCCTACAGCAACGACACCCTGGGCATGACGGCCAGTTACGGTCGGGTGCTGATCCTTTACGGTTCTCCCAACGGCCTCCAAGTCGACCGCACGCAGGGCCACATCAAGGTTTGGACTGGCGCGGCGGCCACGAGCCCGGTCGAGGATGTCGTCACCTACTCGCCCTGTAGCGCGGGGATCTGCAGCGCGCAGATGCTGGCCAACCCCGACGATCGCAACCCGGTCGATGGCGTCTGGGACGGTAATCGGTTTGGCTTCTCCCTGGCCGCGGTGAAGTCCCTAGAGACTTCTAGCAACGAGCTCACGGACGAACTCCTCGTGAGCGATCCGTGGGACGGCGCCGGCAAGGTCTACTTCTACAAGGGCAGCTCCACCGGTCTGGTCGCGGCGCCCCTTCAGGTGATTGAGCCGCCCCAGAGCGGTCTCGCCGTCAAAGGGTTTGGCTATCAGGTCGTCACCTTGGGCGACGTCAACAACGACACCCAAGGGCCAGACATCGCCATCTCGGCTCCCCAGGCCCCGAGTGGCAGTCTGCCGGGCTACGTGTTTGTCTACTACGTTGGACAGGTCGGGGGTGACAGCGGCTACTACGGCCCGGCCAACGTGAGCATCCGGGATTACTGGGGGGGCGCATTCAACCCCACGCTGGACCTCAACACCCAGCACACGGCGCTGGGCTCGCCGCGGGTTCAAACCATTCAGCCGGGCAGTCTGGCGGCCAAGGACCAGTACGGCTATGGCCTGACTCCCCTGGGTGACTTTAACGGCGACGGATACAACGATCTGGCCATCAACGTCCCGGGGGGCGACTACAACATCGAGGTCAGCCAGGCTGAGACGGGCTACGTCTTGATCTACTTTGGCGGCAAGATGGGCTTTCAGTCCAGTGCTCCGCCCAGCGTGACGCCCAAATGCTACGGTGGCGCCACGCCCGTCTGCGATCCCTGGCAGATCTACCTGCCCAATCGCAACCCCAATGAGTACACGTACATCACGGGCGAATCCGCAGGTGACATGAACGGCGACACGTTGCCCGACCTGCTCTTTGGCGGCGTAGGACGGCAACACCCGTCTGGCCAAGCCTTCTCGGTGGGGGTGCTGCATGTTCTCTATTAAGGCACTCCGGATGATTTCTCGCCCCGCCCTGTCTGCCGTTGCATTGGCCGGCGCCAGCACCCTGCTGCTCGCGCTCTCTTCGGGTTGCAACCAGGAGGGGGTCAAGGGTGGTTCGGTCCAGGACGTGTTCTCGGGCGTGAGCGCCGTCGAACCGATGTCGCCAGAAACGGTGCGCATCACCTGGAAGACCAACTACCGGTACCAAAAGTACGACGTCTACGGAAACTACTCGTCTGAGCCCCTCGCCGAACGAATCTTCGACAACGCGATCGTCCACGCGCTGACGCCCACCCAGACCTACGCGTTCTCCGTTGTGGCGATCAATGGCAATGAGCGATCCGGTTTTGAAAAAGAGATTGCGCTGTCCATGCCGAGCCGGTTCGCGGGAATCAAGAACGCGCAGAAAAACGAGGACGGCGATCCAGTCATCACGTGGGATTACCCCTATAACTTTGTGAGTTTTTTGGTTTACTGGGTGCCTTGGGAAGACCCGTCGGCCACGAACACGGCCAGCTGGGCCAACATCAACTTGACCACCACGAGCCAGACCCGCGTGGTCCAGGGCTTGGCTGGTTCGACCCGTTACCACTTCATGGTGCACGCCAAGTACGCGGACGACACCGAAGAAGATCCGATGAACGCTCTGACGGTCACCACGGACTCGAGCTTTCCGGCCCCCATCGACGTCTCGGTTCCTCCGCGGATCATCGGTTCGTTGCCCTTTGTGAACCTACAGCTGCAGTCCAACGCCCAGTTTCTGGCCCAGAACTACACCAGCCAGGCATTTGTGAACGGCGTCCCCGTGACGGACCCCTTCATCGGTGCGCAGGGCACCCTGATGTTCTCGAGCGCTGCCAATCTGGGTCGCGGCAACATCGACAATATTTCTGTTCACATCAACTATAACGACCATTCGACGATCGATGAGACCTTGGTGATGGACGGTCTCCAGACCTACATTAAGGCCGAGTCGGACGAGCTGGACCTGCCGCCTGAACAGAACCTGGGCGTGGGCGAAGCCTTCTTGGGTCAAGCCATCGCGACGGGCGACTTTAACTGCGACGGCCTCGAGGATCTGGCCATCGGCATGCCCAGCGCCAGCGTGGGCAGCATGGGTGTGAAGAACGCGACGGCCGGTGCGGTTCTGGTTTATTATTCGGACGGCAACGCCTCAGGCTCAAAGGCCTTGTCCGATAACACCACTTTGACGCCCACCGCGGGCACGGCGCGGGCCTATAAGGCGGACCCCCAGATCATCACGTTCGACGATCTGCCGGTGAACGCCTACTTTGGTTGGTCCTTGGCCAGCGGCGGTAACCTCAACGGCGACAAACTCGGCCAAAACGATTGTCAGGACCTCGTTGTCGGCGCTCCCGGTCTGGCCTCCTCGCCCTCGGGCGGCTATGGCACCGCGTTTGTGTTCTTTGGCGGCGTAAATGGTCTTTCGGCGCCGGCCCACCTGACGGACTTTACAGCCAACATGGGTACCTGCACTCCGCAAGGTTGCAACCCGGTTCAGATCTACATGGACTACTCGCTCTGGCCCACCACGGGCACGGGCGCGATCACGGGCCCGTTTCAGCCCACGTTCTGGTCCAGCAACAATGACTGGTTCGGCTACTCGGCTTCGTTCATCGGTGATTTTAACGGCGACGGCTACGACCACATCGCCATTGGCGCGCCGTATGGCACCTGGGACGGCAAGAAGAACGGTCAGGGCAAGCCGACACTTCCCAACGAGATCCTGGCGAGCGTGGGTTACGTGGCCATCTTCTTTGGATCGCCGGAGGGCATGGGTCTCGATTACCCGGCCGCGCCAGCGGGCGCCGCGCCCGATCCGGACGTCTTTGCCGGGTTCCGCTTTCTCAAGGTGTTTCCACCCCAGCCTGAGGCGGGTGAAAACTTTGGTGCATCCATCGCCGGTGGCGCCGACATCGATGGTTCATGGCGCGTGAAGCGTGCTGACGGCGTTGCGGTGGGCGGCTCCGACATGGTTGTTGGTGCTCCTGGATTTGTTTATACCAGCCCGTACGCCAATAACGACTGGGCCGCCCTCGGTTTTGGCGGCGGTGCCAGCGCAAACACGACGGCGGGCCTCTTCTTTCCCCCCGGGGACGGCGGCTGGTTCAGAAACGTGATCAACGAAGGCGTGGGTACGGACACCAACTACGGTGGCGTCGGCGGGGCCAACGACTTCAATATTCCCATCAACGGCTCGACCGCCACGGGCGCCGCTTACGTCTTCTATGGCCGCAGCTTTCAGGCCGCCTCGCCACCCGCGGGTGTCGAGAACCCCTCCCGGGCCACGTTCTGGTCCTGCGGTGCGCGCAACATGGATAACGGGGATGCCGCTCACCAGAAAGAATACCACTTTAGCTGTCTGGTCCGGTCGACTGCGGAGAACAACGGGGGCATGCCCGGCTACAACATCCTGTTTCCTCGCGCGGCAAGTGCCGGTTTTGGCTCGACCGTGGCCGTGGCCGGTATCCCGAGCTACTACGACGAGACCAACTCGCCCTGGCCGCTTACCGGTGGTGAGCAGATTCCCCGCAAATACCGTGACCCGAACCGCGATGGCTTTGCCGATGTGTTTGTCGGCGCGTCAGGCGGTGGCGGCACTGGCGAGATCTGGGAGTACTACGGCAACCGGGGCCGCATGTTTGCTGGCGCTCCGTGGACCGGCATGGGCACCCAGGCCCGCTTCAACGATCCCGAATGCCCGGGATGGCAGAACTGGGCGGCGGGCATGATCTGGACGGACCCCGCCCTTACTGCGACTCAAAAGCAGAACTGCGTTCCCGTGCGCATTTTGCCCAACTCCGTGTCCTCCGGCGCAGGCATGGCCAGTACCCGCGGCGGCTTGGCCGTGACGGACGTCACCGGTGACGGCATCCTGGATCTCGTCGTGGGTGCGCCCTATGACAGCACCCAGGGTACCAACGCCGGCGCGGTCTACGCCTTTACGAGCAGCCCGACCTCCCTGTCCGGCACGGTCCCCGGGGTGGGCCTCTCGACCAACTTTAAGAAGATGCTCAGCACCACGGGCAACGCTAACGACCAGTTGGGCTTCTCCGTGGCGGCGGGTAACTTTGACCGCGACTTGGACGTCAATGGTCACGCGCTCGTCGACGTGGCCGCAGGCGCCCCGTTTGACGATCGGGATCGCGCCGCCGGCGGCGTGGCCCACCTGTTCTTGACCGGTGGCAATACGCTGCCCTCCGTGAAGTTTGATTCCGACGTGCGGATTCTGGATTCCCTGGCTACGCCGCAGTCGTATGGATATTTCTCTTCTCGAATCGTGGGCGACATCAACGGCGACGGGTACGACGACGCCGTTGCGCGGATGAAGCGTTTTGATTCGGCCGGTAACGTGGTCTACGACGCCGTGGTGTTTTTTGGCTCGCCCGAGGGCCTCGTGACCTCGACTTTCTGCCGCAATCACATCGACAAGGTGTTCACCAACGGGATGAGCAGCATCAATGACTGCTTTCCGATGATCACGCATTCCAACCCAAACGCGCACGACGGCATGACGCCTCCCCAGAAGGTCGCCAAACCTAATAGTGAGGGCAACCTCTGGGCGTCCTACTTTGATGGCGTGGGTGACGTGAACGGCGACGGCTTTGACGACGTTCTCTTCTGGGATGGCAACTTTTCGACGGTGATCTATTACGGTGCGGCCAACGGCCTGCAAGCCGTGACGAACCCGGGTTGGGTGCCCGCGGTGGGTGATCCCCAGATCGTGAGCCGTGTGCTTGCGCCTAGCTTCTTTGACTTTCTCTTTAACGGCGGAAACATCAACAACGGCTGGCTCAGTTGGCCCTTTGCGCACGGCGATTTCAACGGCGACGGCTTTGAGGACATCGTCGTGGCCAATCCGCAGGAGTACCGTTCACCGGCTGGTCCCTGGCCCTGCAACGACGGCCTGACCCCGGGCGCGAACGATCCGTTGGGGTTCTGCTCCACCGGCTACCCCGTGACCTACCACGGCGGCATCTACGTTCTGTACGGTTCCGAGACGGGCATCCAGACCCCCTCGGTGCGCGCAGGCACCCAGGCAGGCGATTTTGCGGTCCCGAGCGGCGTGAACTACCAGTTTGCGCAGGACGTGGTGAAGTATCCGGCTGACGATCCCACGCACTTTCCGCCGGTCCCGGCCCAGGCGGGTCAGCTGATCTTTGCATATGGTTTAGAAGACGAGACCGGAAGCGGCGGCGAGACTCCCTGCACAGGGCCGGACGATGCCAAACTTTGTCTCAACAGTTACATCCCCAACCCTGCCTACGAGCGGTTGGAGTACGGCTACGCCAAGATGACGGCCCATGGCTTTGGCGCGGCCCTCGCCGTCGTCAACGAGGGCGGCCCCAACAACCCGTACGACTCGCTGTACGTGGGCGCGCCTGGATACGAAGACTTGGATTGCTGGTCCGACAGGATGCCGGCCACGCCATTTCTCGGCGTCAACGGACGTTATAACAACTACGGCCGCGTATACGTGTACCATGGCAAGCCCCAAGGTCTCCGCGGCGGTCTCCGGCAGTACTACTATCCCTATCGCAATGCGCCGCACCCGCTTTCGACGCCCCCCTGGCCGTCGAACAGTGCCCCCGCGGCGGGCATGAGCCCGGTGGCCCAGTTTGCCGGCCACCCGGAGGACTCACCGTACAACATCGACTGCGGCGGCGTTCAACTGGGCGGTGCGGCGGTGATCGATCCCTCCCTGCGGACGTTGCAGTCACAGCCAAACCCGGTCGCCACCCCGGGTCCGTTGCGGGCGCTGTCGCCGCCGGTGCCAGAGGTGACCACGGGTCTCAACATCACGGGCCGCTCCTTCGGTGTTCGCCTGACCTCCGCGGGTGACGTCAACAGGGACGGGTACGAGGACCTTCTGGTGGTGGGTCCCAACGAGAGCGTTCCCGGCTTGGGGCTCGTCGGCACGGCCTACCTCTTTTATGGACCTATCTGCGGAAACGACAACGAGCTGGAGACGACCACGGAGGCCGAGAAGCAGCTCAACCGTCAGATCCGCAACGGAAGTGGGATTCCGAGCCTGCAGCAGTCGTGGAACAACTTTAATGCGGTCAACGCGGAGCTCGCGTGCACGCAGCAGGCGACCTCAGGCCAACGCAAGCCGGCACCCCAGAAGTTCTATGTACGCGACGGTGCCGCCGGCTCCCGCTACGGGGTCACCGCCATTGGCGGACGGATTGGTAAAGGCGACGTAAACGGTGACGGCTACGACGACGTGCTGTTGGGCACGCCCTTCTATACCGATCCCATCACGGGCCGGACCAATATCGGCCGTGGCGTGGTGTTCTTTGGGGGCGCCCAAGGCCTCAATGCCGAGGACTTTCCGAACGTGACCGTGGTGAAGGGGTTGAACAACAAATACAACCCGTTCTCCATGATCCCGGGCTACGCGGGTAACGGAAACAACTTCTTTTATTACAACCTCTCGATCGGTGACGTGAACAAGGACGGCACCGCGGACATCATGGTCGTTTCGAGTACGAGTGACGGAGAAGACCCCATCAGGGGCGTCGATTTGGGAGCTTTCTTCCTGTTCTACTGACGCGCCTAGATTCCACCTGGGTGGAATCGGGCAGGTTAGAGGGATCTGGAAATGCGGTACGTGTGTGCAAAACCGGGCCTGATTCCTACGCGCCGCGTGAGCGCGTTTGGACCCGTGTTTGCCGCGCTGGCGCTCCAAATGCTCTCCACCGGCTGCCAGGACCCCAAGACCCAGAAGATTGTGATCCCCCCGGGCGGGCAGGTCCAATATAACTCCCAGAAGTTTCTTTATTACTCCGACGACAACTACCAGGTTTACCTGCGGCAGGTGACCGACCAGAACCTGCAGCTCAAAACCATTTTCAACGTTACACCCACGCCCGAGGTGATTCTTGATCCAGAGGTGAACCATTCCACCATCGTGCCCAAGGGCATGAGCCTCAACGGCCTCATGGTCATTCAGGTGGACATGACCTACCACGAGCAAAAGCTGTACGCGTTTGTCTTTGATGAGAACCCGGTTCAGCCCAGCCTTGAGACCACCCTGGTCTATGACCTCCTGTCCAACTACCCGGACAAGAGCCTCAAGGACTACACAGTGCCTGAGGTGCAGAAGATCCAGGACTACGTCACGCAGTTGGCGGCTCAGCGCATGATTGATTTCAACCTGAGCCCCACCATGAACCCGGACCTTCTCTACAAATTTCTGCGCAACAGCCTTTCAAATAACCCGGAGTTCTTTGCCCTCTGCGACACCGTGGGTGTGCACTTTAGCTACGATCTGACGGGCAACGTGCTTGCCCCGCCGTTTCCGTTTGGGCGACTCAACAACGCCCCGATCATGAACGAGGTGACCACCACCGCCCCCGGTGCCTTCAACGGCATGGAGAGCGTGTCGCTGACGATCAACGCCGATGCCAAGGACCCGGATGGCGACATGCTGTTCTACGTTTGGCGCCGGGACGGGCAGGTGGTGCTTAACGGCCTTCAGCAGTACTTCTGGTTGCCCATGTTCAACGACGGACGTCCGGCGCCCTATGATCTGGACGTGCTCATCTCCGACGGTGGTCGCGTGCTTGATCTGGACTGGCAGCTCTTTATTCAGGACGTCAATCGCAAGCCGATCATCTTTGGCATCTGCAACACGGGCCCAGGCGCGGTTACCGAGGCGTTGCAGTGGACCTGCGACCTCCGGGGCGATGACCCAGACTTTGACCCACTCAAATGGTCTCTGCAGGACTCCGGATATTCGACCAAACCGCAGATCACCAATATCACGCAGAACACGGCCCCTGTGGCCGCGGGCGGGGGAACAGTAGATGCAGTGACGGGAGACTTTGTCAGGGTGTCGTGGACGCCTGACAACGAGGACGCTCGAAAGGGCTCCGCCACCCTTTCTCTAAAGCTGGATGACGGAAAGCTCGGTCAGGAGTTTCGTCTCATCAACCTGACCCTGGTGGACATCAACTCGCCGCCTTTTGTGGTGGGAGGTGGAATCACCCCCACGAACCCGTTACACAACCCCGCGCGTGAGTTCGACAAGTGCCTCAACGACGACCCGGATACCTTTGTGCCGGGCCCAGCCTTTGGGCAGCTCTTTACGTTCGACATCCTGGTCCAGGACCCGGACAACCTGGCGGGTGCCACGCCACCGGACATCGTTTCGGTCTCCGTGGCCGGCAGCCTGGGCAGCACCCTGGTTTGCTACCCGGCCCAGACTCCGCTGCCCTGCACGGGCGTGGTCGAGACGGTGCCGGTGCCGCAGACGCGGTTTAGCTATATCTGGAAACCCACGCACATTCTCAAGAGCGGTACGCTCTTTGTGAACGCCAATGATGACCACGGCGGTATCGCACCAGTAGTGCCGGTGCCGATCGTCGCGCAGGACCGCAACGAGATGGCTTGCTGGGGCAGCGCTAACCCGACGGGCGCCATGATCTCGGAGTCGGCAAATACGAGCCAAATGCAAAGCGATGGCACGGACCAGGACGCGGGGGATGTTCCCTACATCGAGTACACCGGGGTTTCGTGGGATTTGGCCCCTTTTCTTCAGGACTGCGCAGCGCCGACGCGAAAGTACGCCGCATGGTACAAGCGTTTCACCGAAGTGGGCCCCAAGCTCTCGTGGCAGACGGCATCGCCTTTCTGCGTGACCGCCATGGAAAAGGCCAACTACGGCGGCATCGGCCTGCTGCAGCGTCCGGCCAAATATAACGGTGGCAACATCAACATCCCGGCGGGCTGGGTGGTGAGCACCGATTATCCGGCCAACTCGACCTATCGGATCGATTTTCAGGTTCCGGAGGCCCAGGTTCTGACGCCGGATATGGAATATCTTTCTATCCCGCTGACTCCCATCAACCGTACGGCGCCCACGGGTTCACTCAAAATCATGAGTTCGCCACTCAGTGATCCGACGATCACGGTGAGCAACCTGGCGCCGGCGTCGCAATTGCTGGAGACGGTACGGTTTTCGCGCGGGGGCGCGGGTGCCGCGGTGGCGATCCCGGACGGCCTGATCATCCGCACGGACGAGACCCTGACTCCAACTACACCCAGCGTTCAGTACAAGGTCACGGATAACTATACGTTTCCGGCGGCCGCGGGCGCGAGTTTCTTGGACGTCCAGGTGGTTCGTGAGCTCATCATGGTGCCGGCCGGACAGATCAAGATCATGCCGGCTCTGGCTGATGCCACGGTCACGCTGACCAACCCAACCACGGTGGCCGACCGGACCAACTGGGTGCGATACCCGTACAACGCCCAGGGCAACACCGTGGGTGTCGACAAGTTTACCTTCAACGGCGCGCTCTTTGACGGCGCTTCGACGGGCGTCGGTGACATCACCGTCGTGCCTACGGCCCCGGCGCCGCCGGCGGCCGATCTCACGGTGAACAACTCGGGCGCCTTTCAGTGGGCGGGTCAGGTTCAGTTTGGTCGAACGGACACGACCAATCCCCTCATCATCCCGGCTGCCTATTTGATCAAGGCGCCCAACGGTCGGCGTTATACCACCGATGCCTCCAGCCTCATGAGCCCCGGACAGAGCTCGGTCACCACCAACGTTCACCGGGTCATGGATCCTTCGCCCAACGCCGCAAAACTCTTTACGGTTCAGTTTAAGGACGTCAACACCCAGCCGGTTTTCATCTCCGGTGGCTCGGTCATCGTACAAGAGGGCACGGACCTCCTGGGTTACCCCATCGAGGTCACGGACAACCCGATTCAACCGATGCTCCCCAAGGAGCCCCAGGACCGTTATACCTACACGTACACCTTTTTGAGCGGTGCCCCGTCGGGTACGGCGATGCTTTGCCGAAATCCGGCGGTGGATTCGGCCAACCTCTTCAACGCCTGCACGCCCTGTACGGTCACCGCGGGTCTCTCGCACCACCAGACCCGCAAGTGCTTTATCCGGTATCGGATCGATGCGGGCGGGTTGGACATCGCCAACACCTATACGTTTCAGGTCACGGTCAATGATAACGGCGTGACCACGCCGCTGGGTTCAAACACCAACGTTTGGCCGGTGTCGGTGACGATCCAAGAGATTAACGATCCACCCTACTTTACTGACGCGAGTTTCGTGGATCTGCCGGCGCCCCAGGGCGACAACGAGCTCAATCCGGTGACCCTGGGCGACTTTGTCGAGGGCACCCAGAGCTCGTACCAATACTATATTTACGATCCGGACAAGACGACTGACTTTCGCACGGTCAACGTAGCGCTCGAGCCCCAAGTCTACGACATCGGTACCGCGAGTTGGGTGGCGAGGCCGCCTGGGATGAGCACGGTTCTGGTGAGCACCAACTTCAGTCTCCCCGGTGGAATTGGTTCGGACACGATCGCCCGGGTCACGTGGACGCCTACGGACCAGGAGGCCAAGCAGTTCTCTAGTAACCAGGGTTTTGTGGTGAAGATCAAGACGACGGACGCGCCCGCGAACCCGCTCGTTCGCAAAACGACCTTTGGCTATTATCTAGTGCACGTCAAGAACCGCAACAACCCGCCGCAGTTCGATACGATCGGCGCCAACAACACGTTTGTCTGGCAGGCGGACAGCTACAACACCGTGGACATCACGGTGCGGGACGTGGACGCCTATACACCGCAGGGCGGTTGGGGCGCATTTACGCCCTACCTGACGGCCTGCCAGGACGCCAATGGCGGCACGATTCTTCACCAGGCTCCGCCGCAACCCGGCGCGGTCTCCCTCGACAGCGCTCAGATGCCCTACCAAAAGGATTGCCACGCCATCACTCCCAACTGGGGGATCGAAACCGTTACCTACGACCCGAACTATACGGGCAATAGTGGCGTGGCCCAGTGCCGCACGGGTGCCTCTCTCAATACGGATCTCGCGGTGCCCAAGTTCACGATGTTTGATCCACCCCACCAGTCGGGTGCGTGGTACGTGTCGAGTTACCATATGGAGTGGTGCCCGCAGAAGGGCCAGCTCGGTGTCCACCGTGGTACCCTTTTTGTGGACGATAACGGGGACGAGGGTCGCAACGGCGCTCTCTCCGGAAAACTGGCCGGTTCGACTCCGCTGCAGATTACGGTGCAGGCGCCGGTATTTTTTGTCAGCCCCCGGATGGCGGCTGGTGTGCCCGTGCACTTCATGCCCAATACGTCGGCTGGCTTGACCAATAAATGGTTCCGCTACGAGACGATCGTTAACAATTCCAAGAACCACACCTTGGCGTACACGATCCTGGCCTCACCCCGGCCCTGCGGCCAGCAATTTGGGGTTTGCATCGGCGCTGCAGGCGAGACGCCGAGCCCGCTGGATCCCAGCCGGGCGTCCGACCCCGCTAACGGAAACACCCCAGACGCGCCGGGCGTGATCACGTGGCTACCCAATTACTTTGACCCCGACGGCCCGGGTCCGTTGACCAACGACATGTCCGCGCCCTACGGCCCCAACCCGGCCGGCGGCTACCTGATCCGTGTCCAGGTTAGAGATACGGTGACCAATGAGACGGACACCGCGGAGTTCAACCTGATCGTCCACGACCCGACTGCTCCTTCGGGCGAGGCGGATCCGACGATCAGCGGCCACACTCCCGTTGGCGCCGCGGTCAGTCTCAACGAGCAGCAGACGCAGCACTTTACGCTTACCGCGGGTGACGTGAACGCCAACGACACGCTCTTCTATCGCTGGTATGTGGACGGTGTCTTGCAGTCCGACGAGGGCTCCGGCTACGACTATCGGCCCGACATGCTGGCCGGGTCGATTGACCCAGATGGTGCGGCGGGTCCGCTCCAGTCAGGCCAGCATGTGGTCAAAGGTGTCGTTACCGACGGAAACGGACAGGCCTCATTCTCGTGGACGGTGAGCGTCCGCAACATCTATCTAGTGCCGGCTCAGGTGTTTGACGTGGTGTCCGCCCGCGCCCAGGGTGGCTCAGGCGCGGCCATCAGCAACGTGGTGTGGTCGGCCGAGGACATCGTCCATAACACCTCGGGTAGTAACAACCTGGATTACGTGGTCTTTAGCGGTAACTACTTCAAGGCCCCACTGACCAAAAACTTTTTGTGGCTGTTGCAGTTCACCGACGGTGTGGTGCCCAATCCTAACGGGACGCTAACGACGCCGCCTTGGAACTATTACGAAGAACTGCCTTGGAGCGCCGGTGAGATCACCCAGCGGATCTCCTACTGGTGGGAAGGCGTCGGCGTCTTTGACGTGGACGTGACCCCCAAGGCCTCCCGTTCAGGACCCTTCTCGGCGTCGACCAACTCGGTCAAACTCAAGGGTGACCTGACCAATCGCGGGTCCAGCTTTGCCCCCGTGCCCTTGCAGGTCGGTCAGACTTGCACCGGTGGCTGCGCCCAGAACCATTACGCCGGCGCCAGCGGCTACGGTCCGCGGCCCTCCGCGGCCTATACGTTCTCCGCCAATAACGTCTTTTGGGCCAACGACGCCTCAAACAACGTCATGTGGGACCGCAACATGGGTGTGGCGACCGGAATCTTTCCGGGAGGCATGGTGCCCACGGACGCGGTCTTTGGGATGGCGGTCAACGCCACCAAGAAACGCCTCTACGTTACGACCCAGAACGCGGTGGCCCAGCGCTACAAGGTCCACGTCTTTGACATCTCGCCGGTGGACAGCAACGCGGCACCGATCTATCTCACGACCTTAAACATCTTTGACGGCACCAACGTCGACAGTATGCCAACGGACGTAATCGTGGATGAGCCCAACAGCCGCGCCTACATCTACCTGGCAGGCACGGGTGGAATCGCGGTCTTGAGCGACCCCGGGCCCGGGGCCCCGACGCCGGCCAACATTAGCTTCGTGGGTGTGGCCGAACTCTCGGCTAGCCAGACCGACACCCCCGGATCGGGCCACAAGATCGTGCTCGATTCGACCCGCAACATGATCTACGGCATCAGCCGCTTGGGTCGCCAGGTCTTTACCATCGACACCAACACCTGGGCGGTCAACGCCCTGGCCACGGACAAGAACTTCGACGCTATTTTGACGGTTCCTCAGAGCAACCTGACGGTCGTGATCGATCGCACGGGCGCCTCCGTCTACAAGGTGAAGTAGCGCGAGAACAAACGCGGCTCTGCTAAAATCATGGGTATGAGGTGGCAGTGGGCGGGGGCCGGCTGTGGGGTGGCCCTCATGGTGGCGTGTTTCTCGGGCTTGGCCCGGGCTGAAATGGGCGAGAAGCCCCAGGACGCCTCCCG
>Ga0170475_108694150_pt1 | contig 17415 bp, 12 predicted proteins | sample Soicark_Litter_5_FD_111474 | JGI IMG/M metagenome (GOLD analysis project Ga0170475, IMG submission 111474) | Avena fatua rhizosphere microbial communities from Hopland, California, USA. Combined Assembly of 48 SPs
CCCGCGGCAGAGAAAGCGCTTGCTCCGCCGCCCGACGCGCCAAGAAGCGCCGACCCCTGCCGCCCAGGTCAAATCCACCGTCTCCGTGCCAAGGCGCAACTTTCCTTGTATAGAACGCCAGAGATGTCGCGCCCGACACTGACCCTAGTGATCCCGATCTACAACGAGGAGCTGGTGATCCCCGAGCTCGATCGTCGCCTGAAATCCGTGCTCGGCAGCTGGGCGGACCTGGTCGAGTCCTGGGAGGTCGTATTCATCAACGACGGCTCGAAAGATGATTCTCTCAACCAACTACGGGCGATGGCGGCGGCCGAGCCGCGTTACAAAGTGCTCTCGTTCGCCCGCAATTTCGGCCACCAAATGGCCATCACGGCGGGCATGGATCGCGCAGAAGGCGACGCCGTGGTGGTCATGGACGCAGACCTTCAAGATCCGCCCGAGGTCGTCCGGGAAATGATCACGCTCTGGCGGCAAGGCTATGATGTGGTGTACGGCGTGCGTCGCAAGCGCGCCGGTGAAACGCTGTTCAAAAAGCTGACGGCTGCCGCATTTTACCGCCTGCTTCGGGCGATGCTCGGTGGCATCTCGATCCCGGTGGACGCCGGTGACTTCCGGCTCTTGTCTCGGCCCGTGGTGATGGCCATGCGCGCTCTCAAGGAGCGTCATCGCTTCGTGCGCGGCATGGTGGCCTGGGTCGGCTTCAAACAAACCGCGACCTACTACGACCGTGAAGCCCGCTTCGCCGGCGAGACCAAATACCCGCTGAGCAAGATGCTGCGCTTCGCCATCGACGGCATCACCTCGTTCTCGACGGTACCGCTTCGTTTTGCGACCTGGCTCGGTGTCCTGGCCGGGTTGTCCGCGGTGGTCATCGCCTTGTGGGCGATCTACATCAAGCTGTTCGTGACCGGCGTCGTCCAAGGTTGGACGACGATCATGATCCTGGTCGCGTTGGGCACGTCGGCTCAACTCCTGATGATCGGTGTCCTCGGGGAGTACGTCGGGCGCATCTACGAGGAAGTAAAGCGTCGGCCGCTCTATCTGATCGGGGAAGAAATCAACTTGGCCCAGCCCGGCACCAGCTCGAAAGGCGCACCACCTCCTACAGAGACCTGATTCCGGGCAATCCGGGAAGTGCGCGGTTCCGTTCGCGCGGTTGCGGCAATACATGAGCTGGCGTAGAACACCGCGCCATGCAGCCGAGCCCGAACGACGATGTGCGCCGCCAAAAAGAGGCCGAATTCCATGATCAATGGGCGGCCGACGTCGACCTCGACGCGACCCTGATCGACGAGACCTTCACCTCGACGACCGCGATCGAAAATCAGTTCGTGCTCGAGCAGTTCGGGGACGTGCGCGGGCTGAAGGTGCTGGACTACGGCTGCGGCGCCGCCGAGGGCGGCATTTTCCTCGCCAAGCGCGGCGCGAACGTGGTCGCCATCGACGTGTCGCCCGGCATGCTCGAGCTCGCCCAACGCTTGGCCAAGAAGCACGGCGTCGAGATCGAGACGCGCGTCGTTTCGGGTGACGCCATCCCAGCCGCGGACGGCGAGTTCGATCGCATCTACGGCAACGGTGTCTTGCACCACGTGCCGCTCAAGACGGCGATCCCGGAGCTTGCGCGGATCATGAAGCCGGGGGGTGTTGGCTGCTTCATCGAGCCCCTGCCGTACAACCCAGTCATCAACGTGTACCGCAAAATCGCCGAGGAGGTGCGCACCCCGGACGAGAAGCCGCTCAGCTTCGGCAACATCGACGAGTTCAAGACTTCGTTCGGCAGCGTGAAGCACCGTGAGTTCTGGCTCACCACGCTGGCCGTGTTCGTGAAGTTCTTCGCTTGGGATCGCGTGAACCCGAACAAGGAACGTTACTGGAAGAAGATCTACACGGACGCCCGCAAAATCGCGCCCTTCTTCGATCCGTTGAAGAAGCTCGACGAGCAGATCTTGGCGCGCGTCCCCGCGCTCGGCCGGCTGTGCTGGAACACCGTCATCACGGTTTCGAGTCCCCTGAAAAAGTAACTTCGGCGGCGCGCCGTCCTCACGCAGGTTCCTTGAACGAATGACCGAACACGAGCCGCCTGCTCAGGATGGAGTACCGATCTCTTCGGCCTCCGCTGAGGGCACTGACGTTGCGACCGCCGTCGACCCCGTGACCGCCGTCGACCCCGTGACCGCCGTCGACCCCGCGTCCGCTGTCGACCCCGCGTCCGCCGTCGCCGCCGTCGACCCCGCGTCCGCCACCGTCGCCGAACCCACCCCGGCGCTACTGTTACCAGCGGCGTCGAATGAATCGCCGTGGGAGGCGTTCCCTCAGCAGCCGCCCCCCGACAGCCTGCCCCGGTCTGCGCTCTCCGTCACGACCCTGGCCGTGGTCGGCTTCTCCATCGCGCTCGCGACCCAAACGCTCGCGCTGAAGGACAACCACCGCTCCGAGTTCTTGATGAGCAACGTGCTCGGTGAGGCGCCGCGCAAGGTTCTGCTGTTGTCGCTGATGGCGAGCGCGACCTTCGCGGCCATCAGCTGCGGCCTAGTCTGGCTGTTCAAGAAGCAGCGCATGTTGTCGACGTTGAATACCGTCGCGACGCTGCTCTCGCCGCTGTGCATCGTATTCGCGCTGCCGCTGTTCTTCATTTGGCAATTCGGGCAACAAAGGACGACCTACTATCTCATCCTGCTCACCGCGTTCGTGTTCGCGTCGCGGGCGCTGCTTACCCGGGCGCTGCGTACCGCTTCGGAGCTGAGTCGCCCCAGTTGGTTGCGCCGGCCAGCGCTCTTCCAGAAGCTGAAGCTCCCCGAGAGCTGGGCCGGTATCGTCGTGGCGCTCGCCGCAGCGGGTTACACCGCCTTCTTCGGTTTCTACACCGTGCTGCGGCATCGCTTGATCCAGTCGATGGCCTTCGACTTGGGCATCTACGACAACTTGATGTTCAACGTGATCCACGGGCGCTTTTTCAAATCGCCCGTACTGTTCGGCCCCGGCAAGTTCAGCTACATCGCCGGCCACGCCGAATACGTGATGGTGTTGTTCGCGCCGCTCTACGCAATCAAGCCAGGCGCCGAGACGTTACTTTGGATGCAAGCCGCGCTCTTGGGGGGCGCCGCCATCCCGCTGTTCCTCTTCGCGCGTAAGTTCGTCACGCGCGGGCCAGCGTTGTTGATCGCTCTGTCTTACCTGATGTTTGCGCCCTTACATGGGCCGAACTTCTATGACTTCCACTGGCTGCCGATCGCCATCTTTTTCCACTTTTGGCTGTATTACGCGATAGCCTCGCGCAAAACCTGGCTGACGGTGGCGATGGTCTTGATCCTGTTCGCCACACGCGAAGACGTCGCCGTAGGCTTGGCGGTGCTGGGCCTGTTCTTGTTCGTGACCGGCGCCCGCGTCCGCTTGGGGGTGACGCTCGCGGCCGTGTCGGCGCTTTGGTTCGGCATCAACAAGTTCATCATCATGCCGCGCGCTGGGTCGTGGTGGTTCGAGAGCATTTATTCGGAGCTCTTTGCCGACGGTAAGTCCAGTTATGGCAGCGTGATCGTGACGCTGATATCGAACCCGATTTACGCCCTGACCACGTTCATTCGCGAAAACAAGCTGGCTTACGGCTTCCACATGGTGGCTCCGCTCGCGTTCCTCCCGCTGCGCAAGCTGCCATTGGTTCTGCTTCTCATCCCCGGCGCGTTCTTCACTTTGCTCACCACGGCCTACTGGCCCACGGTCTCGATCGCGTTCCAATACACGTCGCATTGGATCCCCTACTTGTTCCTGTGCGTCGTGCTCAGCCTCTGGCTGTTCAAGTTCGAGGCCGACGGCAAAGCCAAGTTCCACGCGGCGCTCATCACGATGCTGATCGCGGTGCTCAGCCACAGCTACAACTTCGGCTGCCTCCTGCAACGCGAGAGCTTCACCGGCGGCTTTTCGCGCGTGCAGTTCAAGATGTCTGACTCCGAGCAAAAGCGCTTTGCTGCGGTTCGGGAAGCGGTAAAGCAAATCCCCCGTGAAGCCAGCGTCGCCGCCGGCGAGTACATGAACCCGCACATCTCCGCGCGCAACGATGCCTACGTGTTCCGGTACGACGTGGGCCCCGTCGATTACATCTTCTTCAGCAAGTTGGAACTGAACGGGGACATGCGACGCATGGTCAACGAGAAGTTTCAAAAGTACCGCTACGGGCTCGTCGCCTACACGGGCGATGAGTTCTATCTCTTCAAGCGCGACTTCCAATCGCCGGAGACTGCCGCAGCGGTGGCTCGCCTCGGTCTGAGTCACCACGGGCATTGAGGGCGAGGGCATGACGACACAACGACGGACGGTGACGGAAAAGAGTCCGCTTCGCGTCTACGCACCCCGGGTGTTGGTTTCGCTGTTGATCGCCGGCGGCTTCGTGTGGCTGTTCCACCGCGGGGGGCTGCCGCTGATCCCGCCCGCCGGCACGCTGTCCACGCTCGCGACCTGGGCGGTCCCGGCGTACCTGGGCGTCCAGATATGCAGCGTGTTTTTTCGAGTGCATCGTTGGGTGCCGCTGCTCCGGGCAGTAACGCCAGACGTGTCGGCGCCGCGCATCGTCGGAATCGGGCTGGTCGGCATCGCGGCAATCATGTTCGCGCCGCTGCGCATGGGTGAAGCTGCGCGCCCTTACTTATTGGCACGCGACGGCAGGGTCAGCTTCTTCCAAGCGCTCGGCGCAGCCGGCGCCGAGCGCGTCGTGGACGGCCTGATGCTGACCGTGGTCAGCGCGATCGCCATGGCACTGTCTACGCCGCTCTCGCCTTTGCCCGACCACTTGGGCGAGATGCCGCTCCCCGTCTCGATCATTCCGCACGCGATCTATTTCGCGGCCTTGGTGTTTAGCGGCGGCTTCCTCGCGCTGCTCGTGTTTTACGGAGCGCGCAGCTTCGCGCGTCGCGTCACAGCCGCCCTGCTCAATCCAATCTCGCCCAAGCTCGCGGCATTCGTGACGAGCACGCTCGAGCGGCTGGCAGACGGTCTGAGCGTACTCGGCTCACCCGACAACCGCCTGCGCTTCTTCGGCGAGACCACGCTTTACTGGGCACTCAATTTGTTCTCCCAATACCTGCTGATGCGCGGTGCGGGAATCCAAGCCAGCTTTCCCGAGGCATGCGTGTCGTTGGGCGTGCTCGGCCTCGGCGTGATCGTGCCGGCCGGCCCCGGCTTGTTTGGCGCATTCCAGATCGGTACCTATTCGGGGCTCGCGCTATTTTTCCCGCTCGCCATCTTGAAGTCATCCGGTGCCGCTCTGGTGTTCGTCGCCTACGCCTCCCAGCTGTTCCTCATGGCGTCAGCGCTGGGCGTGGGTTTTTTGATCCTCTCGCGGAGCCGATCGGCGACCGCCGAACGTGGCGCCCCGCAGAGTGAGGAACAAGCCGGCTGACCCGCGTTGCTCGGCATCGAAGCTGGCCACTTGGGGGCTGATCGCCGGAACCTTCCGGTGCTAGCCTTCGTGCCCCATGGCACTCTCGCTCGATCAGCAATTGGCAGAGCTTCCTCCCGATGTGCAAGCAATGCTCGCCCATCACCGCTTCGATCCCGAACGCTTCAAGCAACTCGCTGGCAGGCTCCGAACCGAGAGCGCCGAAGACAACTTCATGAAAGGCACGATCAAGCCGCCGCCTGCGGACGCCTTGGTCTCCCTCCCCCCCGTCGGGAGCGCGGAATACGAGAAGCTGGTCGCAGTAGGCGAGCAGGCGCTGCGCGAGGGGCGTGTCGCGCTGCTCGTACTCGCAGGCGGCATGGCCACGCGCATGGGCGGCGTGGTCAAAGCGTTGGTCGACGCCATCCCGGGCAAGAGCTTCCTCGATTTGCGGCGCGCCGAAATGCGCGCGATCGAACGCCGCTATGGCGTGGCGCCGCCGCTGTGGCTCATGACGAGCCACTCCACCGACGCGGCCATCCGCGCGGCCCTCGGTGATGACCTCGACGGCGAGAGCATCGCCACCTTCACTCAGCATCTTTCGCTGCGCGTCACTCCCAAGGGTGATGTGTTCTTCGACAAACGAGGAAAGCCGAGCGAACACGCCCCGGGACATGGGGATCTGCCGGATGCGCTGCGCGAAAGCGGGCTCTTGAGCGCGTTCGTGAAGCGCGGCGGGCGCGTGATCCTGATGAGCAACATCGATAACATGGGGGGCACGTTGGACCCCGCCGGTATCGGCTTCCACCTGACGAACGGCAAAGCCGTGACCGCGGAGGTCGTGGATAAGCTGCCGACCGATCGCGGCGGCATCCCGGTGGATGTCGATGGCACGGTGTGCATCCTGGAAGAGTTCCGTATTCCCCCGAGCTTCGATCCCAATCAAGTGCGTGTGTTCGCGACCAACGTTTTCTACTTCGACGCGCAGGCGATCCTCGACCTGGACATGAAGTGGAGCTACTTCACCGTCCACAAGAAGGTGGAGGGCGAGCCGGTCGTGCAGTTCGAACGTCTGGTGAACGAGGTCACGAGCTACCTCCCCACCATCTACCTGCACTCGCCGCGCACCGGCACGGCGTCCCGCTTCTTGCCCGTCAAAGACAACGACGAGCTTGCGCTCCGTGAGCCCGAGATCCTCGCTGTAGCAAAGGCGCGGGGCATCGTCTGATGCGTGCTCGTCACTACGGCCTAGGCAGCCTGACGCTGGCCGCGGGCCTTTTGGGCAGTTTGCCGGCCCAGGCGCAATTCCCCACCGATCAACCGACTCGGCTGCCCGCTCTCGGCCGCAGTGCGGTCAGTGATGAGGACTCGACGGCGCTCGTGGTGAACCCCGCGAACCTCGGATTTCTGCAGCGGGAAGAGCTGCGCTGGACGGGCATGTTCTTGAACGAGAACGCGACCGCCAGCTACCAGGGTCACGCGTTCGCGCTCGCCTTCCCGATCCCATTCCTGTCCCTCGCCACCGGCTTGCGCTTGGACATCGTTTCGCCGCCACGCGCCTCGGCGCAAGCCATGTTCGGCACTGACGACGCGCGATACGAGTGGCTCACCTGGGGCCTCGCGCTCAAGCCGAGCAACGCGTTCGCGATGGGTTTCTCGCTGCAGCGTTCTTATTCCAACCAGCGCGCGGCGCACGATCTCTCATCGTGGTCACTCGGGCTCACCTCCCGACCGAGCGACTATGTCGGCTTCGCCGTAGTCGGTCAGAACCTGAACGCCCCCAGCACCGATGCTGGTGGCTACATCGACCGCAGCTACAACTTCGCGGTAGCAATTCGTCCGCTGCGCAGTCGCGCGCTCGAGGTAGGGCTCGAGAGCCAGTACGTGAGCCACGGCGGCGGGTATTGGGTGCCAAAAGCCACGCTCGGTGTGGATGTGCCCGAGCTCGGCCGTCTGCGTGGTGATTTCCAGTACTCCGATCCGGGCAATGAAGAGGGGCGCAAGGCATGGCTCGCTTCGGCCTCGTTCGCCTTCAACTTCAACGGCGCATCAGGCTCGGCCGAGGTCGCCGGAGGCAGCTTGTTCGGCGACGGGCTCGGCTCCGCCAAGGGCCGAGCGCAAGACAACCTCGGCTTCGAGATCGCCGCCAAGGCATTCCGCGAACGCGCCGCAGCCGAAGCCCAGCACTTTGCCCTTCGATTACGGATCGAGGACACGCCGAGCGTCCGCGCGCACACCGCGCTCCTGCGCAAGCTGTGGGACATCGCCGAAAATGAACCGACGGTCGCAGCCGTCGTGTTGGAGCTGCGCAGCGCACCGGCAGATTCCATGGCCCACGCGCAGGAGCTGCGCGATGCGCTGTTCCACCTGCGCCAAGCAGGCAAGCGAGTCATGTGCAGTCTGGAGGACGCAGACGGGTCTTCCCTGTATCTGTGCTCCGCCGCCGATCGCATCGTGCTGAACCCAGCGGGCGGTATCCGCTTCGCGGGCCTGAAGTCACGCTACATGTATTTCTCGGGCTTGCTCGAGAAGCTCGGGATCAAGGCGGATTTCGTGCGCATTGGCGCGCACAAGAGCGCTCCGGAAGCCTTCATGCGCGACAGCGCGACCGAGGTCTCGCGCGCCGACAAGATCGATCTCTTGCAGCAGGTCGAGAAGAATTTCACGCTCGACGTCGCGACGGGTCGCCACATCGACGCGACCGAGCTGCGCGCGCGCATTGCCAAAGGGCCCTTCGTCGCGTCCGAGGCAAAGTTCGCGGGTCTCGTGGACGGCTTCGCATTCGACGATCAGCTCGAGGACCAGACCTCGCAGCTCGTCGGCTACCCGGTGCGCCTGCTCGAAGATCGCCGTGGCCCGCGGACCCCTGACTACTTCGGGGACAGCCCCGGCATCGCCATCGTGTACGTCGATGGCGACATGGTCGACGGCCGCAGCCAGACCATTCCGCTGCTCGGCACGCGCCTCGTCGGCTCGTACACGATCGCTGAGAGCCTGAAGAAGGCCCGCGAGAATCCTCGCGTTGGCGCCGTGGTCCTGCGCGTCGAAACCGGCGGCGGCTCCGCCATGGCAGCGGACGTAATTTATCGGGAAATTCAACTCACCACCGCCGTCAAGCCGGTGATCGTGAGCATGGGCACCGCAGCGGCCAGCGGCGGATATTACATCTCGGCGCCGGGCACCCACGTGTTCGCCAACCCGCTCAGCATCACCGGCAGTATCGGCATCTTCTACGGCAAGGCGGACGTCGCCGAGCTCTTGCGGCGCATCGGCGTCAGCGTCGAGGTCTACAAGACCGCACCCCGGGCAGACGCGGAGTCCATATTCCGCCCCTTTACCGCCGAGGAGCACAGCGAGCTCCAGCGCAAGGTCGCGCAATTCTACGACGTGTTTTTGACGCGCGTTGCGAGCGGCCGCAAGCTCACCAAAGCCCAGGTCGACGAGGTGGGACAAGGTCGCGTGTGGACGGGGCAACAAGCCTTCGATCGAAAGCTCGTGGACGAGCTCGGCGGCCTGCGCCAAGCGATCGCCTTGGCGCGCCAGCTCGGCAACGTTCCGGACTACGGCCCCATCGTCGAGCTGCCGCCCCCCGACACGAGCTTGATCGGCCGGTTGCTGGGGATAGAAGGCGTGCACGCCGAAGCCAGCGCCGCGTCACTGTTGCCGTCGCAGTTCTTGGATCTAGTCCGAGCGCTCTCGCCGTTCGTCGCGCACGCCGGCGACAAGCCGCTCGCGCTCATGGAAATGACGCCGATCGAGCCGTGACCGCCCTCGCCACGCTGGAGCTTCGGGACGTCGTCGTGCGTCGCGCGGGCGCCGCTCTGACGGCAGCGCTCAGCTTGAGCTCGAGCGCGAAACAGGTCGGCTTGGTCGGCGATTGGTCGGGGCTACTCGAAGCGCTCACCGGTCGAGCGCAGATCGCGGGCGGTAGCGTGCACGTGCTCGGTCACGCACTCGAGTCTGCGCTCGCCGACGGAGTGCTCGGCCTGGGCCTGTGCGATCCGCCCCTGCCCAGCTCCTTCACGGTCACCGAGTACCTTGAACACGCGGCGCGCCTGACCCATGGCTCCGCTTCACGCGCGGCACGCGACGCCAAGCACACCCTTCAACGCTTCGGATTGAGGGAGCTTGCCGCACGTAAGCTCGGGCAAATCGCTCTCTATCAGCGCCGCGCATTGGCTGTCGCGTTGGCCAGTGTCACGTCTCCAGAAGTCGTTTGGCTCGACTCGCCAGTGCGCGGTCTTGATGCCGCCGCAGCCGAATATGTAGCCCGACTGTGTATCGAAGCGGGAACGAGCAGCCGACTCATTTTGTCCATGGCATTCCCCAGCGGCCCCAGCACCGAGCGCTCGTTGCTCGAGACATGCGAAGACGTGTTCCTACTGGAGCGCGGCGTGCTGATCGCCCGCGGCTCCCCGGGTCAGGTTTTCAAAGCGAGTGGCCGCTACCTGCTCAGCCTCTCTGGTCAAAACACTGCCGCGTACGAGAGCGCGCTGCGGGAAGCGGGCTGCGTCGTCACGACCCGCGCACAGTCGGGCGAGTACGTGGTGGAGTTGCCAGGCAACGGCAACACCGACCTCCTACTCGACACGGCGCTCGACCAACAGATGATCGTGCTCGAGCTCGAGCCCGTTCACGCTTCGACGTAACACGCGAAGCGCCACGGCAAGCAGGCCGCGCCCCAAGGCGGCCCGCGCAGGACTCGTCACCCGCGCCTGACGGGCACGCATCCGAATCCCGCGGGGCGTCTTCGGCCTTCGTGCACCCAGACTGTCGTGCGCCCAGACTCGAGAAGCGCGCCGAGAGCACGGTTCAGCATGTAAATCCGAGTACGATCTCCGACATCGATCGCGCGTCCGCGCGAGCACCTTCGACGCTATTTCTTGCGGAAATGAGAGACGCGGCCCTCGGCGTCCACCAATGCATGTCGGAAGTCGGATACGCGTTTGCTGTGCGAGGGGGCGCCTCGGGACGGACGCGCAACGCCACGTCATCACTATCCACGTGACCACGGCGAGCGGTGTCCGAGATCCGCCGGTGCCCGCTCAATCCGCGGTCGGGTCCGGCTTCGCTTCGCCCTTGCCGAGGGTCATGCCGGTGGGAGCGCGGCGGGGCTTGGGCTTCGGGACTTCGCTCTCGGCGTCATCGTCAGCCGCTGATTTGCCGCGCGCGGCCACCTGCTCCATGCCGCGGCGCACCGCCAGGATCGATAGGCGGCGGTTCTCGGCGGCAAACGGCTCGTCCGGCTTCATGAGGGCCGTGGCGCCATGCGCAAACACGCCGGACACCTGTCCCGACCGCAGGCCACTCCGCTCCAGAATGGCGCGTGCGCGATCGGCGCGCTCGAATGACAACTGCCAGTTCGAGCGATTTGAACCCGCGGGAAAGGGGCGCGCATCCGTGTGACCGTGCACCTGGATTTGATTGCTCAAGCGAGCGAGCACCGGGGCGATGCGCTCGAGCAGATCGACCAATTTCGGCTTCAGCTCCGCTGAGGAGGACTCGAAGAGCAGGTTGGTGCCACCGTCCAAAATCTGAATCAGCAAGCCCTCTTCGGTCACGCTGACCTTGATCTGATCCTTGACCTCGCGCAGCGCCGGATCTTCACCGATCATTTGAGAAATCTTGGAACGCACGGCCAAAGACACGCGCTCGAAATTGACCTGCTCGGGCTGCGTATGTGACGATCCCACGACGTCGAAGTAGCCGCGGCTCTGGATCCCGCTACCGCCGTTGAGAATGGACGGAGCCCCAGTAAACACGCCGGTGCGGAAGTAGTCCGAGAGCTCCGTGCGCGTCTCCTGATCGGTTTGCGATACCAGCCAAAGCACCATGAAGAAGGCCATCATGGCGGTCACGAAATCGGCGTAGGCCACCTTCCAAGCGCCGCCGTGATGCGCCGCGTGGCCACCCTTCTTCTTGATGATGATGACCTTGGGGCCACCACCGCTCGCTGGACCCGCCATGCCTACTTACCCTTGAGCTCCGCGAATGCCTTATCGAGCTCGGCGCTCGTCGGTCGTTCATCGGAAAAGATGGCGCGACGCGCGAACTCGATCGCAATCGCCGGGTTCACGCCGCGAGCGGCCGCAACGACCGCCTCTTTGACGCACAGCATGTAGCGACCCTCGGCCGCGACCTGGATTTCCACGCTGGTCGCCATCGGGCCCACCATGCCGTAACACAGCAAAATACCGAGAAAGGTGCCGACGAGGGCGGCCGCCACGTGATGGCCGATTTCTTCGGGGCCGCCATCCAAGTGCGCCATCGTGATCACGATACCGAGCACGGCGGCAACGATACCGAGACCGGGCAAGGCGTCACCGGCCGTGCGAATCAAGCCGATCGGCTGCGCGTCTTCGGCGTGATGCGTCTCGAGCTCCGCGTCGAACAGCATCATGAGCTCTTCTGCCGAGCAACCGTCGACCAATTGCTTCAAGCCGTCGACCAAGAAGTCCATCGCGTGGTGACGCTTGGTGACCGTCGGGTAGGCTCCGAACAACGAGCTCGCGTGGCGATCGCTCACGTGCGGCTCGAGCGCGAGCACACCCTCACGGCGAATCAGGGCCAGTATTTGATAGAGCAGCTTCAACAGATCGAGGTAGTCCGTTTTGGTCGGCGAGTGATTGGAGAATGCCTTCTTGAGGGAGCCGAGAACGCGCGACATCACCTTGCCGGGCGCCGAGATGATGAGCGTTCCGACCGTAGCGCCACCGATGACGACCAACTCAGCCGGCTGCAAGAGCACCGGGAACGGACCGCCACCCATGGCGAAGCCCGCAAGCACGCACCCGAACATGACCACGAGGCCAATGATGGTCGACACGCACCTTTAAGTCGGCCAGAGCCGAGAAAGCTTAAGGCTCAGGCTGGGACGAGTGAGGCAACGTCTCAGCGTGCGCCTTCCAACTCGCGCGGCCAAATCGGCGCGTACCCGAACGGGTGAGCGAATGTGCGCGAGCGACCAAAGCAAGCCGCTCGCCGCTCGCCTTCATGCTGGTGCCAACGCGTTGACGCTCAGCACCACCGCACGCGAACCTTGTAGTTCACCTTCGTACTGCCGCGCGCCGGCACCTTGATGTTGAACGTGAAAGTGCTCGCGTCCTTCTTCTCCGCGGTTTGGCTGGAGGAGACCATCGTCCAATCGCCGCCGACGGGCTCGTAGTCTTCCACTTCGACCGGCGTGTCCTTGTGGTTTCGGACCTCGATTTCCCAGGCGCTCTCCGAGACGCAGCCGCCGAGCTCGTGCCACTCGGTTTGTTTTCGGTCGCCCACGACGTCGAACGCTTCGCCCATCTTCACGCGCAGCTTTTCGTCGCGCGGGGTGTGGTCGATGGCGTCCTCACCGACGAACTGCTTGGCGCCGCTCTTGTCGGCTTTGTACACGCGGAGCGTGCCTTTCGGCAGCGGCATGCCCAGGTGATTTTGCTCGCTGTTCTGAATGTCGAGGTACACGCCGACCTTCTGATTCGACATCACTTGCCCGTATTGCCCGCGGAACCAGTATTGTTGACCGTAGAAGATCAGCTTCTTGTTCACGCCGATGCCCGGCGCGGTCAACAGGTTCACCTGCTTTTGCTCGTTCTGCAGCACGCTGGTCGGTCGCTGCAGCGAGTACAGGTGGTATTCGAACAAGCCTTGCTCTTGGAACTGCGGCTGAGCGCGCGCCGCTTTGCTCATCGCCGCGCCGTACGCCATCGGCGCCGCCGGCGGTGGCTGCACGCGGTTCACATCCCCTGCGACGAGCTTCAGCTCCGCGTTCTTGTAGCTTGCGCCCGACTGGTTGACGAGCGTCACCCAGCCCGTCAAATCACCCTTCTTTTCCGCGTCATCGACCACGAGCACGTAGTCCGCGGACCAATTCAAGTTTTGGGTCAGGTACGTGACCTCGACAGTTTGCTTGGCTGCGGCGCTGTCCACGAGCCACACCAAGGTCGGCTTGGCGATCAAATTGTCCGGCACTTCCGGGAACGCCAGACGCGCTGGGTAGCCAAACGTGATCTCGTTGTTGAACTTGAGGATGGGGCCGCCCTCGATGGACAGCAGATCGGCATCCACCACGTCTTCTTTCCCGGTTTGTTCGTGGTACCGGTAGGCGCGCACGCGCTTACCGACATACTTTTCGAGCAAGGTTTGTGGGCTCAATAAGTCGAAGCGGTAGTTTTGCTCGAGCACCGAAAGACCGCCCGCACCGACGGCTTTGATATTCACCGTCTCGGGCTGGATGTTGGCGGCTACGTCGCGAAACTCCAGCTCGACCTTGCCGCTGCCCAGGGCGGGCAGCTCACGCACTTCACGCACCAAGCCGAAGTTCTGGTTGTAAACGGTGATGCTCACCGTTTTGCGATCCTCCGCGGTGGACACGCTGTGGGCGGTGGGCACCGGTGCTGGCTTCGAGGGCACGACCGCGTTCGGCGTCGGTTTGACGACAGGTTTCGGCTCTGCCGATGCATTGGGTACGCCGAGCGCGCCGCACGCGAGCGCGAAAGCCAACGCTGAAATTACCGATACTTGTTTCGTTTTCATCTTCATTCTCAGCTTTCGTTCAGCACCAGCGAACACGCACGCGGTAAGTCAATTTGGTTTCGGAGCGCGCAGCGAGGGGCACATCGAACGTGAACGTGTTCGCGTCCTTGCGCGTCGCGGGTAAGCTCGAAGACAAGATCTCCCAGTCGCCGCCCGCGGGTTCGTACACGAGCACGCGCTCCGCACTCTCTTTGTGATTGCGCAGCTTGATCTCCCAGGCGCTCTCGCCGACGCACGAGCTGATCACTTGCCAGGCGGTCTCGGTACGATCGCCCACCACGTCGAACGCGTCGCCGAGCTTGATGCGGATCTTTTCGTCACGCGGGGTGTGGTCGATCGCGTCTTCGCCGATGAACTGCTTTTGACCGGCTTTGTCGGACTTGTAGACGCGCACCGTGCCCTTCGGCAGCGGCATGCCCAGGTGATTTTGCTCCTTGTTCTGGATGTCCAGGTACACGCCGACCTTTTGGTTCGACACGACCTGTCCGTAGTTCCCGCGGTAATATTGCGAAGCGCCGAAGAAGATCAGCTTTTTGTCGAGCGCAATGCCCGACGCACTCAGCAGGCTCACTTGCTTCTGCTCTTTGTCGAGCAGGCTCGTGGGGCGTTGCAGCGCGTACAAGTGGTACTCGAAGAGCCCTTCTTCTTTGAACTGAGGCGGGGCGGGCGGCGCGACGGGCGCGGCTTCGTCCGCCATCGCCATTTCGGTCGGCGGGGGGGCGAGGCGTTGCACGTCACCCGCGACCAATTTGAGCGCCGCGTTTTTGTAGCTGGTGCCGGTATCGTTGCGCAACGTGACCCAGCCCGTCAGATCAGCCAACTTGTCGTCGGCATCCACTGACAGCACGTAGTCCGCGTGCCAGTTCAACTCCTGCGTGAGGTACGTCACTTCCACGCGCTGGTCGGCGACACCGCTCGCCAAGAGCCACACCAGCGTCGGCTTCTGCAGTAAATTTTCCGGTACTTCCGGGAACGCAAAGCGGCCGGGGAAGTTCGACGTGATTTGCCCGTCGATATTCAGCACCGTGCCACCTTCGACGGACAAGACGGTCGCTTGCTTGGCTTCGTCCAACCCCGTGTGTTCGTTGTAGCGATACACCTTCACGGTCTTGCCCAGGTACTTCTTGAGCAACGTTTCGGGGCTGAGCAGATCGTAGCGGTAATTTTGCTCGAGCACCGTGAGCCCCTCGTCACCGGCGAGGCTTTCAGGTGCACGCTTTCGGGCTGAATGTGGGCGGACACATCCGCGTACGAGAGCTCGGTTTGGCCTGTTCCGAGGTGCACCTGTCGCACCTCGCGCACCAAACCGAAATTCTGGTTGTACACAGTGACCGAGACCTGTTCGCTCGCCGAACTGTCCGAACTACTGTGGGACGTGGGGCCTGCGTTGGGAGAACCCGCCGGTTTGGGGCTGCCGCAGGCCGCTACCAGGAGCAAGGCTCCGGTGAACGCACTGAATCGATGAAGTCGCGTCATGATCGCCTTTTAAACTCGTGAGAACGAGAAACCTTACAGTCCCTGCTGCCAAAGGGAACGGGCCTGGCGCGGCCAAAGGGCCGCCTGTCCGCGCGTCGCCGGTGCTTTATGCTAATGAGCGCGCGTGGCCGACCGCTCCGAGCTTCTCAAAACCCGTCGCCTGATCGTCAAGATCGGTTCACGCACGATCGCGGGCGATCCCGCTTTTCCAGCGCGCCTGGCGCGTCAGGTGGCCGATCTCGCCGCGCAGAAGTGCGGTACCGTCGTTGTAACGAGCGGCGCGATTGCTCTCGGTTGGAGTCGCTTGGGTTACAAAGCCAAGCCGAAAGAAGTCGCGCTACTCCAGGCCTCCGCCGCGGCCGGCCAAAGCGTGCTGATGCGCCGCTACGACGAAGCGTTCGGCGAGCTCGGCTTGACCCCGGCGCAGGTGCTCCTCTCCTACGCGGATCTGGCGGATCGCGAGCGCCTGAACAACGCGCGCGAAGCGCTAGGCGCGCTGCTCGACGCGGGGGCCGTGCCGATCGTGAACGAAAATGACACGGTCGCGACCGATGAAATCCGCTTCGGTGACAACGATCAGCTCGCGTCCATGGTCGTCCCGCTGGTGAGCGCGGATTTGCTCGTATTGTTGACGGATGTCGAAGGCGTGCTCGACGCCCAAGGCGTGCGCATCCCCACCATGACGGCGGATGCACAAATGGCCGTGCTCGAAGCGCGCGCCGACCGCATGGGCTCTGGCGGCATGGCGAGCAAGGTCGACGCCGCGCGCAAAGCCACGCGCTCCGGCGCGCAAGTGGTGATCGCCCCGGCGACCCGCCCCAACGTGTTGAACGAAATCGTCGCGGGTGAAGACGTGGGCACGCTGTTTCCTCGCTTGGGCTTGCCCTTGAAGGCACGCAAACATTGGATCGCGTTCACGCTGCGTCCCAAAGGCACGCTGTTTTTGGATGACGGCGCGGTGCGCATCATGCGCGAAGGGAAGAGCAGCTTGCTCCCGGTGGGCGTGCTGGGCGTGAGCGGCGAATTCAACGCGGGCGACGCCGTGCGCCTCGTCGGGATGGACGGCGCGGAGGTCGCCCGCGGGCTCACTCGCCTCGGAACGGCAGACGCCGCGCGCGCAGCCGGCAAGAAAGGCGAAGCCCTCGAGCTGAGCTTCGGGGACTCGGCGAGCGAGCTCGTCGTCGTCCACAAAGACGACCTCGTGCTATCTGGCTGACTCGGCTCGTTCGAATCGGAAAGCGCGCGCGCGGTGGCGAGTGGGCCCCAAGTGCACTCGCGGAGCGTGCGTCACTGGGCGGTCCAGCCGCCGTCGACGAGCAAGCACGTGCCCGTGACGAGCTTCGCGGCGTCGGACGCGAGGTAGATCACGGCGCCCGCGACGTCCGAAATATCGCCTATTTGGCGCGCGGGAATGCGGCTCAGCACGCCCTCGCGATACGTCGGCTGGTCGAGGCGCTCCGCCGTCCCCGGCGTGTAAATGAACGTCGGACCGACGGCGTTCACGGTCACGCCGAGCTTCGACCATTCGAGCGCCATCACTCGCGTCAGCTGATTCACGCCGCCCTTCGACGCGCAGTACACGGCGTGATCCACGATCCCAACCACGCTCGCTTGCGAGCTCATGTTCACGATCCGTCCCGAGCCGCGCGCGACCATGCCACGCGCCGCGGCTTGTGCGCAAAAGAATAGGCCCTTGAGGTTCACTGCCATCAGCTCGTCCCAGTCCTGCTCGGTGACGTCTAGCGCGGCGTGGTTCGCGCCCAACCCGGCGTTGTTGACCAGAATATCGAGCTGCCCGAAATGCTGCTCGACGCGGGCCACACCCGCGCGAATCGACGCCACGCTGGCATGTCCATCGGCACGGAGAGCGCACCCGGAATGCTCGCTGCGAGCTCGGAGAGGGCGCGTTCGTCGCGCGCACTCACCGCCACCCGCGCGCCGACTTCGGCGAGCGCTTTGGCCAAGCCGTAGCCAATGCCGCGACTCGCACCCGTGATGAGCGCGACTTTGCCATCGAGACGAAAATTGGGAGCGTAGCGAGTGAG